>FTCZ01007361.1_pt1 | contig 31542 bp, 25 predicted proteins | sample 1658871 | NCBI WGS metagenome assembly FTCZ01 (sample SAMEA3914864, study PRJEB12502) | metagenome | biome: forest; material: soil | place: USA | collected 2012-03-12 | depth 0.3 m | reverse complement strand
GATCGCGTCGGGCCTGCTGGTGTCGCTCACCGGCTGGCTGCACAACGGCCTCGCGTGGTCGTGGGTGCATTGCTGGATGGCCGTGATGGCCGGCACCGCCGCGATCATGGGCGGCTTCGGCCTGTGGCACCTGCGCGTGCTGCCGCCGGGCGCGCCGTCGGCGTTGCAGGGCCAGGGCTTCGCCGCGGCGATCCCCGCGTTGCGCGAGTCGTGGGTCACGTTCTTTCGCAAGCCGCAGATCTGGATGATGCTGGCCGTCGTGTTCTTCTACCGGTTCGGCGAAGGCTTCATCGAGAAGTTCGGCCCGCTGTTCATGCTCGATCCGCGCAGCGCGGGTGGCCTGGGCCTGGACAACGCGGCGCTGGGCACCATCAACGGCACCGTCGGCACCATCGCGTTCATCATCGGCGCCTTCCTCGGCGGCTTCGTGATCGCGCGCATGACGCTGCGCCGTTCGTTGTTCATGCTGGCGCTGGCGCTGAACCTGCCACACGTCACGTACTTCTATCTCAGCCACGCGCTGCCGGACAACACGCTGCTGATCGGCGCCGTCGTGGCCATCGAGAAGTTCGGTTTCGGCATGGGCTCGGTCGGCCAGATGATCTACATGATGCAGCAGCTCGCGCCGGGCCCGTTCAAGATGACGCACTACGCGTTCGCCACCGGGGTGATGGCGCTCACCAAGTGGGCCACGGGCTCGGTCAGCGGCTGGGTGTACGCCGCGTTCGAGCACCAGTACGCGCCCTATTTCGCGTTCGTGCTCGCGGCGTCGGTGCCGCCGCTGCTGCTGGCGTGGTTCGCGCCGTTCCCGCATGGCGACGACGAGGAGGAAACCGTCGAGCCGGTCGCGCTCGCTCGTGAAGACACGCGCGGCGGCGCGGACCTGGGCGTGGCGCGCTGATCGGGAAATCGGCGACCGGAAATGACGACGCCCACTCAGGGTGGGCGTTTCCGGCACGCGAGCCGGCTCCGGCCGGAGCCGGCAGTCGGTCAGTGGGTCAGTGCGACTTGCGGCGGCGAGCCACCAGGCCGATGGCGGCCAGGCCAGCCAGCAGCAGGGAAAGGTTCGCGGGTTCCGGCACGGCCGAGATGTCGGAGTAGGTGTACGTATACGCTTCGCCGAAGAAGGAACCCGACGTGGTCGAGGACTTCTTGCCGACGAAGGACACATCCAGCTCGCCCGTGGTGACGGCGTTCGGCTGGTAATAGGTGCCGAAGTAGGACTGGGAAGTGACGCCGTCGGACGACGAGGAGTATTGGTACGTCGTGCCGTTGCCGCCGTTCAGAGCGAGTTCGACCAACGCGCTGGCGTATTCATTGCCCGTGACCAGCGAGGCCGACGTGGAGGTGCTGATCGTATACAGCGCGGAGATGTCCAGCACCGTGTTCGCACCCAGCGTGAAGTTGGTCCATCCGCCGGCATCCCCGAGATAGGCGATGCCTTGGCCGTAGCTGTACGGGAGACCCGGGGCGCCCGCGCCGCTCGCGTACGACGACGCGGTGACCGTTGCGCCGGCGTCGCTCATCACGTCGCCGCTCACCGACGCCGTGGCGCCCGTGAGCGCACCCGTCGCCGACGTGCCGCCGGCGCCGAAGGCGCCCGAGCCGTAGGTGACGTTGTACTGGTACGTGAGCGGATCGTAGACGTAGCTGTAGAACTCGTCGCCGTTGGTCGAGTAGAACGTCACGCTGGGCGCGGGCCCGGACGCCTTGAGCTGGCTCAGCGACACCGTCAGTTCGGTGATGGAAGCGTTCGCCTGGGCGGTGGCGAACGCGGACGTGCTCGCGAGCGACATCGCCGTGATGGCGGCAACCGCGACAAGACTGGTTTTCATGAGATCTCTCCCTCGTGTTGATGGGGCCGCACCGATGGCTATCGATTGAGCCTGAAGCCGAGGTTAGGAATGAAACCTGTCAGTGAGGTATCGACGGGGGGTCACGACCTCACCACTTCTGGGGAGGAAATGCGGGTGTTCAGCGTGATGAAACCCTACCTCGAGGGGTATGCGCCAACTTGGTCACGGCCAGGCACCAACAAGGCACCGGTCGCACCGGGATCGAGCGACGATCGCGCGGGTCGTTTCCGGCGGTTCGCCACTGCCGCTGCCGCCATGTCATCGATGGCAGCCACTCTGGCTCGGTGAGCCATGACGCCGGCGGTGGACGTGGGCTCCCCGCGCGCATCCGCCGCCGACATCGCTGGCGCGGCTCGCCGTGCTGCCATGGCAGTGCGTGGCGATCTCGTGGACGACTGCAAGGGGCCGGCTCCAGCAATCGCTTGAACGCGGCGAAATCCTGTGCGTGCTTGCATCGGCGCCCGCCTACGCCGCGCAGCCGACGGCGGCCGTGTTGCAGCGGGGGCACTATGGCGCGAACAGCGCAGACGGTCGGGCGGATCGTGAGCCAGTCCAGGCGAGCGGTGGACGACAAGGCCGCTGGACCGACACGAACGCGCCGTCCTCGCCTCGTTCAAGACCATTTTCAGCGCACGTCGTCGACGCCCCACCAAGGGCCGGCCGCGGGGTCGGGCATGGCGTCGTGGGCGCGGTACGAGCGTTCGTCGAGGGTGATGCGAGCGAACCTGGGGGCGACCTGCGCGAAGTGCCTGTAGGCGTCGCAGCCTTGGACCTGGCGCACGAAGCCGGTGCCGTCGTCGTCGGCCCAGGTTGCGAAGCCGTTGACATCCCCGGGCTTGCGCGGTGCCGCCAGGAAGTCGAAGACCGTCTTGTCGCCGGCGTACTGGAGACGCAGGCGCAGGCGCATCGCCGGGCGGCGATGCGCCTCGACGTCGTCCGATGCCAGCCGGAACAGGCGATCGATGACGATCTCGAACCCCTCGGCGTAGCGCGCCGTGAACACCAGGCCGTCGCCCTGCTGCGGCAACACGCCGGAGTCGCCGCGCGTCAGCTGGCGGAACTCCGCGGCCAGCGGCAGCGCGTCGGGCAGCATCAGCGTCTTGAGCAGCAAGCCCTTCTCGCGCAGGAATGCGCGAAAGGCCTTTTCCGATTGCAGCGGCGAGGTCGGCGTGGCAGTCATCGCGCCATTCTGCAGGCACCGCGTGCGCGTGTCGGGCGCATGTCGTCCGGCGCGGCGAGAATCCGGTACGTGCTCGAGTTGTTGTGGGTGGCGCCCACCTTGGTCGGGATGTTCAGGATCTGGCCCACGCGCAGGCCGCTGTTGTCCTGGATGCCGTTGGCGTCGGCGATCAGGTACCACATCGAGCTGTCGCCGTAGGCGGCTTGCGCGCTGCTCTGCAGCGTGTCACCTGCCTGCACCGGGTGCTGGCCGGTGGTGGCGGGGTACGAGTTGGCGACCGGGGTGTATCCCCCTGAACCGGATTGACGCACTTGTCAGGCCCATGTAAGCCGTTTTCGAAGGCTCAGTGACCGCCAGCGCGGGTGCGTTCGACGCGTGCCGGGAGGCATCGGCGTCGATCGCATGGACGCGACGCAGCGTGTCGCGCGTGATGTCAAAGTGGCCTCGGCGATGCGACTGCCGTCGGCATGACAACTTGGTCACGGTTTCCGCTGGCGTGTCTCGGTCGTTCAGGCGACGGCCGGCCGCACGCCGCGAAGTCAGGGTGGCGCGTGGCAAAGTCGCCCAACGCAACAAGAGAAATCCCGCGCCATGCGCCGGGAGTGCAAGGGAGCACCGGATGGTTTCGACAGGTTCTGCGGTCGCTGCGCCGCAGGCGGCGCCGCGCTCGGCGGCATCCAATTTCGTCAACCGCATCGTCCTGACGACCAAGTTCCTGGTCGAGACCCACGAGACGGATCCGACGGGCGGCGGCCATACCGCCCTGTTGAACATGTTCAAGCCGGCGCCGTCGCTGACGCCGTCCGTGCTGCGGGCCGTCGTGCTGGCCGATCTCATCAGGGCGCGGCGCCTGGGCCTCGGCGACGCCGCGGTCGCCTTCGGGCACTGGCTGCGTTCCAGCGGCCTGGTGCCTGCCGGCGTGGCGTTCTCCGACGACGACGTGCGCCAGGCCTGCGCGCCGCACGAACGCGCCGCGAGGGGGCTGGACAGGCCGATGGACAAGATCGAAAGAGGCTTTCTCCAGGCAGCCGAATGCTTCTGGGAAATGCACGTCTCGGACATCGGACGACACAGCCGGGTGCCGGAGTTCGTCGTGCCGCTGGCCGCCGTTCCGAAGGGGCGCTCGCGTCGGGCCCCGGCGATCAAGCCCCATCCCGAACATGTCGTGCCGCTCGCGTTCATCCGCGATCGGTGCCTCGAGCTGTTGCAGGCACGTCATCCGCGGCATGACCCGGCGTCCCGCGACGCGGCGCTGCCGGAGCTCGTGGCGATGGTGCGCCGCTGGATGGTCGTGGTCGATGTCTCGGAGGACGAACGGCAGTCGCTCGACGAGGGCGACCAGGCCGTGAAGGACGCGATGCCGCCCGGCTGGGATCCCGCGACCGGTTGCCTGTTCGCCCGCCTGCATCGCTTCGACATCGAGTTCGACATGGATCCGACGGCCGGTCCGGCCTGGCGATGCAGCTGCGGCCACCCGACGGGCAAATTCACGTCCGCCGATCGATCCGTCCAGGCTTGAGACCGCCGAATGCAGATCTCCTTGAGTGAGTACACCATCGTCGAGAAGACGACGCAGGCGCTGGACCCGCTGGGCCTGATGCGACCCGCCAACGCGTTGCGCGACGCCGTGTTCCCCCAGTTCACCGTGCTGACCCGGCATCCGGCCCATCTCGGCCTGCTGTGTGCGGTCTGGCAGGAGCTGGACGCGGCCAAGGACGCGAAGACCGCCGCGCGCTCGCGCCAATTTCGCGAGCTGGAGGTGCTGTGGGGCATGGCCTGCGCGGTGGCGGGCGAACGTCCGGTCAACATCACGAAGTTCAACCGGCTGCTCGGCGCGGGCTTGCCCGTCTCGCTGTCCGACATCCCGCGCCGGGACGCCGTCTTCATGCGGCTGGGCTACGGCACCCTGGGCCACTACAGCCGCCCGGCCGTGACGTGGGGGCTCCTGCGTCGCGGCAACGAAGGCCTGACGCCGCTCGGCACCCGCCTCGGCCAGGGCTTCGCCGGCCGCGCCTCCAATGGCGGACTCGCCGCCCTGTTCGACCGGTGGCGACGCGGTCCGGCCTTCGACGAAGCGGGCCTGCTTCAACTGGCGGGCCGCTTCGGTCTGGAAGCGGCCGCATCGCCGTCCGAACGGTCGGCATGGACCGATGCCATCGCCCAGCACGTCGCCGCCGCGCCCGAGCGGCGCGTGCTGTGGGATGAGCCCGTCGACGCGGACGTCCTGGCCCGCGCCGAGGAGACGCCGGAGTCCTGGCGCGCCCTGTGGGACACGCTCAAGCATCGCTACCCCAAGCTGCAGCCCCTGATCGATCGGATCGACGAGTTCGAGCGGCTCACGGCGGGCCTGCAATTCCTGTTCGACTGCCAGCTCGCGCGTGCGGAGTTCGGCGGCGAGGCCGCCAATTTCACGCTCCCGCCCGAACTGGCGCCGGCGCTCTCGACGCTGGCCAGGCAATGGGCGCAGAAGCAGGCCGGCGGCGAGCCCGTGCCCCTGGTCACCCGGGCGGCCGAGGCCGCTCCGACGCTCGCCGCGCTCGAACACGGCGTGCTCGAGCACCACATGGCCCACCATCGCCAGAAGGGCGCGCGACCGTTCCTCACGCACGAGGGCGTGCAGGTGCGCGGGCGCAGCGACCGCCAGCAGATCGCCGCCGCGCTCGACAAGGTGGCCGAGGCCAGCACCGCCGCGGCCGCCCTCGACGCGCTGCAGTTCCGCTATCGGCGCGACTGGCACTTCGCGAAATGCCGCCTCTGGAAGGATCACGCGGACGGACGAAAGGAGCCCGCATGAAGTCGCCCGAGCGAGCCACGCTCATGAGCGCGTTCGAGCGCATGCTGGACGTCGAGGACGATCCGCTGTCCAAGCTGCTCGTGATGACCTACGAGTTCGACGACCAGCAGATGTTGAACATGCTGGTGCAACGGCCGCTGTCGGACCGGCTCGACGCGACGCCGGCGCACGCTGCCCACATCGCCGACCTGGCGCCGGTGGTGATCTACGACGCCCGCAAGACCCGGCCCGACAGCACGCTGCCCCATGTCCTGGACGTGCTGCCCGTGCGCGTGGCCGCCTGGCGGTGCCACCACCCCAAGGCCTACCTCGCGGTGACGAAGAAGCGCGTGCACCTGCTCATCGGCTCGATGAACCTGACGGCCACGGGCCTGTTCTCCAACCGCGAGGCGTTCGCCAGCTTCACTTGGGACGACCAGGCGCTGGCCGACCTGCACATCCTCGAATCGTTCGCGGACCTTCTCGAGCAGGAGTACCGCCATTTCGATTCCGGATCGCTCGCCTCGATCGTGGCGACGGTTCGCGCCCGCGTGGCCCGCTGGGCCGGCGACCGCCAGGCCGCGCAAGCCACGAAGCGCCTCATCGCCAACGGCTTCACGGTCGACGGCCAGGGGCGGCACGCGCTCGACCAGTTGCAGGCCTTCTTTCGCGAGCACTTCGCCGATCGCCAGCCGGACAGCCTGCACGTGGTGTCGCCCTTCTTCGACAAGGGCGCGGGCGGCGACTTCCTGGTCGGCGAATTCGAGGCGCGCTTCGGCGTGCCGCGGGCCGTCGAGGTCGTGACGGACGAGTCCGCGCTGCCGGCCTTGAGCCGCGCCCATCTCGGGCAGGCCGGCCGGCAGGCGGTGTTCGCCATCCCCGCGGAGGTTTCCGCGGGCGAGCGCAAGCTGATCAGCGGCGCCAACGACGGCGCGGCCACCGGCGCGCTGGTGATCGATCGCAAGCTGCACGCCAAGATCCTGGTGCTGGGCTGCGGCCCGCGCCGGCTGGTCTACATCGGCAGCGGCAACTTCACGCGCAAGGCCTGGTGCGGGGACAACCACGAGCTGGGCGTGGCCTGGATCGAGGACGGCGAGGCGTCGGCGCTCTGGCGCGACATCCGCCGCGGCCTGTGCTGCGACGACGCCGATCGCCTGCACGACCTGGCCCTTCGCCCCGCGCCGGCGGTCGCCTCGACGGACGACGACGACTACGTGTGCGAGCGCGGCTATCCGGACTTCGTCACCGGCATCTCGCTGACGTGGCATGACGCGGTGTTCCGGTTCACGATCGACACGGCGCCCGCGCAGGCCGGCGAACTCGCGCGCCACAAGGTGGACTGGGACAAGCTCCCGTTGACGTTCACGCCGTCGCAGGACGCCTGCAGCGCGACATCGGAGCCCCTGCGCGACGACCTGGTGCGCGCCCGCCTCATCGGCGGCCGCAACCTGCGGTTCGAATGGGCGCAGGACAGCGCCGTCGCGCACTTCCTGCCGTTCCGGCACGACAAGACACTGTTCGACCGGCGCTTCGAGTTCGTGCATCCCACGGCGGACGACTGGATGGCCCACTGCCTGGGACGCGACGTCGACAAGCGCAGCGCCGATCCCGACGAGAACCTGCCGGACGATCCCCCACCGCCGCCGCCGCTGCTCCAGCGCGCCCTGGACGACCGCGCGTCCAACGCCATCATCCGCACGCAGCGCTTCCTGTCCGATTTCGACGACGTCGAGACGGAGTTTCGCCAGCGGGCCGACGATTGGGCCGCGACCAGCGAGCCCGACCCGGCGGCCTGGGAGCTGCGCATCGGCCAGCCGCTGACGACGTTCGCGCGCATCCTCGAGCGAACGGTCGCCGACACGGTGGACGCGGCCTTCAGGCTCGGCGAACTCAAGCTGCTGACGCGCACGCTGCGCGGCCCCGAAGACGGGTTGAAGCGACTGGGCGCCGAGGTCTCCGGCGCACTAGCTCGCCGTCACGATCCCGCCCGCGCGGACGCGCCCGTCGTCCGCGGCCTGGCGCCTTACGTGCGCTTCGTCGAAGGAACTTCGCCATGACCCGCCGCCTGATGACCGTCAAGGCCCAGACCGATCCCGCCGTGCAGGAGCACTGGGATCGGCAGCGCGCGACGGCCGCGCACATCCTCGACCGCTTCGACGACGACCACGACGTGCAGTTGCTGGGCGACGAAGTGGGCATGGGCAAGACCTACGTGGCGCTGGCGGTGATCGCCGAGCACCTGCTGCGCAGCCGATCCAACTCGCAGCGCGCCCTGCTGGTGACGCCCGCCAGCGCCGTGCTGCGATCGAAGTGGGAACAGGAGATCCGCAGCTTCAGCGAGAACTACGTGGGCGCGGGCCGCCGCCGGCTTCAACCGCTGCAGGTCAATTCGTACTGGGACCTGGTGGCCAACCTGCACGACTACCAGAACCTGCCCACCAGGTACGTCACCCCCGAGCGCGAGCGCTGCCTGCTCGAGGCGACGTGGCAGTGGTTCCTGGCGCGCAAGCTCTCGTCCGAGGGCAAGCGGCTGCGCGCGCCCTGGCCGCCGCTCGAGAAGGCGTGGAAGACCGAGAAGGCCAAAGCGGCCAAGGAATCCGAGATGGTGCGTTTCGTCTCCGAGTTCTCGATGGCCGCGTGGCACACGTTCCTCGACGACCAGAACGCCAACCAGCGCGGCCAGGTCATCGCGATGCTGGACCGCGACGGCCCGATGTGGTCCGACGATCCGAAGCCCGCGGTGGGCAGGCTCAAGGACCTGTTCCGCGAGTTCGTGGCCTGCCAGGACGACCACGAGCCCAACGTGTTCATCATCTCGATGAACGCCCTGGGCATGCCCAAGCGCAACAGCGCGGGCACCCGCCGCTTCGCGACGTTCGTCCTGGCCACGCTCCTGAGCCGGCGCCACGAACCGACCTGCAAGCGCTGCCTCAAGGCCATCCGGAGCGAGGACATCCTGCTCGAGGACGTGTCGTTCCGGATGCTCCGGGAGATGGCCAACCTGGATCTGTTCAACACCCGGCACTGCGTGCTGCCCGCGCTGAAGGCCAACCCGTCGCTGGCGGCCCGGTGGGACGCCATCCTCGACGGCAGCACCGAGCACATCCCGGCGACCTTCAAGGCCATCCTCAGCGCCGTCATCGCGCAGAAGCTGTCCGAATCGGGCATCGACCTCGCGGTCGTGGACGAAGTCCACAACTGGAAGGGCGACACCAACGGCGCGCCCGACTTCAGGGTCGGATTCGCGCCCCATATCCGGCACAAGCTGATCATGTCCGCGACGCCGTTCCAGCTCGAGGAACGCGAGATGCAGCGCGTGTTCGAGAACGTGGCCAGGCCCGACGGCAAGACGTGGCGGATGCTGCAGGCGATGTACGGCTCCACGATCGTCGCCGACTGCCTGTCGGCGAACGCCGCCCTGCTGAAGGCGCTCAAGGCGCTGGGGTCGCAGGAATCGACGGACAAGTTGCTCGCGCGACTCGCCGTCGCCCCGGACCGCATGACCGTCGCGCTGGGAGCGATCACCCTGGATCGGACGACCTCCGACGCCGACGTGGCGTTCTGCAGCGCGGCGCTGGACTATCGCGACGCCGTCGACCGGCTCGAGGACGCGCAGCGCCACCTGGTGGTGCGGCACCTGAAGACGGACTCGCGCCGCAGCTTCCACGCGGGGGCCGACTTCGGCCGCGTGGCGCCGGTCCATCGCCCCTCGCTGTATCCGACCTCGGGCATCAGCCATCCGGAGGACCAGCTGGTGAACTACCTGGCGATGCGCCTGGACCAACGCATGCGGCGCGACGGCAGCTCGGCCAAGGCGAAGGCGCACCTGCTGGGCGGCATGACGTCGAGCCTGGCGGCCTTCAAGGCCAGTGCCCAGGCGACGCGATCGAAGCCGGGCGCCACGACCTCGATCGAGACGATGCGCTACGCCCAGATGGTGGAAGCCGTGCTCGATCAACACCGCCACCCCAAGGTGGAGGCCACGGTGGATCACGCGCTGCAGAACTACCGCGACGGCCGCAAGACCCTGATCTTCTGCGAGCGCGTCGCGACCGTCGACGAGATCATCGGCAAGATCGTCGCCGGACTGGGTGACGAGCCGTCTGCGGCGTCCGGCGAAGGCGACCAGGCGGCGGGCGACGTGCGCGAGCGCGAGGCCTTCGTCGACGTGCCGTTCGCGCGGCTGCTGGACCCGGCGGCCAACGTGCAGACCGGCGCCGTCGCGAAGTTCGTCGCCGACAGCCTGCAGGCGAGCGGCCTGGAGCCGACGCCTCGGCGCATGCTGCGGCTTGCCAACTGGCATCTGCTGTCGACCTCCCGTTCCGCCGCGATCCCGGCACTGCGGACGATGGCGGCCCGGCTCGTCAGCCTGTTCGGGCGCGCCGACCAGGTGGAGGACTTGAAGTCCGAAGTCCTGCGGGGCAAGGGCGGCACTCAATTCACGGGTGAGCTGTCGAGCCTGGCCAGCGCGTTCGTGGATGCGCAATCGGCGGGCGCGCTCAACCTGTGGATCGACGCCGCGACGCCCGACGCGGGGCCGTTGCGCGACGGCCTCGTCCTGCTGCTCGAGTCGGAGGCCCGGCTCGCGCTGGCGGCGGACCGGAACGACAGCCAGCCCAAGGTGACCATCGGCTTCGCCAAGACCCTGCTCGACCTCGAACGAGGCCTCAAGACCGTGCTGCTGCGCCCCGACCTCCTGCGCGGCATCGACGCCAGGGGCGACGCGCTCGATGGGCAGGTGCATGCGCGCGTGAGGACGCCGCTCGGGCAAGGCGAGTCGTCGTGGCACCGGATGACGCGCTTCGTGAGCCAGCTGGCGAGCGCCAACGGGTCGATCAACCTCGATGACCAGAAGAGCACCGATCGCAAGAGCCTGTGGCGCGCCGTCTCGCTGCGCGGCGTTCGCACGGACGCGGCGATCGCCGGCGCCACGGAGCCGCTCGTGCAGAAGCTGACGGGCGCGACGGACGCGGCCTCACGCATCGCCGTCTGCGCCGCGTTCAATTCGCCTTTGGCGCCCGACATCCTGGTCTGCACCAGCATCGGATCCGAAGGCATCGACCTCCACCGCGAGTGCGCCGAGATCATCCACCACGACATGCCCTGGAATCCGGCGCGGCTGGAGCAGCGCAACGGTCGCATCGATCGCGTGAACAGCCTGTCGAAGGCGACGGGGCGGCACGTGCGCGTCGGCGTGCCGTTCCTGGAACAGGGCTATGAACGCTTCCAGTTCGAACGTCTGCTGAGCCGCGCCCAGCTGTTCCAGGTGCTGCTGGGGCGGCTGGACTTCGACGCGACGGACGTCGAACGCGACAGCGACGACGACGCCATCGCCGAACCGGAGCTCGACGCCGCCGCGGACGACTCCATCCCGCAGGTGCTGCTGCCCGAGTCGCTCGCCAAGTGGCTGTCCGTCGATCTTTCGGTGTGGCCGGCGGCGGCGACCGAGCCGGACTGAAACCTGCCCGGACCGGGCTCGCCGCCGCCGTCGCGCTGGCCTCGCTTGCGAGCCGATGTGACCACGTCGTTGATGTAGTTCCTGCCTTGGCCAACGTGCTTCAAGGCCTTGCGCGACTTGAGCTCCGCATAGGCGCGCACGACGTCTTGCCGGAGTGCGTGGCTCACCAGAGGCAGGGCGCGCCTGCTTCGATCGACTGTTGCCCGAGGGCGACGCGCCCGCGCGCTGCGTACCGAGCTGATCCGTGCCGGGGACGCCGGCTACGCCGCAGGTGCAGGATCACGTCCCGAGCGAACTGCTGGACGATCCCGACCGTCTTCTCGTCCAACTGCCGCATTTCGAACGCGCTGCGCGAACGCCCGTCCCGGCCAGTGCGCAGAACGATCGCGTGCTTCATGCCGAGGTCGTCGACCTGTCGACGCTCGCTGGCCCGCGCCCCTATTTCGTTTCCGACGACCAAGGAAAATCGATGTAGTTCTGGCGCGTGTCGAAGCAGATGTTGCCGTACATCTTCAGATAAGACGCACGCCTCGCCGGATCGGCATACACCGCGCCGGGGTTGGCCATGTCGCGCTCGTAGTCGGCGACGTTGCTGCTCGTGAGCGCCTTGGGCAGGATGTCCATGGCCTGCGGAATCGATTTTCCGGCCAGCCAATCGGCCGCCTGCTGGCCCATGGCGTAGCCGAAGATGGGCGATGCCAGGCTGACGCTCGCCTTGTAGGGGCTGTCGCCCTTCCGGAGTTCGGCCACGGCTTCCTGCTCGCCATCGATGCCGCCAAGGAACTGGTCCGCCCGCGCCTTGCCCGATTCCCGCAATGCGGACAGCGCCCCCAGCACGACGGTGTCCGCGCCGAGCACCACGTCGATGTTCGGCTGCGCCAGCAGGATCGTCTTCATCGTGCGATAGCCGCCTTCCTTGTCGACCGTGGTGGGCGAGATGTCGGCCACGATCGTCACGCCCGGCATCGTCCGCAGCGTGTCGCGCATGGCGGTGAAGCGCGGCGCCAGGAATTGCAGGCCGTCGTGCGTGAGCAGCACGACCTTGGCCTTGCCGCCAAGCCGCGTGCGGATATAGCTTGCGGCCGCCTCTGCCAGGACCTTGCCGGTCAGGTATTGCGGCGCGTTCAACACCGTCGTCGCCGGCGGCGGGACGATGGCGCCCACGTAGCCGCCCGCGCCGAGGAACGTCTTCAGGGCCGGTGCCAGCGATGGCGGATCGATGGGGGCCACCACGATCGCGCCCGTCTTGTCGGTGGACAGTTGCTCGACCTGCAGGATCATCTGCGCGGGATCGTTGTTGGCAAAGGCAACGCCGTAGGCGAGGCCGCGCGCGTGCGCGGCGGCTTCCAGCCCGCGTCCCGCGCCTTGCATGAACTCGCGCCGGTTGTCCTGCACGAACACCAGCTTCTTCTGCAAACCGGCCGGCGCCTTGCAGGTGGCCTTTGCCGTATCGTACGCAGGCAGCTTGACCGGCGCGGTCAGTCCCTCGCCAGCAGCGGCCAGCGAGACGCCGCCGAGGCACATCAGCGAGGCGAAGGCAAACAGTTGGATTTTCATCGTGATTCCATTACACGGCCGTCGTCAGCACCAGCCGCGCCGCCGTACCCGGTTTGAGGTTGATGTATTCGACGTGGGTCTGCAGTGCCGATGCCATCGTGCGGATGATCTTGCTGCCGAGCCCGGTGTTCGCGGGCATGGGCTTCGGCGTCATCCCCACGCCGTCGTCCTCGACCGTCAGTTCGGCCTTGCCCTCGCCCAATCGCGTCAGCCGCACCCGCACCTCGCCGGGGTTGGCGTCGGGGTAGGCATACTTGAAGGCATTGGTGACCAGCTCCTGGACGGCCACGCCCAGGCTGACGCTGTCGTCGGTGCTGAGCGAGATCGGCTCCAGGTAGCATTTGAGGATGGCGGTATGGCCGTCCTTCTTCATCGCCGTTTCCAGGTTGCGCAGCATGGCGCCCAGGTAGTCCTTCAGCGCCACGTTCTTCACATCGCCCGAGGTATACAGGCTCTTGTGGATCAGCGAGATCGCATCGATTCGCGACTGGGTTTCCAGCAACGCATCCTTGGCCGCCTTGTCGGTGACGGACCGCACCTGCATTCGCACCAACGCCGCGACCAGCTGCAGGCTGTTGGCCACGCGATGATTGACTTCGGTCAGCAAGACTTCCGCGCGTTCGCGCGCCATGGCCAGATCGACCGTGCGGCTCTTGACGCGTTCTTCCAGCGTCAGATTGACGGCCCGCACTTCGTCGCGCGCCAGTTTCAGGTCCTGGCCGTTGCGGTAGACGGTGAACGCCACCGCGAACACCACCAGAACGATGACGACGGCGCCGCCCGCCGATATCCAGCGCAGCAGCGAGGCATTGCGCTGCTGTTCGGCGCTGTTGAGCGCGCTGCTCTCGTCCGCGCCCAGGATCGCGCCGTAGAGAAAGACGTTGATCTCATCCATCAGCGCCTTGCCGCGATGGCGTTGCAGCAACGCCATGGCGTCGGCATCGTGGCCGGCGCTTTTCAGCGCGATGCTGGAATCCATCTCGGCGATCTTTTCGCCGACCGCTTCCGACAACCGAGGCAGCATGGCCCGGTTGGGCGCCTCCGGAGCCAGCAACCGGCCCAGGTCGTCCAGCTCCTGCCGCGCCTGCGTCTTGGCCGTGTCGTAGGGCGCCAGGTAGATCTGGTTGCTGGTCAGCAGGAACCCGCGCTCGCTCGACTCCGCAGTGCGCAAGTGATCGCGCAGGTCCACCGCGGCGATGCGGATGGTGCGCTGCAACTCCGACTTCTCGAACAGGCTGTTGCCACGCTCCACCAACCAGAGGGTGGTGCCCACGATCGCGAGCAGCGCGAAAAAGCCGATCGCCAGGCCCGCGCCAACGCCTATCGCCAACCTGCGTCGTACGAACATCGATCAACTTTCTAGGGCGTGGGTGCGGACAATGAGCGCGGTGCTTCGCGATACTCCATTTGGCCTGGGGATCGGTCGTTGATGATACCAACTCGCCCGCTCGGGCCAGCGTTGCCACGTGTGCCACGTCTTTCGACAGTACCGCACTGCAACGACTGCTTCGTGTGACACCCGGGATGTTCGTGCTGCTGAGCCCGGACGCCCGCTACACGATGTTGAATCGAAAACTGGGGTGCGCCGGAGAGCGCGGCAGAGGTTGTCAAGCTCCCGTACAAGGAGTTCCAGCTGTACGACGGTGGCCTTGACGACAACCTCGGAACGGAGCCACGGATCGGCGAACATCCTCGATGAGGGCCCACGCTTCGACCGACAGCGACTCGAAGCCATCGATGAACAGCGCCTCGCGGACCTCCGAGACAGTCGGGTCGGCGCAGGCATCCCGCAGCGCCGCCCGGATCGCTTCGAGCTCGTCGGGGCGGGTCGTCTTGGCGGTGATGAGCGGCAGCCCCGGCCCCAGGGCGGTCGAGCCGACGACCTGCAATCCTCGAAGCGCTTCCGGCTCACGTCGGCGGAGCGCCGCAAGACTGACGCAATCGATGGCGGCGATGTCCGCCGATCCCGACTGCACCGCGGCGAGGGAGCGTCGATGCGATCCGGTGATCACCTCCTCGCCGAAGAAGGCGCCACGTCGCGACAGCGGGGCGACGAGTCCGCGCAACGCGTTCCAGCCCGAATGCGAATCGTACGAGTTGATGGCCACCGCACGCCCGCGGAACCCCTCGATGGACTCGGCGTCGCCCAGGCGTGCCACCAGATGGCTCCGGTACTCGACGCCGACGCAGCCGGGCGCCGTGTATCGGAAGGCACCGACGACCTGGACGTCGCCTGCCAACCCGGTCACGAGCGGATAGCCGCAGGTCTGACTCAGCACGAGCCGCGGGTCGCGCCAATGCGCCGCAAGTTCTTGCGGCCGTGCGAGTGCGCCGGGGACATCTGGCAAGCCTCGCGCACGCAACGCCCGCGAGATCGCTGCCCACCAGGCGTCGACCGCCTGCGGATCGGCGTCGTACATCGGAAGCGACGCGACGCGCATCAGTCGGCCCGCGCGGGATGGATCGGCGAGTCGACAGGCGTCGTGGCGAATCGTTTCATCAAGGGCAGGTAGCCAGGGATCATGAAGCCGCCGTTGCGCGATAGGACGTCCGCGCGATGCCGGAGGTAGAAGCCGCGGATCCGGTACCACGGCAAACCCGGTCGCTCATGATGCACCGCGTGGTAGTTGTTGTTCAGATAGAGGATGCGCCAGAACAGCGCCGCCTCGTTGACGACCACGCGATGCGACGCCTCGGCCGCCGGCCGGTGCTCGTAGAACGACCGGAACATCGCCAAGCCCAGCGCGGGGTAGCAAACCGTCAGAAGATAGCGAATGGGCCCGATGCCGGCGTACCGATCGAGCAGCAGCAACATCGCGCAGACCAGGAGCAGGTGCACGGCCCACGTGCGCGTCTGGCTGTGGTCGCCGCGCAGCGGCCGGCGCACGATGTCCAGCCAGGTCGGAACGATCACCAGCGCAGGTCCGAGGAGCACGCGACCGAGCACCGTGCGCTGCGCGATCCACAGCGGCCGCAGGAGCGGACTCATCCGTCGCCACGAGGCCTCGTCGACGTAGTTGCTCTCGGGGTCGATGCCCGGCTCGGTGAGCAGTTCGTCTCGGTGGTGGGCCAGATGGCTCTTGCGATAGAGCTCGTACGGATACCAGACCGCGAGCGGCGCGATGCCCATCAGTCGGTTCACCTCGGCGCTCCTGCTCGGGTGCCCATGGATGAGCTCGTGCTGCAGGCTCGTGAACCAGCACGTCGCCAGGATCAGCGAAACGGTTCCTGCGAATTCGCCGAGGGCATGATGGCCGGCGATGGCCAGCAGCCAGGCCGCATACACCATCGGGATCAGAAGCCAGGTGGGCCACTCCATGGCGGCGTTGGATTTTGGAGGCGTTCGCAAGACATTCGACATCGCCTCAAGTTTTCGCCAACACCGCCGCCCTGCTCCAGGAATCAAACCGACCTAGCTTATTCGACGCGGCCCGCGCTTGCGGATGTGCAAGCGGCTCGATGCGTCACCACGCTAAGCGGCGACTTTCAACTCGATCTCGGCGCTGGTGCGCGCTTGCCAGACGCTGGCGCCATCGACGAAGACGCGAAGCTCGCCAGGCTCGAAGGCCTGCCAGCGTTCGCCCGTGGTCAGCGGCGAGCTGCCCAGCGGTGGCTTCCGCTGCGTAGCGACCGTCGCGGCAACCCTGGTGCAATCGGCCAGGCCGCATGAATACGCTCGGTGAGCCCACCAAGGCCTTGCTTACGAATCGCTTGCTCGTTTGAGGATTGAACTACATCGACTTTCGAATATGCCCTCAGGAGCACCCCTCTTATGATGCGCTGCCTTTTCTGCTCGAGTATGGGCGCACCTGGATCAAACTGTTGAAATATCAGCAGGCCAGGGCCACGCGATTCGAACTCAAGGTATTCATAAAATCGGGGAGAAATCAATGTCATACTATTCGGGCAGCAAGAATATCGAATTCGAACTGCCGCAGATGGACACGGGCGCGAGCTGCGTCGCCAACGCGTGGGCCCACGTGCCCAGGCCGCTGTCGTTGCCGGAACGCACCGCGCTGAAGCAGCAGATCAAGCGACTGCTCCGCGAGAAGGACGCCGTCCTGATGGCGCACTACTACGTGGAGCCCGACCTGCAGGAGATCGCCGAGGAGACCGGCGGCTTCGTCTCTGATTCGCTGGGCCTTGCCCAGTTTGGGCACGACCACCCGGCCTCGACGCTCGTCGTCGCGGGCGTCCGCTTCATGGGCGAGACGGCCAAGATCCTCAATCCCGAGAAGCGTGTCCTGATGCCGGACCTCGACGCCACGTGCTCACTTGACCTCGGATGCCCGCCGGACGAGTTCTCGCGCTTCTGCGACGAGCACCCCGATCGCGTGGTGGTCGTCTACGCCAATACGAGCGCGGCCGTGAAGGCGCGCGCCGACTGGACGGTGACGTCATCGCTGGGCCTGGAAGTGGTCGCACACCTGCATGCGCAGGGCAAGAAGATCCTGTGGGCGCCCGACCGACACTTGGGCGGCTACGTGCAGCGCGAGACGGGCGCGGACATCGTCATGTGGCAAGGCTCCTGCATGGTGCACAACGAGTTCAAGGGCGTCGAACTGGCCCTGCTAAAGCAGGCGCATCCGCTGGCCAAGGTGCTCGTGCACCCGGAATCTCCAGAGGCGGTCGTGGCGCTTGCCGATGTCGTGGGCTCGAGCGGCCAACTGATCGAGGCCGTCAAGACCCTCGACGCGCCCGAATACATCGTCGCGGCGGTCAACGGCATCCATCACCAGATGCAGCTCGCGGCCCCGGGCAAGACGTTCATCAGCGCCCCGACGGGAGGCAACAGCGCCACTTGCAAGAGCTGCTCGCACTGCCCCTGGATGGCCATGAACGGCCTGCAGAACCTGCTGGAGGTGCTGCAGACTGGGCGCAACGAGATCCACATCGACCTCGACCTGGCCGACAAGGCGCGCATCAGCATCGACCGCATGCTGGACTTCGCTGACCAGCGCGAGATCGGTCTGCGCCCCGGCACCGACTTGGCGCTGGAGCAGCACTTGTTCAGCGGGGTGGGGCCCGCCTGAGCGGTGGCCACGAACGACCGGCGCGATGTCCACCATTCGAGTCCCCCATTCCGAAAAGCAGGTGGCATTGCGGCTGTCGGTCGCCATGTCGCTGTTCCAGACGTCCACCGTCCTCGTCGCGACGATCGCGGGATTGATCGGATATCAGCTGGCTCCCGACAAGCAATTGGCGACCTTGCCGGTGGCCGCAATGTGGTTGAGCGCCGCGTGCTCTGTATTACCTGCGGCCGCTCTGATGAGGAATTTCGGGCGCAAATCCGGTTTTCTCGTCGGAACGGCCTGTGGCTGTATTTCCGGCGCCCTGGCGGCGGCTTCGCTGATCCATCAGAGTTTCTGGTTGTTCGCGCTGGCGACGAGTTTGATGGGGTGTTACCAATGCTTTGCGCAATATTATCGATATACCGCCGCTGACCTGGCCAGCGAATCCTTCAAGAGCCGTGCGATCTCCTGGGTGGTGGCCGGCGGCGTAGTGGCGGCGGTGGCCGGGCCGGCCATCGCGCGCTTCACGGCGCAGGTGACGCCGGTGCCGTTCCTGGCGTCGTACCTAGTGCTCATGAGCCTGGGCGCCGTCGCCTTCCTGCTGATCCTTTCGTTGCGCCTGCCCGATCTGCCGGCAAAGGCCGCGCCGGGTGCCGGAGGTCGCAGCCTGGTCACGATCCTGAGCCAACGCGACGTCCTCGTTGCACTGGGGGGCACGGCCATCGCCTACATCGCGATGACCGGGATCATGACCGCCACGCCGATCGCGATGCAACTCTGCGGGCTGCCGGTGGCCGCGGTGAGCACCGTCATCCTGTGGCACGTGCTCGGCATGTTCGGGCCGTCGTTCGTCACGGGCAGCCTGATCCGAAAGTTCGGGGCGATGCGGATGATGTCGACCGGCATTGCGCTGCTCGCGGCCCACGTGGCGATCGCCGTGAGCGGATCGTCGTTCGCCTTCTTCGCCTCGGGGCTCGTGCTCGTGGGCGTCGGCTGGAATTTCCTGTTCGTTGGCAGCACGACCGTGCTTACTGGCGGCTATCGCGCGGAGGAGCGCGACAAGGTGCAAGCGGCTGGGAATTTCGCCGTCTTCCTGCCGACGACGATCGCCTCGTTCTTTTCGGGCGACCTGCTCCACGTGGTCGGCTGGAGGACGCTGAACCTAGTCGCACTGCCCTTCATCGCTGCCATGGCGCTGGTGCTGGTGCTGGTGTTGATTCGACAGCATGCGGCGGTTGCGGCGCAGCGCCAGCCGAGCAACCCGCGCGCCGATGTAACGTCCTGATCGGCGCCAGGACGTTATGCCATTCCCGACCCTCGAAGACACGATCGGCCAGACGCCACTCGTTCGGCTGCGCCATCTGGCTGGCCCCTCGGACACCGGCCGTCGCAACATCCTTCTTGCCAAGCTCGAAGGAAACAATCCCGCCGGTTCGGTGAAGGATCGCGCCGCGCATTCGATGATCAGCCACGCCTTGGCCGAAGGCATCGTCGCGCCGGGCGACACCCTGATCGAGGCCACGAGCGGCAACACAGGCATTGCGCTCGCGATGGCCGCTCGCCAGCGCGGGCTGGACGTCGTGCTCGTGATGCCCGAGAACCTGAGCGTGGAGCGGCGCCAGTGCATGGCCGCCTACGGGGCCCGGATCGTACTGACGCCCGCCGCCGCGGGTATGGAGCACGCGCGGGACGTCGCACACGACCTGCAGCGCCAGGGCGCGGGCGTCATCCTCGACCAGTTCAACAATTGCGCCAACCCCCGGGCGCACTACGATTTCACCGGGCCGGAACTGTGGGACGCGACCGGCGGCCGGATCACGCACTTCGTGAGCGCCATGGGCACCACCGGTACCATCATGGGCGTGTCGAGGTACCTCAAGGAGCGCGACGCCAAGGTGCAGGTCATCGGCGTGCAGCCGGCCCCCGGGGCGCAGATCGCGGGCATCCGGCGCTGGAGCCCGGGCTACCTGCCAGGCTTCTACGAGGCACACCGGGTCGACCGGGTGGAACAGGTCGGCCAGGCCGACGCCGAGGACACGGCGCGTGCGCTCGCCGCGCAGGAGGGCATCTTCTGCGGCGTCTCGGCAGGTGCCGCCTGCGCGGCGGCGCTGCGGATCTCGGCCGAGGTCGAGGACGCGTGCATCGCGTTCATTGTCTGCGACCGCGGCGACCGCTACCTGTCCACAGGACTGTTCGAACAATGAGCGTCGCCACCAAACCTCTATGGGTGGTCTGTCTCTGCGCGGCCTGGTGCCGAACCTGCGACGCCTACCGCACCACATTCGCCGACGTCGAGCGGCGGCTCGCCGCCGCCCGGCCGGCCGATGCCATGCGCTTCGCCTGGCTCGACATCGAAGACGAATCGAATCTGCTGGGCAACATCGACATCATCGACTTCCCGACGCTCATGCTGGCACGCGACGGGCAGCCGCAGTTCTTCGGCGCCGTCCTGCCGCATGCGCAGACCCTGGAACGGCTGGTGTCGAGGGCCCTCGATTCACCGCCCTCGGCAGCGTCGACGACGTGGCCCGCCGACCTCCACGTTGTGGCCGCGTCGCTGGTGCAGGGCGCCGCACTTCGATCGAGCGTGTGAGATCGCGGGCTACTGGCGACGCCCGGAGTCACGCGCCAGCAGTCATTGTCCGTCCCGGTATCTTCATCGTGGCGGCCAGCTGCTCCACAACTTTCGGCGCATGGTCGATCGCTCGGATGATGACTTGCCCGATCTTTTGGGCAACACGATTCACGTCCGCGTTCGGATTCCCATCGTCGATCGCCATTTTTGTGTTCCGCATGCCTCGCTAGCGGTGTTCACGAATGCTGCTAGCGTCGGCGATTCGCTGCGAAATACGCCGACGATAAACGTTGGCGGACTTCCTGCGGCAGCTGACAACCGGCAAGCAGTTTGTCCACTCGCGTTGCTGAGCTACTACCCTGCAGGACATCACCTCGACCGCCCGACTGGACGAGCGTCTGCTTGCGGGCGTCCGATCTGAGCTTTCAAAGTACTTCTACGGGTCGGAAGCAGGCGGTGGCGCCGCATTGCAGCGGTCATTGCGCGTTGGCGCCGAGCTTTGCAACATCCGAACAGTTCCGGTCCCACAGGACCTAAGCGCCCCTGAACCAAGCGCACCGGAACGTGCAGAGGAGCACGGACCGCCCCGAATTCGCCCGTAGTTCTGCGGCTACAGCCAAGTTGTGCGCCGGGATAGTGCGGCAAAATCCATTTCATGCCAAACGTTGCCGCTGCATTGAAGGCCGAAATCGCACGCGTTGCGCGCCGCGAACTTCGATCCACCACCGACAGCCTCAAGAAGGCCTCCGCGACCCAGCGATCCGAGATCGCGGCATTAAAGCGGCGCGTCCAGGAACTGGAGCGCGCGTTAAAAATGCAGGCTCGTGCCAGCCAGAGCCCTGCCGCACGCGCAACCTTGTCGGCTCAGGAAGCGCCGATCGGCCTGCGCTTTCGTCCGGCCGGTATGGCGGCCAATCGCGAGCGCTTGGGCTTGAGCGCTCGCGAGTTCGGTCTGCTCGTTGGAGTCTCGGCCCAGGCCATCAACGCGTGGGAACAACGCAAGGCCAAACCGAATGCCGAACAATTGGCGCTGGTGGCTGCACTGCGCGGCATTTCGAAGGATCAGGCCGCCGAGCGCCTGGCAGCGGCTCGAGGCTGATAGCGGACGAGGTGCCGCGGCGCAGTACGGGTTGACGACTCACCCGCTGCGCGAAGCCGGCTGCGCTGCACCCGTAGCCACCGCGACGGCTCGCGACCTTCGGGGTAGGGTTCGGACAGTTCGATCTGCGCCAGGCTCGAGCCAGGGCACTAACGCGCTCTCGTCACGGCGAGACAGGCCGCGCCGCGGGCGCACCCACTGGGCGCTCAAGCAAGTCGACCTCTTTCAGGAACTGGCGCGCAAGGGCATCATCCTGCCGCCCGACTTGGCGGGACTGCCGCCGCAGCCGATCGTGCCCCAACGCGTGGATGTGTCAACCCACGTCTTCGATGTCGCCTTTTCCTTCCCAGGCGGTCGGCGCTCGAAGCTGCTTGTTGTGTTCATCGGCTCGGACTACCAGAACGAGACTTGGCCCAACATCGAGTGGCGAGCGATTCGTGAGGTGCTGAACGCGCGCGAACATGCTCGAATCATGTACGTCCGGCTGGATCATGGTCAGGTCGACGGCGTGCTCCAACAAGACGGCTACGTCGACGCCACGCGCTTCACATCCGGAGCGACACGAAATGCGCGGGCTTGCGCGCTCATCGGATGCGCGATCACTCTGGCGGCATGACGCATCTTCCTCAGCGACAATCGAGTCTGCCCCTGGACAAGGAAACAGACGTGGCAACTGCTGAGCTTGGTTTGGACTTTCTCGCCGGCGGTGGCACGTCGGGCGAGCTCATCCGCCGATTCCCCTGGGAAGAAACCCCGATCGGCCCACCGCACAAATGGGCGCAGGGGCTGCGCACGACGGTGCGCATCATGCTGACCACCGGCCATCCCACGATGATCTTCTGGGGGCCGGACCTCATCTGCCTCTACAACGACGCATTCTCCAGGTCGCTCGGTCCGGAAAAGCATCCCGGCATCCTGGGGGTCGCCGGTCGCGTCGCGTGGGAGGAGGTCTGGCCAATCGTGGGCGCGCAGATCGAGCATGTCTTGCACGGCGATGGGGCGATTTGGCATGAGAACCAATGCGTGCCCATCTACCGCTTCGGCGAACTGCAGGAGGTGTACTGGACGTACAGCTACAGCCCCATCGATGATCCGACCTCGCCCCACGGCGTCGGCGGCGTGCTGGTGACCTGCTCCGAAACGACCGAGCAAGTCCTTGCCGAGCGCAAACTTGCTTCGGAGCGAGAGCATTTCGTTCAACTCTTCGACCAAGCTCCGACGTTCCTCGCCCTGCTGCAAGGTCCCGATCACGTGATCGAGATGGCCAACCCCTCCTTCCGCGCGCTCGTGGGCCATCGGCCCGTCATCGGGAGGAAGCTGGCGGAAGCCCTGCCCGATGCGGTCGAACAAGGCTATCTGAAGCTGCTGGACGACGTCTATCGGACAGGCAAGCCGTATTCGGCGTCGGGGTCGAGGTACGCCTTCCAAGTTTCGCCGGACGAGCCTGCCACCGAGCGCTACGTCGATTTCGTCTATCAACCGATCACGGCAAGCGATGGCGCCGTCCGCGGCATCCTTGTCCAGGGCGCCGACGTTACTTCACGGGCCATCGCCGACCAAGCACTTGCCTTGAACCGTGCGCGACTGGACTACGCGACCCGCCTGTCTGGCATCGGATTCTGGTATTGCGACCTCCCCTTCGATCAGCTCGAGTGGGACGCACGGGTCAAGGAGCACTTCTTCTTCGCGCCGGACGACCGTATCACCATCGACGATTTCTACGCGAGGATCCACGAGGACGATCGGCTTGCCACCCGCGACGCCATCGAAAGGTCGATCCGCGACAGGGTCGCCTACGACATCGTCTATCGCACCGTGCATCCGTCGACCGGGGAGACGAAATGGATTCGCGCCCTTGGCGGGACGGATTACGCTGCCGATGGCTCGCCGACCCATTTCGACGGCGTGACCGTGGATGTGTCGACGCAGACGAGGGACCAGCAGGATCTGGCGAGACTCAACCACCGGCTGCGCGACCAGGATCGCCGGAAGGATGAATTCATCGCGATGCTCTCCCACGAGCTCCGAAATCCGCTGGCGCCGATTCGCGCCGCCGCCAAGGTCATTGCCTCGCCGAACGTCGACCCGTCCCATCTGCGCCAGTCGCAACGCATCATCGAGCGCCAGGTGGGGCACATGGCCCTGCTGCTGGACGACCTGCTGGACATTGCGCGCATCACGGAAGGAAAGCTGCAACTCAGGAGGGAGACTCTGCCCCTCATCCCGATCGTCGATGCCGCTGTTGAAGCCGTCCGGCCGAAACTCAACGGCAAGAATCAACATCTCGAGATCCGCCTGCCGGTCGAACCCGTCTGGCTGGAAGTCGACCACCTACGGTTGTCGCAGATCCTCTCGAACCTGCTGACGAATGCGGCCAAGTACAGCGACGCGGGAAGTCACATCGAACTGGCGGCAACGGTCAGTGAGAACCAGCTGACGCTGTCAGTCAAGGACGACGGGATCGGCATCGCTTCCCAATGCATCGCTGCGGTGTTTGACATGTTCTCGCAGATCGATGGCGTGGAGGGACGATCTGAAGGCGGCCTTGGACTCGGTCTCGCCTTGGTCAAGGGCCTCGCGGAACTACAAGGCGGCACGGTCGAGGCGCGCAGCGAGGGCCTTGGCCAGGGAAGCGAGTTCCTGCTGCGGTTTCCAGTCGCCGAGGCACCGCCGTCCGCGCTTCTGGCGGCGAACAGGCCGTCGGAACAGGCCGCGATATCTCGCAAAGTGCTTATCGCCGACGACAACCATGACGCCGCCGAAAGCCTGGCACTGCTCCTCGAACTGGGCGCGCACCACGTGCGGACGGCCCACCTCGGCCGCACAGCGCTGTCACTCGCACAAACCTTCCGACCCGATACCGTCCTGCTGGACATCGGCATGCCCGACTTGAGCGGCTACGAAGTCGCGCAACGACTCCGGCAAGAGCCCTGGGCCGCCGGATCGCACCTGATCGCGTTGACGGGATTGGGCCAGGAGGCCGACCGGGAGCGGGCATTGTCGGCGGGCTTCGACCACCACCTGGTCAAACCTGTCGACACCGATCGGCTCCTGACGCTGATCCGAGAGGGTCGCCGGGGAACAGCGGGACCGAAGCCGGACGTGGTTTGACGTCGACCCACTGAATCCGCAACAAGCATCGTTGAAATCCGTTGCTGGAACCGCAACGCGGATGCGGTCACGACAGTCAGCTTCGCATCGCATGCTGTCGTCCAGCGCGAGCTGCCGGCCGGCTGCCTCCGCTGCATTGGAGTCGGTCGCTCAACGTCTCGGCGAGGCAGCCAGAGCGACCGCTTTGGATCACGCCTCGACCAGTCCGGCGCGATATGCACGGCCCACACCTGGCCGCGATGAGCGACCGGTCTGGAGTGGATTCCTGTCGTTCGAGAACGAACGCCAGCGCGGCCTCGGATCGGTGCAAGCGAATGTCGGCTCTCGGCGGCCGCGAGCTCACGCTATCGACCCGAAGCTGCCGCACACCGTGCGAGATTGGGCGCCCGAAACCAGACTTGCGCACCATCCAGCCGCGCTCTACGTCAGAGGGAGAGGTGCATTGCCAAGGGCAGCCGCGGTCGACAGTTACGCATTCCGGACACCCCAATAGACCTCGGTCGTCGGCCCGCAGGCGAATCCTTCGAGCGCGGGGTGGCGGCTCAGGCGCTCCGCGTTCTCGCGGGACGAGCAGAAGAGCGAGAAGTGGCTGTCCCAGTGCACCGTCCAAAGCATGGCTCTGTCGGGTGAGAAGAGGTTCCCGCCAACAAGCGAGGTCTTGGCGCCAGCAGGCTTCAGGTCGTCAATCCAGTGAAGCTTCCTCTCGGTACAAAATTCGTCTCCAACCCAGAGCCACTGCGGACCGAGCGACTGGATGAAGGACAGCACAGGCTCAAGGCTCAGTTCGGGAAACATGCCTTCGACAGGAGGAAGCAGGCTGTGCCGGCGCAGGCCATCATTGAGCCGATTCCCAAGCGCCTCGTCTGCAAGCTCTCGCCTCAAGCCGCCGATGTTCGTCCTCAGGGCGACGTCGATAGCTGCCAGGGACGGCATGTCCAAGAGTCGTTGGACCTCGGACCATCGCACCGCCTCGCAATTTCTGCAGACTTCCTCCGCGCTGGTGTCCGCGAGAATTTCAAACGAAGGGGATCGGGGCCGCAGGAACGGATTGAGCAATACGTAGGCGGCCTCGAACACGCCGTCGTAGAAAGGCAGGATCGCGCCGTCCGATGGACACACGGCAAACTTGTCGGGGTCAGGAAGTACGCGTTGAGTCATCATCTCGGGAGGGATTTGCCTGCCTCAAAGGCGACGGTCGCCGACGGCTGCTCATGGCCGACCAGCGACTTCGCATACACCACGGCCTAAGCCGCCGGTACACGCGTCTTACGCACCCAAGCGGAGTCGAAGGACGCTTGGTCGACCGCCTCGAACTCCTGTGGACTGAAAACCATCGGAGAGTCTGTCCAGAATCCTGTGTTGCGGTCATCTGGGGCTAGAACCATAGCTCTGCCCGCCGCGTCGAAGCCGATTTCGCGCTGCGGCACACCGTGTTCGTTGATCTCGACCCACCACAGTCGAACGTCCGCGAACTTCGACTCAAGATCGGGGTTTGCCGCGGGAATCAACGCTCTGATGGCGCGGCTGAGAATCGGGTGGGGCTCATCCTTCGACTTCGGATCGGTGGCCAGGGTTGTTGCGACGACGGGCATGATCCACTTTGTAATACGAAGTCCCGAGTGTGCTGCGTAAGAAGCCCGGAAGCGGACTATGCCGAAGGTCAGGTACTGGCCGACAACAGCTTCAAAGCAGGTCGCGATAGCGCTCCAGATACTTGAAGATCAAATCTCTCGACCAACGGACTAGGCAGGATCTGACGCATCAGGAATACAGTGCGCCGGTTCTTGTCGGGCGTGACGCTCGGCTGGTTCGCCAACAAATGTCGCACCCATTCGTCCGTAATCTCCTCCGTCCATTTCGCCTCATAGAAGCCCTCGGCGAAGAGCGAGATCAGCAAGTCCCTGGAGAGGTTTCCATAAAGGACGTTGGCGTCCAGGACGACTTTCTGGCACTCACTTGACACTCCCGTCTTCATTGCGTTTGCGCTTCTGCTCGCGAATAAATTCTTCGGTCATCGGGGCCGAATACTCCTCCGGGCTGAGTCCTTCGCTAAGCCCAGCCAGCGCGTCCATCAATTCCTCTGTCTGCGGCGATAGCGCACTTGGGTCCTTCGCGAAGACGCACACCGTCCCGCGTTCGGAATCAGTGATCACGCGAAGCGGAACTCCGGCAGGCAACATCGCAATTGCATCCGCGGGCAGGACCAGATGTCCGTCAACGATCTCGGCAAGCAGACTCTTCATGACCATGGCACTAGCTCTCTGGAGTAGAAAGTGGTCTCCGCGAACACCTGCGTATTGCAGTCAAATCGCGCGGAGAAATATCGAATAGACCTTATCGCGGCGCAGACGCTTGAACGTGGGATGCAGACCCTTTGGGAGTCGCCGGTACGCGGGTCGATGTAGGGTTCTGGTTCGCCGTGTGTTCTGCCGAGCAAGTGCCGCTCCGTGCATTCGACCCGGAGCAAACGTTGGCGACTGCACGCTCAAGGCCCCCCGCCGCCAGTTCGATGAGCGCAATCGGACTCCTCCGAAGCCGACCTGTGTAACAGGCCGGTATTGGCCGGTCACGGTCATGGCGGCTACTTGGAGGCTCCAGGGCCGACTACACGATCCCTGTAGGCCCTCAATGCCAACAGCCCTTCCTCTGGATGCTCGGCCTTCTCGATGAACGCACCAGAGCTGCAATCAATCCCTTGCCAGCAGTTCTCTGAGCATAGTTGCGCGATCGCTGGCACAACCGCGGCCTCAGCGCGTACGTGCAGCATCATGCCCTCGGCAGGATCCGCCCCCACGTTGAATTCGATCGATCCGCTCTGAATCCCAAACGCCCCACGCCGGATCGGTCCAATCGGTACTTGGGAAGATTTTGGAGACCGCGTCGTGCACGACATTTCGCGGCCCCAACGGCAGCCCCTTTTCATCCTCGCCGATGTCGGAGATTGATTCGTAGGAACGCGAAAACTTCTGGATCGAGACGTCCCAGCTCATTGCCAGCCCTTCATGTCGAACAGGTTCAGCCTACCTCAAAGCAGACGGTGTCGACCGGCGGCTCCTGGGCCGACAACAGGCTTGGCCGCCAGATCGAGATTGTGCGGATCAGCCAGCCCACTGCGGTGGTGCATAAGGCGCGTACAACAATCTTGCGAACGCCCTCACGTCGGATGGAATCGCCAAGAATTGGGCGGCAACTGCTTCCGCTCCGAACTCCTGCTCCAATCTAATCCAGTCTCCGGGAGGGCAGGCGAGATAGGCCTGATCGCTACTGTGAGCTGATGCATGGCAAAAGCGAATTTCGAGAATCTCCGCTCCGATTTGAGAGATCGAATGGATCTTGATGAAGGCATCATCGCGATCGTAGACCAGCGGTACAGGCAGTGTCCTGTCCCCTAGAACCAACTCGGGCCGCTCACCATTCCAGCCAATTTCCAGAGTTGCGGTCGCGCCCACTTTCCGCGCCAGTTCGTTCCATCGGGATTCGGGCTCTTCGTCGTCGGTCCATAGGAACTCATTCGAATGATCCCGAATGACACTCCACCCTTGATCGAGTGTGCCGGCGGCCATGATCAGTCGAGCAATCTCCATAGCGAAGTCGTCCTTCCTCGGTCTTGATGAGCCTGGATTGTCTACTGCCACTGGCCTGCCCGAAACCGGTCAGGCATAAACGGCAGCTACTGGCCGACTCGCGACCTGAGTGCCGCCAGCCTGACGGTTGAAACGCGCAAACTGCCGATCGACCGCTGATCACAGCATAGCCGACGCCAGTCGGGGCCAGCAGCCAGACCGAGCCCGAGCCGTTGCCTTAGGTCTATATGCCGAGCTCATAGGCATATAGCCGCCACAAGCGTCCCGCTATGAGGTCCGGTTTGAAGTAGCCTAGCGCGGGTTGCCGCCAACGCTCACCTGATTCAGTGCATCGACGATCATGTTGAGCGCTTTATCCGAAGGAAAGCCGCTGCCATCCGCGAGGATGTAATTGACGCGCGGAACAATCTCCAACTGCGCATCGAGCTTGCGCGCCTGCGTTTCGCTTTCAAAGGCCGCAAGAGTCGGAATCTGCACAAGCTGGTCGTACTCGCCAAACATGTACACCACGTGCCCCGGAAATCCTGCTAGCAATGCGGGTGATCCAACATGGGAGCGGAAGATTTGCGGAAAGTATTTTGCTGACCAATTCCTCGGCATGCCAACGCCTTCGAAGTTGCCATCGATCGATCCGGACTCTGGAGCATCCAGCGAGAGTTGCCTAAAGCCCTCGTATCGCTGCTGCCAAAGTTCTCTCTTGACTTGCACATCATGAATGGAGAATTTGTCGACCTCCATCGCATTTCGAACACCGATTACCCATTCTTTTGTGGTCGGCTTGCCAGCGCACTGAAGGGCGTCATCGACAGTCAAAGAGGCGCTCTTGCAACGTTCAAATGCGACTTCCATCGAGCCGAGAAAGGCCTTCTGGGTGAGTTGATAATCCGCCGTCTCGGCCACCGATCTAAACGCGCCACCGACGGAGACGATGCCTGAAACTCCCAGCCTTGGATGAGCGCCAACGGCGGAAGCGACATTGTGCATGCCCAGCGAATAGGCCAGCACGACCAACGGAATATGCCTTGCCCGCGCCTCTGCAGAGGTCATCTCCAGAATGGTCGTGGTGTCCGAAGTGATGGTTTCTAAGTCGACCTTGGAACGCGTCTGTTCGTCGACACAGTTGCTGACGTAGAGCGCGGGCCGTTCAAAGCGCGGAGTCGAGGGCGCGAGGCATTCCGACAAAATTCGATGTCCCCGTTGGCTGAAGTACGCCACCGCATAGTGTGCGGCCAGTAGCCTTCCCGTCAACCCGCCCCGGTGGCTTGCATCATAAGAAGGCCGCAAGATCTCCGAATCGAAGTAGGGGTCGCTCAATCCACCGCTTCCTGGAACCACGACTACAAGGGCCTTTGCCGACCCCTCGGGAACTATCAGCTCAACCGACAACGCTTCGCCATCACGCGCGGTCGCGGCGAGCACGGTCAGATTCGATTGAACCGATGCAAACGATGAAAATGAAGCCAGCAAAATCGTGAAGATGATGGCAACCGTACGGGTCTTGTTCACGAAGCATCTTGCGCTTGGGGCGCTTGGACAGATGAGTATGCGAACGCATGGCGAGGACAAGGCTCCGCCGCCGTGACGCGTTCGCTAATGAAGAGACGCGCAAAGCGCGATCGCGCATTGGGCGTCAAAAAATATTTATCCCTCAAGAACGCTTGATTACTGTACAGCGTGCTGTCTTGCAAATAGGTCGCTGCCCAGATACGTCGTACTGTCTGCGCTTGAGCCCCCGGCATCACTCGAGTGAGTAGGTGCGGGGGAGGGGGAGGGCGACGCCGGCGGCGGCGGCAGGCCGCATGTAAGGCTTCCAGGGGTTACGTTGATGCTCAGCGAGACCGAAGGGGAGTCGCCGTTAGCGCCTATCGTAAATGTGTATCCGGGCGTGGTTGGGATGGTCGCACCGGTAACGACCAACCCAGGGGGGCAGGGTGACGTCACCGATTTCGATCCTGCGGCCGAACTGGCGCTGGCACTTGGGCTTGGAGCTACAGTGTTTCCGAGGGCGCTATTGCCACGCCCCCAAGTTTATGGCTCGGGCGTTGAGAAAGAGCTGAAGAGTGGTCAGCTGCGTGAAGTGCTCCGGAAACACGGATCAGGTCAGTCCCCGACCGCATGGAGAATCCGATCTGCGATTCGATGCCGAACTGGCCAGGAAGCTCGTCGGATCGTTGGTGCGCGTTCCTCCCCAGCAGGAAGAAGCTTTCAAGCCGTTCCGGGAGGTCGCTCGGAAGGAACGAGACAGCGCGCACGAGAGTGCCAAGGCCGTCCTGGAACTTCGCGAGAAGATGAGTGCGGATGGCCCATGCGTCGTATGCGTACGGTTCGGATTGGCGTGCATCATTGCGCCATGCTTAGGCTTGATCGTAGGGTGGCTGACCTGGCGGCGACGGGCGCGCAGGACTGCGTAGCGTACGTCGACTATCCTGCACACAGAGTTCGACCGCTGGGTCTGAACCGCGTGGTCGGTCAGCCCGCAGGTGGCTACGCCTCATGCCGGCCATGAGCGGCCGTTCGGGGATGTCCGGTATCGGATAGGCTAACGCTGTCGCGGTCAACACTCACGCCTGAGGACGATCATGCTGTATCAACGTTTTCCGAAGAACGCCGCAGGTGACTTTTACACGACCGGCGACTGTCTGTCCTGCGGCATCCCCGAGAATATGGTACCGGAATGCCTGGCACCACTTGATGCTCCAGACAACGAACTCTGCGAGACCTACTTTTTGCGTCAGCCTGCAACACCGGCTGAGGTCCGCAACGTGTGCGCTGCTGCCAAGGCGTGCTGTGTCGACGCAATCCGCTACGGGGGCACCGACACCGAAATACTGAGGCGTCTCGATAACAATCCGTTGTACTGCGATTTCCCGCACGGCCGCCGTCCGTGATTGGCCTGAGGCCATTCGACGAGCGGATTTCGGCCAACAGCGGCTGTTGACGACAGTCAGCTTTCCGGCAGCACACTTCGGAGATGCCGCTTCCAATAGACTCCCGAGCTGACAGAACCGTCTGCAGACAGCGGTGGCCATGATCAATCAGCAATTTATCCAGACGCACAGCCTTTACGTCGCGCTCTACGATCAGTCCTCGCCGACCAATCACGAGGGGTTTATGGCGGCCGAGTTGGGCGCTGCCAGGGAAGCCGCCAAGCGGTCAGGGCAAGAGAATCTCTACAGCCTGTTCCACTTCAACGAGAGCCTGACGAGACATGTCGTGGCAGGTCAAATGCTCGCCTGGACGCTGTTGTTTGATGGAGTCTTCACTTTCGAAATTAGGGTTGAGCCGGGTCGATGCGGTGCTTCTGCGATGAATCCTCAGGCGAGCGAGCCATTGCCTT
>FTCZ01005654.1_pt1 | contig 31639 bp, 26 predicted proteins | sample 1658871 | NCBI WGS metagenome assembly FTCZ01 (sample SAMEA3914864, study PRJEB12502) | metagenome | biome: forest; material: soil | place: USA | collected 2012-03-12 | depth 0.3 m | reverse complement strand
GCTTGTTCTTGATCGGCAGCTTCATCTCGTCCGCGGGGATCTCGCGCACGAGGTCGAGCAGGTCGGTGTTGTCCGGCGGGTCGGCCTTGATCTTGAAGTGATACATGCTCTGCAGCGCCTGATGGTCCTCCTTGCGGAACACCATCTTGCCCTTGGGCGTATCGAAGCTCATGCCTTCCATGGCCGCGATCAGCTTCTCGGTGTCGGTGCTGCCGGCTTTCTTCACCGCCTCGACGACGGCGAGAGCGGCGCTCATGCCGCCGGCCACGAAGAAGTCGGGCGGCGCGCCGTTGTTCTTCTTCTTGTATTCGGTGACCAGCCAGTCGTTCACCGGGTTCTTCGGGAAGCCCCAGTAGTAATAGATGGCGCCCTCGAGGCCCGGGAACTGTTTCCAGCCGGCCATCACGGGCAACAGGTTGCCGCCCGGCGCGATCTCGATCTTGTAGCGCTCCGGCTTAAGGTCCATCAGCTTCGGCAGCGGATGGGCGCCGGCCCACACCACGGCGATGATCTTGCGGCCGGGCTTGTCCTTCAGCGCGTCGAACAGGCGCTGGCCCGGGGCGGTGAAGTCGGTGGTCTGCGCGGGCGTGTATTCCTCGTGCACGACCTTGGCCTTGGAGCCGACCGCGACCAGCGCTTCCTTGAGCGAGGCGATGCCGTCCTTGCCGAAGGCATTGTCCTGGGCAAGCGTGGCGATCGTGATGTTCTCGTCCTTCAAGGTCGCGGCGGCCGCCAGCGCGTCCTGCGAGGAGTTGCGCGCGGTGCGGAAGATGTAGCGGTTCCACTTGTCGCCCGTGATCTGGTCGGCCACGGCGGGCTCGACGATCAGGATCTTCTTGTACTCCTCGGCGACTGGCAGCATGGCGAGCGCGATCGGCGAGCCGGTCGTGCCGACGGCGATGTCGACCTTGTCGTCGCCATAGGCCTGCTCGAGCGCGGCCTTGCCCATGTCGGGCTTCAGCTGGTCGTCCTTCAGGATGACCTGGATCTTGCGACCACCGATCTCCATCTTGCCCTGCGTGGCGTATTCGAGGCCGAGCATGAAGCCCATCTCGGTCTGGCGCGCATAGGCCTCGAGCGGACCGGTCTTGCTGTAGATCAGCGCGATCTTGAGCGGCTGCTGGGCCGCGGCGGGAGCCACGGCAAGAAGGCCGGCACCAAGCAGGCCAGCGACTGCAATAATCGAACGACGAATCATTTAAGAACCTCCCTTATTGAAGCTCTTCTAATTGATGATCGCGGCTTGCACCATCGTCCGGAACTGATTGCGCAGCGCCACCCGGTCCGGATCGCTCACCTGGACCATGTAGATCGCGATCAGCTGCTCCTTGGGATCGATCCAGAACAGCGTCCCGGCATTGCCCGCCCAGCCATATTCGCCGACCGAGCCCGGTATCGCCGAGTCGCCCGTGCGCGTACGGACCTCGAAGCCCAGCCCGAAGCCCAGGCCCGGCGGCCGGCCGGGACGGTCGAGCACATGGTCGGCCGTCATGAAGGCCAGCGTCTGCTTGCCGATGATGCGCTTGCCCTGGAGGGCGCCGCCGTTGGCCAGCGCCGCCGTGAAGCGCAGGTAGTCCTCGACGGTGCTCATCATGCCGCCGCCGCCCGATTCGTACTTGGCGCCGTCGTCGACCTTGAAGCGCGGCGTCATCGGCGCGCCGCCGGGACGCGGCCCCGGCTGGGCGGCGCGGGAAACCTTGTCGGCCGGCACCTGGAAGCCGGTATCCTTCATGCCGAGCGGATCGAGCACGCGCTCCTTCACGGCCTCGCTCAGCTTCTTGCCGGTGATCACCTCGATCAGCCGCCCCTGCACGTCGACGGCGACGCTGTATTCCCAGCGATCGCCCGGATTGAACTTGAGTGCGAGCTTGGAGAGACGCGACACCATCTCCTCGACGGTCGCGGAGCGGTCGCCGATGCCCGCGTCGACATAGGACGCGTTGATCAGCGACGTGCCGCGGCTGCCATAGGTCAGGCCCGAGGTGTGGCGCAACAGGTCCTGCACGGTCATGGCGCGCGTCGGATCGCTGAGATTCAGTACCGGCTTGCCGTCGGGTCCGGTCGTTTCCGTGCCGACCTTCATCTTGCCGATCTCCGGCAGGTACTTCGACACCGGATCGGAAATTTGGAGCCTGCCCTCCTCGACCAGCTGCATCAGCGTGATGCTGACGATCGGCTTGGTCATCGAATAGATGCGGAAGATCGAGTCCTGCTTCATCGCATCGGCCGTCGCCGGATCGCGCTTGCCCTGGACCGACAGCCACGCAACCTTGCCGCGCCGCGCCACCAGCATGACCGCGCCGGGCAGCAGCCCTTCGTCGATATGCGCCTTGGTCACCGCCTCGAGCTTCTTGAGCTGCGCCGAGGAAAGACCGACCTCCTCCGGCGAGGCAGCCATCGGCAGAGCAAGCTGCGCCTGGGCCGTGGCGGCCATCGTCGTCAGCGCCACACTGATCAGACCCACGGCAAGCAGCGCGCCCTTCATCATCTTCATCATTTCTCTCCCTTCATTGTTTTTCCCTCCCCCGTCTTCGGAGGAGGTGTCACCGTCATACGGTGACGGAGAGGTCATGACCCCTCCGCCCCTTCCGGGCACCTCCCCATAGGAATGGGGAGGGGAAGAAGCAGATTCTTAATCGAGCAGCGCGGCCTGGATCATCGTCCGGAACTGGTTGCGCACGATGCGCGTGTCGCCGTCGTTGGCCTGGATCATCAGGATGGCAAAGAGCTGCTCCTTGGGATCGACCCAGAACTCCGTGCCGGCAGCGCCCGACCAGCCATATTCGCCGACCGAGCCCGGCATCGCCGAGTCACCCACCCTCGTGCGCACTTCGAAGCCCAGACCGAAGCCGAAGCCCGGCGGACGGCCGGGCCGGTTGCCGACATGGTCGGCGGTCATGAATTCCAGCGTCTTCTTGCCGATGATGTGTTTGCCCTGGAACGAACCACCGTTGGCGAGCGCCGAGGTAAAGCGCAGGTAATCGTCGATCGTGCTGAGGCCACCGCCGCCGCCCGATTCATAGAGCGCGCCGTCGTCGACCTTGAAACGCGGCGTCATCGGCCGTCCGTCGGGACGCGGCCCCGGCTGGGCCACGCGCGAGAGCTTGGCCGCCGGCACCTGGAACGACGTGTCGACCATGCCGAGTGGCTGCCAGATGCGCTCGGCCAGTACCTCGCTCAACTTCTTGCCCGAGAGCACCTCCAGGAGGCGACCCTGCACATCCACGGCGACCGAATATTCCCAGCGGTCGCCGGGATTGAAGCGCAGCGGCAGCTTGGAAAGGCGCGAGACCATCTCCTCGTTGGTCGCGGTGCGGTCGCCGATCCTGGCCGTCATATAGGCCTTGTGAATCAGCGTCGCGCCGCGATTGCCGTAAGTGAGACCCGACGTGTGGCGCATCAGGTCCTGCACGGTCATGGCGCGCGTCGGATCGCTGAGCTGCAAGGTGGGTGTGCCGTCGGCGCCGGTCACCTCGGTGCCGACCTTCATCTTGCCGATCTCCGGCAGGAACTTCGACACCGGATCGGAGACCTGCAGGCGGCCCTCCTCGACCATCTGCATCAGCGCCGTCGTCACCATCGGCTTGGTCATCGAATAGATCCGGAAGATCGAGTCGGTCTTCATCGGATCGGGCGATGCGGGATCGCGCTTGCCCTGCGCATTGACCCACGCGACCTTGCCGCGCCGCGACACCAACATCACCGCACCGGGAATCAGCCCGTCGTCGATGTTCTTCGTCATCGCCGCTTCGATCTTGTGAAGCTGCGCCGAAGAGAGGCCGACATCCTCGGGCTTGGCGGTGGGCTGCAGCGCAACCTGCGTCTGCGCCTGTGCGGCGCCCGCCAAGAGCCATAGAGCGACGACTGCAAACACGCGCATCGAGCCGATCATGTGTATTTCCCCCGTTGATTCTTCTTTGCCCGACCTTACCGCTGGTCCGACCAAATCGGCACAGAAATAAAAACGTCACTTGCGAGGATTGACCTCAAACGCCGCACCGACTGCACTCGAACTGATTCCTCGCGAGGCTCGCGAGCTTCGCGAAAAATTTCAACGTTCATGAGGAATCACGAGAAACCCTTGCCGCGCCGACAATCCAGGCCATTCCTCATGAACCTCATGAGCTTCATGAGGATCGTCCCTGCCGCCCATCAAATTCTTCCGGACCGCGAGCCTCTGGCTCGCACATAAGCCCGAACGAACTGGAAGCTCGCGGTCCGAAGGAGTCTGATCACGACGCGATCATAAGCGCATTCTGCCGAACCACCCAATACGGTCGTTATATCGGCGATATCGCTGGCCGGCTTGAATTATACGTCTCCCGCTGTCGCCTCGTCGCGGCCAACTTCGCTCAGTGCTGGCTCGTCAGGCTGATCGAAAGCGAGAGAGCTCCCACCAATATGAGACTGAAGGCCCACGTAGCATCGAGGTTGAACCAACTCCGCGACACGAATTTCAGGCCCAGGTAACGGTAGACCAGCCACGCCAGGATTCCGCCGGCGATGATCATTGCGAAGGAGTGGATGACCGAGACCAGAACGGCCATGGAGAGATTGGCGTTGATAAGAGCGCCTGCCGCCTCATGGCCTCTGTCGAGATCGGAGGCCCGGCAAAGCCCGAGGTAGATCGGCAGTAGCATCAATCCCGCGCCATGAGCGATCGCCACGACAAAGGACCAGAGCGCAAGCTGCGTCGGCCGTATCCGCGCCAGCACCCGCGGATGACGCCGGTTGACCAGCCGGAAGACACCGAATCCGATGACGAGAAGGCTGGCGCCGATCTGGATTTGCTGCCGCCATTCGAGGAGCGTCACCAGCAGGGCGAATGGAAGTACAATCACGAGCAGCGCCATCAGATGGCCAACCGTCAGCGGCCAAAGCGCCATGACGAGGGCGCGGGGACTCTTTTCCATCAGCCCCGCTGAAACGGCGAGCGCCCATCCCATCCCCGGATTCACCCCGTGGTAGAGGCCGCTCGCGACAACAGCCAGCCAGAGCCAGGCTGGCGACCAATCGGCTCCGCCCGGATTCAAACCGACGGATAGCAGAACGAATCCGTCGAGCAGTCTCCGCCCTCGAGCCTGATCTGATGGGTCCGGTATCCATCGGGGACGCTTACCCAGTATTCCTTTGCCAGTTCGAGGCCGCCGCCCGGGCCGGCATTGGCCATGACCTGAGCGCCCGGCACGCCGTCGGGATAGAATTGATCATCCCACCTGGAGTAGAGGGAATTGGTCCAGTAGACCCGCTTGCCGTCACGGCTGATCTCGACCATCTGCGGACCGCCGGCATACGCATTGCCGTTGGGGTGAGCCGTCCGGCGGGCGATGCCGCCGACATGGACCGAGCCCGCGAGCTTCGGCTTCCTTGGATCAGTGACGTCGTACTGCCGCATCTCGCCAGTGCCCCAGCAGGCGACATAGAGGAACCGGTCGTCCATGGAGAGGTCGATGTCGGTCACCAGCGGCGGGACCGCGCCGAACCCCTGCAGGAGAGGCGGCAACTGTTCCTTGGCCGCCGGCTCGGGCGGGATCGTCGCCGTCTTCTCGATGTGGAATTTTCCGTCTTCGCGCCACCAGGTCCAGATCGAGCCTTCGAGGTTCGTGGTGTCGACCACCACGCCCAGGAATCCATACTCGCGAACCGGATCGTGTGCAGGCCGCACCTCGAGCGCCATCTGATGGTTGGCTCCGAGATCGATCGTCTGGACGTTGCGCCGGGCCCTGAGATCCCAGAAGTGTATGGCGTGGCCATATTTGTTCGAGAGCAGGTCCTCGGGGACGATCCCATTTTCGAACTGCGGCGGCAGGGCCCACTCGCTCGTCACCATGTAGTCGCGCGGCAGGTTCCACCAGAAGTCATAGTGCAGCTTCTGCGGCCCGCGATCGAGTTCCCAGCGGCCGAGAATGTCGAACGTCTCGCAGTCCATGATGAAAACGCCCGGGGGCCCTTTTGTGCCATCGTTTCCGCCGCCTCCGAGGGTGCTGACATAAATGCCTTCGGGGCCGCAGTGGACCGTATGCGGCCGCGAGTAACCGGTTTTCCTGAAGACTTCCTCCGGCTCGATGACCTTGTGGATCTTCGCCTGCGTGGGATGAGGTTTCGTATCCACGACGTAGATGCGAGACGAGCGGATCCCCGGAATGACCAGGTAGCGGCGTTCGACGAAGGCGTGGCTGGTGAGGGGTGACAAGGCGGACGAGCAGGCATTCCAGCCGAAATGGTGAAACTCGTCTCCCTTGTTCGGCATCGTCACCGTGTGGACGATCTGGCTGTAGGTGGGCGAGCCCGGTTTCACGTCGATTACCGCAAGCGCATCCGGCTTCGAGAAGTCCGGACTGAGCAGCAATGTATAAGCGAAGTTCTCCGGCGGAGCTTCCATCGCAAGCTTCGGCGATGCATGAAAAGTCGGATCAGGTCTCATCGACATGGCAATACCTCTCTGTGGGAATGGTCAGATTGGTCGCGTGTCGTTTGTCGGACGACGAACATGTTTCCGAGAACGCCAAGAGTGGCGCCTGATTTGGTGTGAAAGCAAGCATTCAGACGGTTTCTCGTGACCGAAGCCGGCCGATTTGCCACGTTCGGCAAGCCGAAAACTTCTTGAGAAAGGAGTCGACCATGGTTCGCAGGGATTCCGTTTCCATCGTCGAGAATTTCTGGCGCGAGGTGTGGAAAGCGCCGCAAAATCCCGATGCAATCGACCGGCTTGTCGCCGAGGATTTCGTCATCACCTCCGGTGGCAATGAAATCCGGGGGCGCGAAGCGTTCAAGGACTGGGTCGTTCAATTCCAGACGAGGATCATCGATCTCGAATTCGAGACCGTCGAGACCTTCCAGAGCGAAGACGGAAGCCGCGTCGCTTCGCGCTGGCGCGTCACCGGCAAGAACAATGGCTTCCTCGGCACGGCGCCGCGCCACGAACCGATCGAGATGCTGGGCACCGCCATTCTCGCAGTCCGCGAGGACGGACTGCTGGGACATAACTGGGTGGAGCGCAACGCCTGGAAGTCCACAGCCGCCTTGTTCGATTATGAGCGGCCGGCGAGCAGCGACCGTTCGCGCTGGAACAGCCCGATCACGGCGTCCATCACGGCGCGCACGCGCGGCAAGGCACGGAGATCGCGGTGCACCAGCAGCCACTGGTCGGCGAACACCTCGGGGATGACGCCGCCGATGCGCTGCAGGCGATCGTCGGCATCGCCCAGGTAGCAGGGCAGGATGGCAAAGCCGCCGCCCGCGCGCGCCGTCTCGCGCACCACCAGCCAGTTGTTGCACCGGATCGCGGGCCGACCACCGTCCAGCCGCTCCTGGAGCCAGCGTTGGCCCGGCATTCGGGTATGGTCATCGTCGAAGCCGACCCACGGCACGCTCTTGAAGGACGCTGGCGGCAGCCGCACGACGGCGAGCGAAGGATGGGCATAGATCGCATAGGCGGTGCGGCCGAGCTTGCGCGCCACGATGTCGGCCAGGTCCGGCACTTGTTCGCGAATCAGCAGATCGGCCTCGCGGCGCGACAGGTTGAGCGCCGTGTGCCGCGCCGTCAGCTCGAACTCGATCTGCTTCAGTCGCTTGCGCAGGTCCGGCAGATGATGCGCCAGCAGGGCCGATATCTCCTCGCCGGCCGAGAGCCGCACGACGCCGCTCACCGTGTCGCTGAGGCTGGCACTGCGGCGGTCGATCGACAGCGCCGCGCGCTCCATCGCCTCGGTATCCTCCAGCAGCTCCTCTCCGGCCGAAGTGGGGACAAAACGGTCGGGCAGCCGGTCGAAGAGGCGCGCGCCGATCTGCTTCTCGAGCGCTGCCACGCGACGGGCCACCGTCGGGTGGCTGACTCCCAGGGCCTTGGCCGCCGTGGTCAGCGTGCCCTCGCGTGCCAGGGTGAGGAAAATCCGGAGATCGTCCCAGTTCGCTTCCATGTTCAAAATTGTACAGCCGATTTTCTTATTTGTGGACTGACGAATAGGAATGTTCGGCCTAATTTCAGACCATGCACATCGAACCCCGCCTCCTCGCCTTCACCAAGGGCGTCCGCGGCCGCATCGCCGCGGCCGTCGGCATCGGTCTTCTCGCCGTGGGCCTCGGCGTCGCGCGCCTCGGCCTGCTGGGCTGGCTGATCGGCCAGGTCTTCGCCGGCAAGGGCGTCTCCGATCTGGCTCTGCCGATCGGGCTGATCGCGGTGGTGATGGTGCTGCGCGGCACCGCCGAGCACTGGCGCGCGGTGACCGCGCACGAGACGGCGGCGCGGGTGCAGAAGAGCCTGCGCCGCGTGCTCTACGACAAGATCGCGAGCCTGGGGCCCGGCTCGGTCGGCCGCCAGCGCTCGGGCGCGCTCACGTTGTCGATGATCGATGGTGTCGAGCAGCTCGAGACCTACTTCGGCCAGTTCCTCCCGCAGTTCCTGATCGCGGTGCTGTCGCCGCTGCTGATCTTCGCTGTGGTCTCCTTCGTCGACCTGCCGGTCGCCGCCGTGATGTTGGCGTTCGCGCTGGTTGCCTTGTTTGCGCCCGCGCTCTGGCACAAGTGGGACGTCCGCAACTCGCACTTCCGCCAGAGGAGCTATGCCAGCTTCGCCGCCGAGTTCCTCGATTCGATCCAGGGTCTCGCGACACTGAAGGCCTTCGGCCAGGGCAAGACGCGCGCCGACAGGCTCGAGGTCGAGGCGCGCGACCTGTTCAAGCGCACCATGTGGGTGCTGGGCACCAACTCGCTGGCGCGCGGCATCACCGACGCCTCGATCGCCTGCGGGGCGGCGACCGCGCTGATCTATGGCGCAACCCGAGTCGAGTCGGGCGCGATGGCTCTGTCGTCACTGCTCGTCATCATGATGCTGGGCGTGGAGATCTTCCGGCCGATGCGCGAGCTGCGCACCGTGCTGCACCAGGGCATGGTGGGCCTCTCCGCCGCACAGGGCATCTACAAGATCCTCGACGACGCGCCCTCCGTCGCCGACGCCCTGCCCGCCCCACTGGATAGGGCGCTGGCGCCCACCATCGCCTTCGAGGACGTGGCCTTTGCCTATCCCGGCACACGTCGCACCGTGCACGGCGGACTTTCCTTCCGTGCCGAAGCGGGCGAGCGTCTTGGTCTCGTCGGCCCCTCGGGCGGCGGCAAGTCGTCGATCGTGCGCCTGCTGCTGCGCTTCTACGATCCCGACCGCGGCCGCATCACCCTGGGCGGCCACGACCTCAGGAGCTTGTCCTTCGCGCAGATCCGCTCGCTGATCTCGGTGGTGAACCAGGACACGTTCCTGTTCCATGGCACGGTCGACGAGAACATTCGCCTCGGCCGGCCCGACGCCTCGAAGAGCGACGTCGAGGATGCCGCGCGCGCCGCCAACATCCACGACTTCATCCTGTCGCTGCCGCAAGGTTATCAGACGATCATCGGAGAAAAGGGCATCAAGCTCTCGGGCGGCCAGCGCCAGCGTCTTGCGATCGCCCGCGCGCTGCTGCGCGACACGCCGATCCTGGTGCTCGACGAGGCGCTGAGCGCCGTCGACGCCGAGAACGAAGCCGTCATCCAGGAAGCGCTCGACCGGCTGATGCGCGGCCGCACGACCTTGATCCTGGCCCACCGCCTGTCGAGCGTGATCGACTGCGACCGCATCCTCGTGCTCGACGGCGGCAAGGTGACCGAACAGGGCAAGCACGCCGAGCTGATGGCCAAAGGCGGCATCTATGCCGGCCTGATGGCCGAACAGGCGCGCGAAGCAGCGACGCCCGCGTCGGCCGACAGCTTCGCTGCTCCCGCGCGCGCCGAGTCGATCGCCGACACGCCCGGTGGCGCGGTGAAGCCGATGACCGAAGGCATCATCAAGGCCGAAGGCCTCACCTGGTACCAGGTCGTCGCCGCCCTGATGAAGGTGATCCTGCCGTGGAAAGGCAAGCTCACTGCGACCTTCACCTTCGGCGTGCTGCGCGTGATCGCCTTCATCGGCGTGGGCGTTTTGTCGGCGCTGATCGTGCTGGCGCTGAAGAACGGCACGCCGTGGCACAACCTCGCGATCGCGCTGCTGGTCGTGGCGCCTTTGTCGGGCGTGCTGCACTGGTTCGAATCCTGGCTGGCGCACGACATGGCGTTCCGGCTGCTGGCCGAGATGCGCATCGACGCCTTCCGCAAGCTCGACGCGCTGGCGCCCGCCTATCTCGTGCGCCGCCGCACCGGCGATCTGATGGCGCTGGCCACGCACGACATCGAACTGGTCGAGTATTTCTTCGCCCACACCGTGGCGCCGGCCTTCGTGGCGATCCTCGTGCCGGCCGCGGTGCTGATCGCGCTCGGCTCGAACAGCCCGTGGCTCGCGCTGGCGCTCGTGCCGTTCCTGCTGGCCGTGGGGCTCAGCCCCTTCCTGATGAGGAAGCGCGTCGACACCCTGGGCAGCCAGGCGCGCGAGGCGGCGGGAGAACTCGGCGCCTTCGCCGTCGACTCGGTCCAGGGCCTGGGCGAGATCGTGGCCAACCAGCAGGAGTCCGCGCGCGGCGAAAAGCTCGATGCGCTGTCGCAGCGCCACATCGGCCTGCGCCTGCCGTTCTTTCGCGAGCTCACGACGCAGCACGCGATCCTCGAGGTGCTGACCGGCCTCGGCGGCCTCGCCGTCGTCGTGACCGGCGCGGTTTTATCGCGCAACGGCGCGATCGATCCCGGCCTGTTGCCGCTCTTCACCGTGCTGGCGATGGCGGCCTTCCTGCCGGTCTCGGAGATCGCCCAGATCGGCCGCCAGCTGGCCGACACCTTGGGCGCCACGCGCCGCGTCTACGCCCTGGCCAACGAGCCCATCCCGGTACGCGATGGCGCGGGCGTGCCCGCCCGCAAAGGCGCCGCGGCGCTGGCACTGGAGAACGTGAGCTTCACCTACCCCGGCCAGACGCGGCGTGCGCTGAGCAACGTCAGCGTAAAAATCCCGGCGGGCAAGACGGTGGCGCTGGTCGGCACCTCGGGCGCCGGCAAGACCACGACGGCGCAGCTGCTGATGCGCTTCTGGGATCCCGATGCGGGCCGCATCACGCTGAACGGCGCCGATCTCAAGGACTACAAGCTCGACGAGCTGCGCCGCCTGATCGCTTTGGTGGCGCAGGACACCTATTTGTTCAACGACACGCTGCGCGCCAACATCATGATCGCGCGCCCCGAGGCAACGGAAGCCGAGCTCGACGCCGCGATCGCGCATGCCTCGTTGAGCGAACTGGTGGCGGCGCTGCCCGAGGGGCTGGACTCCCCGGTCGGCGAGCGCGGCACGAGCCTCAGCGGCGGCCAGCGCCAGCGCGTCGCCATCGCGCGGGCCTTCCTGAAGGACGCGCCGATCCTGGTGCTCGACGAGGCGACGTCGCATCTCGACGCCGTCAACGAGCAGGCCGTCCGCCGCGCCCTCGATCTGCTGCAGGCCGACCGCACGACCATCGTCATCGCCCACCGCCTGTCGACCGTGCGCGATGCCGACCTGATCGTGGTGCTCGATGGCGGCCGCGTGGCCGAGACCGGCACGCATGCCTCGTTGCTGGCGCAGGGCACGCTCTACGCCCGGCTGGTCTCGCGCCAGCTCGCGTCGGCTTACGCGCCGGCAGCCGACTGAGGCTCATGGATGCTGACACTAGGTATGCAAGCTCGCGGCTGAAGCACGATCCGTCATTGCCGCGATCGCGAACGTTGCGGCATGCTGCTCCCTCTCGCAATCGAGTGCGTGCGTAGGAGCAGGTATGATGAAGCCGCTTTCCTTGACCCGTCGTCTCCTGCTTGCCGGCAGCGCCTCCACCCCTCTCATCCTGCCTCGGCATGGCCAGGCGCAGACGATACTTCCCGACAAGGCACTCACCATCCTCGTGGGCTTCGCCGCCAACGGAGGCAGCGACACGATCGCGCGCGCGATCGCACCGCCGATCGAAAGACGGGTCGGGCGGCACACCACGGTTTCCAATCGACCGGGCGCGGCGGGCGCCGTCCCCGGTGGGATACTCAAGAAGGACTCCGGCGATGGATCGACCGTCGCCTTCCTGGCGTCGACCACGTTGATATCGAAGCTCGCCACCGCCGACTTCCCATTCGACCCGCTGACCGACGTGAAGGCGATCTCGCTGGCGGGCACCTGGCCGATCGGGGTCGCGGTGTCGCCCAAGCTCGGCATCCGCACGTTCGACGAATATCTGCGCTGGCTGCGGGTCGACGATCCCAAGCGCCTGAAGCTCGGCAGCACCGCCAGCGACGTCTTCATCCAGGCGTTCGACCTCATGGTCGGCAAGACGCTCGGCATCACCTTCGTGCCGTCGCCCTATCGCGGCACCGTTCCGATGACCAACGACCTGAAGGACGGACGCCTGCCGGCGGCAGCCTCGGGCGTGGTGTCGCTACTCGAGCAGCACCGCGCCGGCGCCCTGCGCCTGCTGATGGTTACCAGCCCCCAGCGCCTGCCGATGGCGCCGGACGTCCCGACGGCACGCGAGCTGGGCTATCCCGGCCTCGAGGACGTCGAGTGGTTCGCCTTCTTCGCTTCGGCCAAGATGCCGGCGCCGCTGATCCTGGAATGGAATCGCCAGATCCGCGCCGTGCTGGCCGACAAGGAGCTGATTGCCAAGATCGCCCAGACCGGCATGACCGTCGAGACCTCCACGCCCGAGGAAGCCTCCGCCCGGGTGGCCAGCCACCTCGACGTCTGGAAGAGGCACCTGCAGGAAGTGGGAATGCCGCCGCTCAATTGATCGACTAGGATGCGCCCATGTTCAGCCACGTCACCATCGGCACCAACGATCTCCCCAAGGGTTGCGCATTCTACGATGCACTGCTGAAGCCACTCGGCCTCGCACGGCGTCTCGATGTTCCCAACGGCGCCGGATACGGCGCATCCGCCGGTCGGTTGCCGATCTGGATCGTGCGGCCGGTCGACCGCAAACCAGCGAGTGCCGGCAACGGCATCACGATCGGCCTCGATGCCGACACACGCGCCGCTGTCGACGCGGCCTACGAGGCGGGCATGGCGGCGGGCGGCACGGACGAAGGCGCGCCCGGCCTGCGGGCGCACTATCATCCCAACTACTACGGCGCTTACCTGCGCGACCCCGACGGCAACAAGATCTGCATCGTCTGCCACAAGGCGCCGTAGCGATGGCCATGCGCTTCGGCGCCCACCATGAGTGGGGCAGGCTGCGCGAGGCCGTGATCGGCATCGCACCGCTGGCAGAGCTCGTGGCGCGCGAAGGCGTCACTGTGCACCGGCCCGAAAACGCCCAGCCCTTCGTGCGCGATGCGTTGATCGTGGTCGGCGACCACGCGATCGAGAGTTCGCTGCGGCAGCAAGATCGCCAACAAGAACGCTTCAGTGTACGGCCTTTCGTTCAGAAAGCGGCCCTCGAGCGCGGCGCGCGTTGGTCGAGTGTGCCGCCGGGCTGGCCGAACGAAGTCGACGGGCCATTCCTGGAAGGCGGCGACACCCTGCTGAACGGCTACGAGATCTATGTCGGCATGTCTGGCCGCTCCTCGGACATGGCCGGCATCGACTGGCTGCAGGCGCTGCTCGGTGCGCGCTATCGCGTGATTCCGGTGGCGATGAAGTCGGACGTACTGCATCTCGAGGACGTGTTGGCGCTGCTTCAGCCGGGCCTCCTGGTCTGGTGTCCGGAGAAGCTGATCGACGGGCTGCCGATGTCGCTGCGCAGTTGGGATGCAATCGCCGTCTCGACAGACGAGGTCGCGAGTCGCGCGACCAACGGGCTGATTCTCGAGGAAAGCCGCGTCGTGATGGACAGCGATAACGCGCGTGTGATCGCAGAGCTGCGCAAGCGACGCATGGATGTCATTCCCGTCGCGTTCGGCTGCGGCCTGCGCGCGGCGCATCATCCCTTGTTGCGCGAGAGTGTCCTGGAGTAGACTCGTGCCCTGTTCTGGAGGAACGCGATGAGCGAACCGTTCAAGGTCTTCTGGCAGCCTGGTTGAACCAGCTGTCTGAGACTCAAAGAGTTTCTATCGGTCCGTGGGATCGAATTCATATCGGTGAATGTTCTTGAAGGTGACGGCATGGCCCAGCTGCAGAAGCTCGGCCTGCGCACGGTCCCCGTGCTGTCGCGCGGCGACAAATACATCTTCGGCCAGAACACCCAGCAGATCATCGACTTCATCGGGCTGAACGAGGATGGCGGCCCGCAGCTCTCCGTGCAGCAGCTGCACGAGCGCGTCGTCAAGTTCATGGGCGCGGCACTCGAGCTGATCCCGCTGATGCCCTACGAGAAGCTCGGCACCCATGTGCCGGGCCGGCCGCGCAGCTACCGTACGCTCGCCTTCCACCTGTTCCGCGTGATCGACGCCTTCATCGGCGCCAACGAGGGCACCACCCTGATGCAGGAGATGTTCCGCGAGGAGCCCGCCGCGGACGCCCGAACCGACACGCTGGTCGAATACGGCAAGAAGGTCCGCCAGCGCTATCTCGACTGGTGGGCCCGGAATGACCACGCCGCGTCCAAGACGCTCGAGACCTACTACGGCCCGCAGACCCTGCATGAGTTGCTGGAGCGGACCACCTGGCATTCCGGCCAGCATGTGCGCCAGTACATGATGCTGCTGGAAAAGGAAGGGGTGAGCCATCACCGGCCCCTGGTCGATGCCGACTTCGCCAAGCTCCCGATGCCGCAGAACGTCTGGGACGGCTGAAACCTTTCGCTCCGCGTAGCGTTGAGTGTGCAGAAATCCACTCCCAGCAGCCCGGAGATCGATGATGCGCGCCAATGCCATGAACCGGACACAACGCAGCAGCAAGGATCTGGTCAAGGAAATCAGCGTCTTGAAGTCTCAGCTCAAGAAGCTGTCTTCGGCGATGGAAGCCGACGCCGCGGAAGGCGTTAACGGCGCGATTTCGGCCGTTCAGCTGAAGAGCCGCGCCGCTGTCGACGACGCGATCGAGGCGGCCACGTCCTTCCTCGAGGAACAGGCCGACCACGCCAAGGAAATGGCCGACTCCGCGCTCGAAAAGGCTTCGGAAATGCGCGATGCCGCGGCCGAGAGTTTGATCAAGACCGTCAGGGAAAGGCCGCTCGCGACTTTGGCGGCGGTGGTCGGTATCGGCTTCCTCGCGGGGTTGCTTTGTCGTCGGGCCTAAGCCGGCAGCCAAGAGACCGGCACAGGCCGTTTCCAAAGATTCTTCCGGAGTGATGTCCTTGATTGGCCCTATCTTCAAGCTCGCGGCCGCCTCGGCTGCGGGACGAGCGATCAAGGACGCCGCAAGCGAGGCGTCGACCCGTCTGATATTCACCATGGCCGCTGGCGCTGCCGGGGCGATCGGCATTTTCTGTTTCAGCCGTGCAGGTCTCGAAGTGCTCGAGCGCTATATGAATGCAGCCGAAGCGTGGGCCTGCATCGGCGCCTTCTACGGCGTGGTCGGCGGTCTGTTTTATTTCGCCTCGATGCGGCGTCAACGCCGATAACGCGCAACCTTCGCGAGACGTTCCGCCTCTCGCACCTCCAACATCCAAAACATTCTGTTTGACTCGCGGCGAACGCCGGCAGTCTTGCCGCGTTCAAGATGCAGGCAGCGCGTTGGGTTGGAGAGAACGCCCGTGACCCGCATCGGCAGATCGGTCGCCTTGATGAGCGCTTTGATGGCGATGACGATGTCGACTGCGTCGGCGCAGGTGCCCGATCTCAAGGGCTTTTTCGGCAGCATCGACGGACGCTGGATGTGGCTGGGCGGCGATCCGCTCGCGCAGACCGGCAACGGTCCCGGTGGACAGATGATGCTGGGCTACAAGATCTCCGACAATTGGGACGTGGCGCTGGCGGGCGACGTGCAGGGCCTGATGACCGAGCTCACCAAGCTGCACAACGGGACGCTCTCGGTCGACACCAACCACCAGCACTTCGACCTCGAAGCGGGCTATAGCGAGCGCTGGTGGCGCTTGAACGCGGGCCTGCGCGGCATCCACTACATGCAGGTCGCGACTAACAATATGATCGGCTTCCTCGGCTACGACGCGCGCGAGATGTACGGCATCGGCCCGAAGATCGGCGCCGGCGCGCGCTGGGCGGTGTCGGACAACTGGGCGCTGGTCGGCGGCGCCAATGCGGCGCTGCTCTATACTTTCTACAACGACACCGGCGACGGCAGGCTGATGAATGGCGGCGCCTACAGCCAGCTCGTGCCGCAGCTCGACGGCGAGCTGGGCTTGAGCTGGCGCGCGAGCGACCGGCCCCGCCTCTCCTTCACCGGCGGCGTTCGGGTGGCGGCGTCCTTCAACACCGCCATCACCGCCGATGCCTCGCACCGGGGTACCCTGTTGGAATATGGGCCGTTCGTGCGCGCGGCCTACAACATGTCCGGCCCCTCGCGCGCACCCGAGACGACCGAACCGGCACACCCCGTGGCGGCCGTGCCGGGCGGCTACCTGGTGTTCTTCGACTTCGACCGCTCCGACCTGTCGCCGGTCGCCACAAGCCTCATCCGCCAGGCCGCCGACGACGTGCGGCGTGGCCGGCCGGCCAATATCCAGGTCACCGGCCATGCCGACCGGGCAGGCACCGAGGAATACAATCGCGCCCTCTCGCTGCGCCGCGCCAACGCCGTGAAGGCCGAACTGATCCGGCTGGGCCTGTCCGATGCACAGATTTCCGTCCTCGGCCGGGGCGAGGGCGACCCGCTGGTGCCGACCGCCGACGGCGTCCGCGAAGCGCGCAACCGGCGCGTCCAGATCAGTTTCTGAAATTCCTCTCTGTAGTTCGGCGGGTTTGCCGCGGCCCCGACCTCGGCCCTAGGCTCAGGCAACCATGCCGACCTACGCCCAGACCGTTCCTGTGATGGAGCGGCACCGTTTCGACGAGGCCGCACTCGAGCGCTATCTCCGCGCCCATCTCGCGGGCTATCGCGGCGGGCTGAACATCCGCCAGTTCGATTCGGGTCACTCCAACCCCACCTTCTTCATCTCGGCAGAGATAGCCGAGGGCGGCCGGCGCGACTTCGTGCTGCGCAAGAAGCCGCCGGGCAAGCTCGTCGCCTCGGCCCATCAGGTCGATCGCGAGTACCGTGTCATCGGCGCGCTGGCCGCGACCGATGTGCCGGTCGCGCCGACCCGCCTGCTCTGTGCCGACGACAGCGTGATCGGCCAGATGTTCTATGTGATGGACGCCGTCCCGGGCCGCATCCTGGTCGATCCCTCGATGCCCGCGCAGACCCCGGCCGAGCGCATGGCGATCTTCGATTCCATGAACGACGTGCTGGCCCGCCTGCACAAGGTCGATCCGGTGAAGATCGGGCTCGGCGACTACGGCCGCAGCGGCCAGTACATCGCCCGCCAGGTCGCGCGCTGGAGCAAGCAGTACGCCGAACTCAAGACCGACGACATCCCGGCGATGGACAGGCTGATCGCCTGGCTGCCAGAGAATATCCCGGCCGAGGATCCGACGACCATCGTCCACGGCGACTATCGGCTCGGCAACCTGATCGTGCATCCGACCGAGCCGCGTGTAGTGGCGGTGCTCGACTGGGAGCTGTCGACGCTGGGCCACCCGCTGTGCGACCTCGCCTACAACTGCATCGGCTATTACCTCACCGAACCGCCGCACGGCTTCGCCAAGGTCGACTTCGCCCGGCTCGGCCTGCCGACCCGCGAGGACTATGTCGCCGCCTACTGCCGCCGCATGGGCCGGGGCGGCATCGAGCACTGGAACTATTACGTCGCCTTCTCGCTGTTTCGCCTCGCCGCCATCGCCCAGGGCGTCTATCGCCGCGGGCTGGCCGGCAATTCGTCCAACCCCGAATCGATCAAGATGAGCAAGGCGGCGCGGGAACGCGCCGAAATCGCATGGAGTCTCGTCGCGTAAAAAAACAAAAGAAGCCTGGGAGGACATGACAATGACAAAAAAGATCACGCGCCGCTCCGCGCTGGCGCTCGCCGGGAGCGCCATCGCCATCCCGCATCTGGGACACGCCGACACGGCGCTGCCCGACAAACCGCTCAAGATCCTGGTCGGCTTTCCGGCGGGCGGCGGCACCGACGTGATGGCCCGCGTGATCGCCGAGGCGCTCAAGCAGCGTACCGGCCGCAGCGTCATCATCGACAACAAGGGCGGCGCTTCGGGCACGATCGCGGGCGAGGCGCTGAAAAACAGCCCGCCCGACGGCACGACCGTCTGCTACATGCCGAGCGCCACCGTGGTGCAGAAGCTCACCATGGCCTCGATCCCGTTCGATCCGCAGGCCGACCTGATGCCCATCACGCTCGCGGGCACCGTGCAGACCGCCTTCTGCGTGTCGCCGACGACCGGCGTGAACTCGCTGAAGGATTATGTCGAGTGGCTGAAGCGCAATCCCAACCGCGCAAGCTTCGGCACCACGGCGATGGGATCGTTCACGCACTTCTTCGGCGTGATGACGGGCCAGGCGATCGGCATTCCGCTCGAGCCGGTGCCATATCGCGGCGCCGCACCCCTGGTTGCCGATCTGCAGGGTGGCCATATCGCCGCCGGCTGCGGCGGCCTCACCGATTTCCTCGAGCACCACCGCGCCGGCAAGGTGAAGGTGATCTTCACCTCGGGCGCCAGGCGCGCCTCGTCGGCGCCGGACATCCCGACCGGCGTGGAGCTGGGATATCCCTCACTCAATATCCTGGGCTGGTACGTGTTCTTCGCGCCGCCCAGGACGCCGCCCGAGCTGGTCGAGGCGTGGGGCGACGAATTGCGCGCCGTGCTGAAGCAACCGGAGATCGAGAAGAAGATGACCGAGTTCGGTCTCGACGTTGAGACCTCGACGCCGGCGGCGTTCAGCCAGCGCATGGCGGCCGACTTCAAACGCTGGAAGGAAATTCTCGATTCGATCGGATATAGACCGGCGCAGTAGTTCGCGCCAACAAGGAGAGCCACCATGCCGATGTTCAAGCGTCCCGATGCGGAGATCCATTACACCGTCCATGGCAAGGGATTCCCGATCCTGCTCTACGCCCCCGGCGGCCTGAAATCGGAGATGACGATGTGGGGCGGCGTCTCGCCCAATTATCCGAACGGCTTCCCGTGGATGGATCCGCGCGAGGCGCTCGCCGACCAGTACACCGTCGTCGCCATGGACCAGCGCAACGCCGGCAAGTCGATCGCCGACGTGAAGCCGGACCACGGCTGGCACACCTTCGCCGCCGACCATTTCGCGCTGATGGACCATCTCGGCTTTGGTAAGTTCCATGTCATGGGCGGCTGCATCGGCGGCAGCTACTGCTTCGAGGCGATCGAGCAGAACCCCGGACGCATCGCCGCCGCCGTCCTGCAGAACCCCATCGGGCTGTGGGAAAATCGCGACCAGTGGGACGCCGCGGTGAAGGGTTATGGCGAGACCGTGCGGGCGCGCGATCCGTCGATCAGCGAAGCCACCATCCAGTCCTTCGGCAAGAACATGTTCGGCTCCGATTTCGTCTTCTCGGTCACCCGGGACTTCGTGAAAGCCTGCAAGACCCCACTGTTCCTCCAGCCGGGAACCGACAAGCCACACCCCGCCAAGACCAGCGAGGAGATCGCGGCCCTGGCCCCCAACATCGAGGTCCAGAAGGACTGGAAAGGCCCGACCTACCTGCAGGAATCGATCAAGCGGGTGCGAGCCTTCCTGGCCCAAAACACCCCTAAATAAGGTAGATTTGACGAGATTTTGCTCACATATTGCGCCTTGAACGCAATATCATGCTCCTGTATACGCACGCTCCAAGAAGTTGGGAATCGGGCGTGCAGCGTTCGGGGGAATGGCTGCTTTGGGACGCCCGGCAGTGGCCGGCGTTGCGGGTGTGGGACCCGCAACGCCGGCCTCACTTCTTCTCTTTCTCTTCCTCAACCGGTTTCGCGTCTTCGATGGGTGCCGTTATGACGTCGGCCACGGGCTGTCGTGCGAGCCACGCACGCGCATCGTGGATGCCCCGGAAGATCTCGATCGGCCGGTCGCGCGAGGTGATCGCCTTGAAGGCAAGGGCGATCTCGTTGCGATCGCGGCGCGCGACGACCGCCAGCGGACCGCGCGGCGTCTTGTTGTATTCCTTCAGGCGCGCATCGAAGGCGAGCAGGACTTCCTTGTTGATCGGCGAGGAGTCGACCGACGTCACGTCGATGATCTTGCGATAATGCATCAGGTTCTGCTGGATCAGATCCGTGATGAACTTGCCGTACTCGGGGAGCGTGACCACGCCGCGGCCGATGCCGACCACGAGGCGATCGAAGTGAAAGATCTCGACTTGTATCGGCACTGACCTGGCCCGTTTCCTGTCCTCGCACAGAGTATGCAATCGGGGCCGTGTTCGACGCAAGACGGTCTCAGGCTGGGGCATGCGGTTTCGCACAGCTTAAGCTCGCGCACACGCGAAATTCAGTTGCGCCCCGTCACCGATCGAGGGCCGAATCGTACAAAAGGTTTCGGGGGAAACAAATCATGTGGAGCCAAGTCTATAACCCGCTCGCCAACGAGGCGCTGTCGACGATCATGGCCGCCGTGCCGGTGGTCGTGCTGCTTCTGCTGATCGCGACCAACAAGGTGAAGGCGCATATCGCCGCCATCATCGCCCTCGTCGCCGCGATCTGCATCGCGATCTTCGTCTTCACCATGCCGAGCGGCTTGGCACTGCGCGCATCGGCGCTCGGCCTGGTGACGGGATTCTTCCCGATCGGCTGGATCGTGCTGAACGTGATCTTCCTCTACCGCCTCAGCGTCGAGAAAGGCAGCTTCGAGCTGCTCCAGCGCACGATCGGCGGCGTCTCGCCCGACCGGCGCATCCAGCTCCTGCTGATCGCCTTCTCCTTCGGCGCGTTCTTCGAGGGCGCCTCGGGCTTCGGCACGCCGGTCGCGGTGACCGGCGCCATGCTGATGGGCCTGGGCTTCTCGCCACTCGCGGCCGCCGGCCTCAGCCTGATCGCCAACACCGCGCCCGTGGCCTACGGCGCGCTGGGCACGCCGATCCAGGGCCTCGCCTCGGTGACCGGCCTCGATCCCTTCCTGCTGGGCGCGATGGTCGGACGCCAGCTGCCGATCTTCTCGCTGATCGTGCCCTTCTGGGTGATCTGGGCCTTCGCGGGCTGGAAGGGCATGAAGGAAATCTGGCCGGCCATCCTGGTGACGGGCGTGTCCTTCGCCGTGCCGCAGTTCCTGATCTCGAACTTCATCAACCCCTGGATCGTCGACATCGGCGCCTCGCTCTGCTCGATGGCCGCGCTGATCCTGTTCCTCAAGGTCTGGCAGCCCAAAGAGCTCTGGCTCTCGCCCAAGCTGCGCACGCGCGACGACTCGGTGGCCACGACGCCGGTCAAGCCGATGTCGACCGAGAAGGTGACGCCCGCCGAGATGTGGCGCGGCATCATGCCGTGGCTGATCGTCTGCGTGATCCTGCTGGTCTGGGGCAGCGACTGGTTCCGGGTGCCGATCAACAAGATCTTCGTCTGGAACTATCCGGTCGAGGGCCTGCACAACCTGATCAGCAAGGTGCCGCCGGTCGTGGCCAAGCCGCTGGCCGAGGGCGCGGTGTTCTCCTTCACGTGGCTCTCCTACACCGGCTCGGCGATGCTGATCGCCGCGATCGTCTCTGCCTTGCTGATGGGCTTCTCGCCGCTGCGGCTGGTCAAGGCGTATGGCGAGACGATCTGGGCGGTACGTTACCCGCTGATCACCATCGCCGCCATGCTGGCGATCGGCACCCTCACCCGCTACTCCGGCATCGATGCCACGCTGGGCCTCGCCTTCGCCCACACCGGCTTCCTCTATCCGTTCTTCGGCACCCTGCTGGGCTGGCTGGGCGTCGCCTTGACCGGATCGGACACGGCATCGAACGTGCTGTTCGGCGGCCTGCAGAAGATCACCGCCGAACAATTGGGCATCTCGCCGATCCTGATGGCCGCGGCGAACTCCTCCGGCGGCGTGATGGGCAAGATGATCGACGCCCAGTCGATCGTCGTGGCCTCGACCGCCACCAACTGGTTCGGACACGAGGGCACGATCCTGCGCTTCGTGTTCAAGCACTCGATCATACTGGCCTGCCTCGTCGGCGTTCTCGTGATGCTGCAGGCCTACGTCTTCACGGGAATGGTCATCCATCCCTGAGAAAACTGCAGTCTGCCCTGATCGTGCCGCCGGGACGTCTCGTTCCGGACGGGTGCAATCCGGAGGCTTTATGCTTATGTATTCCTTCGGGCGTGCTTCGCCCGGAGGTACGACGTGGCACTAGGGCCCAAGCGCAATGTCATCCTGGTCGCGGTTATCGCGATCCTGCTCGTGGTTTGCGGCGTTCTGGTCTTCGGCATCAAGCTCCAGACCATTCCGCTCTCGCCTCTGGAGCGCGCGATGGCCGACCTGCGCGCAACGCCGATGCTCGGCCTGGCGATGAAGGACTATCCGGACGCCGAGAAGGCGATCCGCGAGGCCATGGAAGAAGACCAGCGCAATCCCGTGGCCCCGGGCGTGCCGCCGCGCGCCTTCTATGCCGTGGGGGCGCTGAGCCGCGATCGCATCCGGCCGATGCTCGCCGCCGCCGACGATGCGTCCGCCGTCGCGGTGATGGCCGCGCGCTTCGCGCTGGCGACCCGGCTGCGCGCCGACGATCCCCAGAAATGCCGCGAGTTCGCTATGAACGGTGTCCAGAGGGTCGATCAGCTCTCGCCGGAAAGCCAGAAGCTGTTCAGTGACTTCCTGAGCAAGATGGAGGCGGCCTACCGCAACGGCCGCGCCGCGAACGGCAAGCCGCAGCCGATGTCGACGCCGCAGGAAATCGTGCAGCTCCTGGGACAGACCGGCTTCACGCAGGACGATCTCGACGGCCTCAACCGCTTCGCCGCCTTGTCGTCGATCCGCGCCTGCGAGATCGACCTCAAGATCGACGGCGCGCCACCCAAGCTGCCGCCCGACAAGCAGGGCCCCTTCTCGCGCTTCGTCCTGACCCATTGAAGCGGCAACGATCCGGCGCCGGGAGGCGTTGAGATCGCATGAGAAGGACACATCACAGCCGTGTCGGTGCGCGCAGCCGGGCCAAGCTCAAGAAGTGGTCCGGCAAGGTCACGCGCCAGAGCAACGCGCTCGACCTCGAAAATGGCATCTTCAAGAAGCGCCGTGCCCGCGACATCGCCCTGTCGTTGAAGCGGTCGGCCGAGCGCAGCCGGCGGCGCAAATCGGCGCCGTTGCGGTCGGCCATGTCGATGCTGACGTTCTACATCAACCGCGCCGGCAAGGATTTGTCGGCCGGCCGCAAGCGCACGCTCGAAGCGGCCAAGACCGAACTGCGGCGGCTGTTTACCTGAGGATTTAGTTGCCCTTCAGTATCTTGGCCGCGGCATCGGCGAAGACCTGACAGCCGAGCACGATGTCGGCGTCGGCGGTGTTCTCGGTGAAGTGATGCGAGATGCCGCCGATCGACGGCACGAACATCATGGCCGCCGGCAGCTTGAGGCCGATCACCTGCGCGTCATGGCCCGCGCCCGACGGCATGCGCACGTGCTTGCCCTTGGCATGGATCTCGGCCGATTCGTCCAATGCGTCGAGGAAGCGCTCGTCCATCACCGTCGGCATGGTCTTCGACAGGTTCACGCACTCGACCGCGCATGGACCCTTCCTGTTGTGCGCTTCCACGATCTCGAGCACCGCGGCCTCGAAGCGATCGAGCACGGCCTTGTCGGCATCGCGGAACTGCAGGATCATCTCGGCCTTGCCGGGGATGATCGCAGGCGCACCCGGCTCGAGCGACATCTTGCCCACCGTCCAGACGCTGCGCGGCCCGGTGATCGTCGGGAACTTCTCCATCACGTCGTTGTAGAGCCGCATCATCGCCACGCCGGCGTCCTTGCGGATCGGCATAGGCGTCGTGCCGGCATGGTTCTGGATGCCCTTGAAGGTGAGGCGATAGACGTAGATGCCGACGATCGCCGTCACCACGCCGATGCGCTTGTCGCCCGCTTCCAGCAAACCGCCCTGCTCGATATGCGCCTCGAGATAGCCGCGATAGCGTCCCTCCTCGAGCTGCGCGCGCGGCACGCCTTCGAGACCGGCCGCCTTCAGCGCCTCGCGCATCGGCGTGCCTTCGTCGCGATGACGCGCGTTGTCGATCTGCTCCTCGGAGAACATGCCCATGAAGGAGCGGCTGCCCGTCATCTGGCCCCAGTGGCCTTCCTCGTCGGCCCAGGAGGCGACATCGACGGCCAGATGCGCCGTCTCGGGATCCTCCGCCAGCGCGCGCGCCACTTCGAGGCCGTAGATCACGCCCATCACGCCGTCGAGCCAGCCACCGCGCGGCTGGGTGTCGGAGTGCGAGCCCATCAGCAGGCGCGGGCCGGTCTTCGGGCTGCGGCCAATCACCGTGCCGATGCCGTCGATCACCGGCTCGAGCCCTGCCTCCTTCATGCGGCCCGCCAGCCAGTGGCGGCTCTCGACATCCTGCTTGGACAGATGCGGGCGATGCACGCCGGTTTCGTAGCGGCCGAAGTCGGCGATGCGCCGCAGGTCGGCCAGAAGCCGCTCACCGTTGATCTTGGGCATGGTGTCCTCTAGAGCCGCGCCGCCACCCAGGCGGCGATGGAAAGAAGAGTGTCGTCGGCACAACGCGCGCCGACAAGTTGCACGCCGAGCGGCAGGCCCTTGGCACCCGCACCGGCCGGCAAGGTGACGCACGGATTACCCGAAAGCGTCCAGATCGAATTGAAGCGCGGATCGCCCGTGAACTCGACGCCCTCCGGCGCCTCGCCCGGCGCACTGGGGGTCAGCAGCACGTCGACCTTGTCGAACATCGCATCGATGTGCGCCTTGAAGGCGACCGTCTTGCGTTGGGCGGCGACATAGCGTTCGAGAGTCACCGCGCCGCCGCGCTTCAGCACCTGGGTCAGCTCCGGGCTCACCTTGTCGGCATTGCGCAACCGCTCGTCGGCGTAGTTGCGGAAGCTCTCGAAGCCGGTGATGGCCGCGTGATCCTCAAGGATGTCGGCGAAGGCCGGCCCGAACGAGACATCGACCACGCTGGCGCCCTTGTTCGAAAGCATCGATGCCGTCCTGTCGAGCAGCGCCTTGGTGTCGGACGAGGCGTCGTCCCAGATCGGCGTGCGGCAGAAACCGATGCGTGGCGCCAGCACGTCCGTGTCGATCGGCACCGGCGGCAGCTTGAGCACGGCTGCGCGAAACAGCGCGATGTCGTCCATGGTGCGCGCCATGAGCCCCAGCGTATCGACCGAGTGGCACTGCATCTTGATGCCGACCCTGCTGAAATCGCCGTAGGTCGGCTTGTAGCCAATCACGCCGCAATAGGCCGCCGGCCGGATCACCGAACCGCCGGTCTGCGTGCCGAACGCCAGCGGCACGTGACCATCAGCGACGGCGGCGGCCGATCCGGACGAAGAACCGCCCGGCGTGTGCGCGGGATTGTGCGGGTTGGTCGTCGGCCCGGGATGGCGGTTGGCGAACTCGGTCGTCACCGTCTTGCCCATGATGACGGCGTTCGCCGTCCGGCAGAGCGCCACGCAGGCGGCATCGCCGAATGGCACCTTGCCTTCGAAGATCGGCGAGTTGTGGCCCGTCGGCATGTCGCAGGTGTCGATGATGTCCTTCACGCCGACCGGAACGCCGCGCAGCAGGCCGCCCTTGGCCGCGTCAGCCGCCTTGGCCTGTTTCACGGCCAGTTCGGGATGGAGATAGACCCAGGCCTTCACGACCGGATCGCGCTCGGCGATGCGTTCGAGGCAGGCACGGACGAGCTTTTCCGAAGTGAGCGTGCCCGCTTCGATGGCGGCGACGGCTTCGGTGGCGGAAAGCGGTTTCATGTCAGGGCCGCCTTCGCCCAGGCGGCAGTATCGAGCAGGCGGGCATCCTCATGTTGGCGGCCGACCAGCTGGATACCGACCGGCAAGCCGTTCGGCCCGCGCGCGAAGGGCAAGGTCACGCAGGGCATCCAGAGGAAGGTCCACAAGAGGTTGAAGGTCGCGTCGCCGGTCCGCTCGAGACCGAGCGGCGCCTCGCCCTTGGCCGGCGGCGTCAGGATCACGTCGATGTCGGAAAACAATCCGTCGACCGCGGCGCGGCCGCGCTCGCCCAGCTGGCGCGCCGCCACCCAGGTCGCGTAGTCGATCTTCGCGCCCGTCGCGAGCTTGTCCTCGCGCAGGCTCTTGCTCAGCAGATCGTAGAAGCGGCGCGCGTCGTCGGCGTGGGCGCGCGGACCGTCGAACGCGCTCAGCGTCTTCTGGCCCTCGCGCATGCTGTTCACGGGAGACGGCAGGTCGATCTCGGTCACCTGCGCGCCGACCTTGGCGAAAGCAGCGGCGGCGTCGCGGATCGCGGTCACGGCCTCGTCCTGCAGTTCGTCCTTGTGCGGCGTGTAGCAGACGGCGATGCGCGGCGGCGTGTCGAGCTTGGCGATCGGCCGAAACGGGATCGCCATGAGGGCCGCGCGGAACAGCGCGATATCCTCGACGCTGCGCGCATAGGCGCCGATCGTGTCGAGCCACTCGGTGTTGGCCTTCATGCCGGCGATCGGGAAGTGGCCGAAGGTCGGCTTGTAGCCGGTGACACCGCAGAACGCGGCAGGCCGGATCACCGATCCGCCGGTCTGCGTGCCCGTGGCCAGCGTCACCTGGAAATCGGCAACGGCGGCCGCAGAGCCCGACGACGAGCCCCCCGGCGTGTGCGCGGGATTGTGCGGGTTGCGGGTCGGGCCGGGATGGCGGTTGGCGAATTCGGTCGTCACCGTCTTGCCGAGCAGGATGGCGCCTGAATCACGCGCCAGGGCTATCGTCGCCGCATCGGCCAGGGGCTGGTGCTTCTTGTAGATCGGCGAGCCGTAGGTCGTCGGCTGGTCGACACTGTCGATGATGTCCTTCACGCCCATCGGCACGCCATGCAGCAGGCCCTTGCGGGGCCCGCGATCGAGCACTTTGGCGCGTTCGAGTGCAGCCTCGCGCGCAAGATGCGTCCAGGCGAGAACATCCTTGTCCCGCTTGTCGATACGTTCGAGATGGGCGCGGATCACGGCTTCGGCGGTGAGCGTGCCCGACTCGATCTGTCGCGCGATTTCGGTGGCGGTGAGCGTATTGGGCGCAGACATGATCGAGGCATGGAACAGCAAGAAATGTGCCGCGTCCATCATGGCTCACTTCGTGCTTCGTCTGCCGGAACACCGGAGGTTCCCCATGCTGACGCGCCGTTCCGCCCTTCTCGCCAGTGCCGCGCTGCCCTTCGTCACGAAAGCCCAGGCGCAGCAGCCCCCACAGCGACCGTCGACCCTGCGCATCGCCATGACCCTGGCCGACATCCCGGTGACCGACGGCGCGCCCGACCAGGGCACCGAGGGCATCCGCTTCATGGGCTACACGCTCTACGATCCGCTGGTGATGTGGGACCTGTCCTCGGCGACGGAGCCCGCCAGGCTGGTGCCCGGTCTCGCCACCAAGTGGTATCAGGACCCGGCGGATCCCTCGAAGTGGATCTTCGAGCTGCGCCAGGGCGTGAAGTTCCACCACGGTGCGCCCTTCACCGCCGACGACGTGATCTTCAGCCTCGACCGCACGCTCGACGACAAGTCGCCCGCGTTCGATCGCCTGGGCCGGGGCGTGCTGATCGCTTCGGTGTGGCCGCTGGTGAGCTACAAGAAGATCGACGACTACAAGGTGATGCTGCAAACCAACGGCACCGACACGATCATGCCGTCGCTGCTCAACCGCTTCACCATCGCCAGCGCCGACAATTTCGAGAAGGTCGGCAGGGACTGGCAGGCCTACCGCAAGCAGCCGTCGGGCACCGGCCCGTGGAAGATGAAGGCGTGGACGCCGCGCGAGAAGGCCGAGCTCGAACGCAACACCGACTATTGGAACAAGGACCGCATTCCCAAGTCCGAGCGCATGGTGCTGTTGCCGATCCCCGACGCCTCGACACGCACGGCGGCGCTGCTGTCGGGCCGGGTCGACTGGATCGAGGCGCCGGCGCCCGACACGCTCGACCGCCTGCGCAGCAGCGGCTGCAAGATCGAGACGAACGCGATCCCGCACATGTGGCCCTACACGCTCTCGCTACTGCCCGGGGCGGCGACCGCCGATATCCGCGTGCGCAAGGCAATGAACCTCGCGATCGACCGCGATGCCATCGTGAAGGTGCTGAACGGCCTGGCCGTGCCCGCCGTCGGCTGCGTGCCGCCCGATCATCCGTGGTTCGGCAATCCCAGCTTCAAGATCAAGTACGACCCGGCGGAGGCCAGGAAGCTGCTGGCCGAGGCGGGCTACGGGCCGGCCAAGAAACTCAACATCAAGATCGCGATCTCGACCTCGGGCTCGGGCCAGATGTATCCGCTGATCATGAACGAGGCGATCCAGCAGCAGTGGAAGGAAGTGGGCATCGACGTCGAGTTCCAGGTCATGGACTGGAACGCGCTGCTCAACTTGATGCGCCAGGGAGCCAAGTCGGCCGAGGGCGCACCCTACGGCGCGATCAACGTCAGCTGGAACACGATGGACCCGCACAACGCCTTCATGCGCTTCATCGATAGCCAGCAGATCCCGCCCAAGGGCTCGAACTGGGGCTATATCCAGCAGCCGGAATTCGACGCGCTGGCCAAGGAGGCGCGCAGCACCTCGGACCCGAAGGAACTCGACAAGGTGTTGGCCAAGATCAACACCCGCATGGTCGACGAGGCCGTGTTCGTCTGGGTCGTCCACGACGTCTGGCCCAACGCGATCTCGTCGAAGGTGAAGGGCTACGTCCACCCCAAGAGCTGGTATGTCGATTTTTCGAATGTGACGGTGGGGTAGATTACCGGCTAATGTGCTGGAGCGACGTTTGCGTCAGTCCCCCGCGTGTAAGCCTGGTCTCGACCGGCCGAGGAGGCCTTCATGACGATCACCCGCCGTTCCGCGCTGCTGGCAGGCGCTTCCCTCGCGATGACACCTGCCGCCATCCCATCCACCGCCCGGGCCCAGAAAGCCGCCGACACGCTGCGCGTCCAGTTCATCGACGCCGTGCCCAACGTCGACATGTACTTCAACAGCCAGCGCACGGGGCTGATCCTCGCGCACCAGGCCTGGGATATGCTGGTCCATCGCGATCCCGCGACTTTCGAGAACAAGCCGGCGCTGGCCACCGACTGGGAGCTCTCCGACACCGCCCTCGACCTTAAAATCCGGCGGGGCGTGAAATTCCACGACGGCAGCGCGCTCACCGCCGACGACGTCGTCTACACGATCGGCATGGCGAGTGATCCCAACAGCAAGGTCGCGGTGCCCAGCAACTATTCCTGGATCGAGAAGATCGAGAAGACCGGCGACTTCTCCGTCAGCATCAAGCTCAAGAAGCCCACGCCCGCTGCGCTCGAATATCTAGCCATGGTGACGCCGATCCATCCCAAGGCCTACCGCGAGAAGGTGGGACCCGAGGGCTTCGCCGCCAAGCCGGTCGGCGCGGGGCCGTACAAGATCGTCCGCAACGAGCCGGGCAAGGAAGTGGTCTACGAGCGCTTCGAGGACTATTACGCCGACTCACCCAAGGGACGGCCCGCGATCAAGAACCTGCACGTGCGCTTCGTGCCGGAACTCGCCACCGAGGTGACGGAGCTTCTGGGGCAGAAGACCGACTGGATCTGGAACATCAACCCCGACCAGATGGAGAGCATCAACAAGGTGTCGTACCTGCAGGCCGTGCGCCAGGAATCGATGCGCGTCGGTTATCTCGGGATCGATGCCGCGGGGCGCACGGGCGCCGGCAACCCGCTCACCAAGCTCAAGGTGCGCCAGGCGATCTTTCACGCGATCAACCGCCAGGAGTTCGCAGACAAGCTTGTGACCGGCGGCAGCCGCGTGCCGCCCGCCCCGTGCTTCCCCACGCAATTCGGCTGCGACGCCGACGCCGCCGTGAAGTACGACTACAATCCCGCCAAGGCCAAGGCGCTGCTCGCCGAGGCGGGATATCCCAACGGCTTCGAGACGGAGATCATCACCTCGACCCAGCCCAGCACGTGGCCCGGCGCGCTGCAGAACTATCTCGCCGCCGTCGGCATCAAGGCCAAGATCGGCCTGTTCCAGTCATCCGTCGTCATCCAGAAGACGGAGAAGGGCGAGACGCCGCTCTATTTCAGTAACTGGGGCAGCTACTCGATCAATGACGTGTCGGCGATCTTGCCGGTGATGTTCGGCGCGGGCGCCCTCAACAACTACTCGAAGAATCCCGAACTCGAAAAGCTGGTCGCCGAGGGTGGCGCCACCTCCGACAAGACGGTGCGCGCCAAGGCCTATTCAGCCGCAATCAGGATCGCCACCGAGCAGGCCTACTGGCTGCCGATCCATACCTATGTGAACACCTACGCCTTCAACAAGCAGCTCGACTTCAAGACCTATCCCGACGAGCTGCCGCGCTTCTACCTCGCCAAGTGGAAGTGACGCGCTTAAGACTTCGCATCAGGACCGAAAGAGATCACAGGACGGCTGCGCCGAGTTGATCTACGGTTTGCCCAATACCCGAGAAACAACGGGGTACTGGGAGGCGGAATGAGTTCAGGCCACGAAGGCCACGAACCGTGTCCGGCGCGTGCCAGTTCGACGATCGGGCGGCGCGAACTTCTCATCGCGGGCGGACTGAGCCTGATGACAGGCCCTGCCCGGCAGGTAGCAGCAGCCTCTCCAGGCCAATTGACGTGGGGAGTCCATGTCTCCCTCGCGCCGAGCTGGTTCGAGCCCGCGGAAGTTTCCGGCATCATCACCCCGTTCATGGTGCTTTACGCGCTGCACGATGCGATGGTTAAGCCCATGCCCGGCAACGCGCTTGCCCCGAGCCTCGCAGAGTCGATTAATGCTTCGGAAGACGGACGCACCTACGAATTCCTGATCCGCGAAGGTGCTGCGTTCCATAACGGCGATCCCGTGACATCGGCCGATGTGAAATTCTCATTCGATCGCTACCGCGGCGTCGCGCACGATCTGTTGCAAGCTCGTGTCGCGGAGGTTGAAACGCCTGACGCCCGGCGTGTCCGCTTCCAATTGAAGAAGCCGTGGCCGGATTTCCTGACTTTCTACGCCACCGCGACCGGCGCGGGCTGGATAGTGCCGAAGAGATATGTCGAGGAAGTCGGCCAAGACGGCTTCAAGAAGGCCCCCATCGGAGCCGGCCCCTACAAGTTCGCCTCGTTCAAGCCGGGAGTGGAGCTTGTCCTCGAGGCGTTCGAGCGGTACTGGCGCAAGAAGCCGGAAGTCAGGCGCCTCGTCTTCAAGGTGATCCCAGATGAGACCACGCGGCTTGCCGCACTGAAGGCAGGCGAGATCGACATCGCCTATTCGGTGCGCGGCGAATTGGCCGACAAACTGCGGAGCATACCCGGCCTCGCGCTCAAGCCGGCCTTGGTGCAAGCGCCGTTCTGCCTCTACTTCCCCGACCAGTGGGATGACAAATCGCCCTGGCACGACGAGCGGGTGCGAAGAGCCGCCAGCCTGGCGATCGACCGCAAGGGCATCAACGAGGCGCTCACCCTGGGCTTCTCGGAAGTGACGGGAAACTCGATCGTCCCCAAAGGCTTCGAATTTTACTGGCACCCGCCGGCACCGGAATTCGATCCCGACAAAGCTAGGCGTCTTCTGGCCGAGGCGGGACTGCGCAACGGCTTCGACGCCGGCAGCTACAATTGCGACTCGTCGTACTCCAATGTCGGCGAGAGCGTGGTCGACAACCTTCTTGCCGTCGGCATCCGCAGCAAGTTGCGGCCCATTGAACGTG
>FTCZ01007946.1_pt1 | contig 31854 bp, 33 predicted proteins | sample 1658871 | NCBI WGS metagenome assembly FTCZ01 (sample SAMEA3914864, study PRJEB12502) | metagenome | biome: forest; material: soil | place: USA | collected 2012-03-12 | depth 0.3 m | reverse complement strand
CGGCGATCACTCCACCTATCCCGCGCACGCCCATCTCAACCTGCTGGGCTGGGTGTCGCTCTTCTTGATCGGCATCTACTACCGGATGCATCCCGCGCTCGAGCGCGCACGGCTGGCCTTCGTGCAGATCTGGGTCTGGATCGTGGGCGTCATCGTCCAGGCGATCGGTGTGGCCCTCGTGCACACGGGCAACGACAAGGCCGAACCCGCCGCGGCGGGCGGCTCGATCCTGGTCATCGCCTCGATGCTGCTGTTCGCCTGGATGGTCTTCCGCAGCGAGCGCGTGGCCGTCCCGGCCGAGTAATTATATTGCGTGGAGGGGGTGGTGAGATTCTGAGACGAATCACCTAAAACCCTTATGTCATCGGCATTCAAGGCGTCTCAGGAGTCTGAGATTTTCGGGCGGACGGAACGCGCGGAACAGGCTTCCGCGCGTTCCTGACCGTCTAGATCCGCCCGAGGACCAGCAGGATGATGACGATGATAATCACCAGTCCGAGGCCGCCCATCGAGCGGTGGCCGTAGCCGTAGCCGTAGCCGCCGCCAAATCCGCTGAAGCCGCCCAGCAGGGCGATGATCAGCACGATGAGCAGAATCAATCCAATCGACATGTCGGTCTCTCCGTCGTTTCGGTTGGGTTAGCGGTTGGTGGTGTAGGGGCTGATAACCCGGCCGTTGGCATCGATGCGGTTGCCCTGGCCGTCGTAGCGGAAGCCGAACTCGTCGCGCATCGGACCCGGCGCCGGCTGCGGCGCGTAATAGGGGGCGGGCTGCGGCTGGTAATAGGCGACCGGCGCGGGCGTCGGGCCCTGCTCGCGATAGCGGCGGGCGTCGACTTCGCGGCTCACGCAATTGTCGAAGCGCTGCGAGTTGCGCTCGAGGCCGTAGTCGTAGCAGGCGTTGCTGGCATCCTGGACGAGGCGGCTCTGGTCGTAGCCCATGGCAACGCGGCCCTGCTCGCGCGCGCGCATCTCGCGCTGGACGCAGCGATCGTAGTTGGCGCTGGGGGAGGTGAAGCCGTAATCGCTGCAGTTGCGCTCCGACACACTCATCTCGCGCGCGGTGCCAGAAGAGTAAGGCGCGGGATAGGGCGCCGACGCGGTCTGGCGCTGGTACGGCTGGGCGCAGGCGGCCACGAGAAGGCCGAGCGACATAGTCGCGAGAATTTTGGCATTGATCATGGGGTTTTCCGATCGTCGGTTGTTGGGAACGCGCCCTCTACGCCGTCGGGACGCGAACAAGAACCAGACGGGCGGACCCCGTATGAACGCAATGCGGGTGTGATCGGCCCGACCACACCCGCATAATTAAGATAATTGTTTCGGGAACCTTGTCGGCTCCCGTCGCCTACTCTTCGGGCGGGCGCTCGGCAATCATCGCTTCCGTGGTGATCAGCAGGCCCGCGATCGACGCGGCGCCCTGCAGCGCCAGCCGCACGACCTTGGTGGGATCGATGATGCCCGCCTTCACCATGTCGACATAGGTGTCGCGCTGGGCGTCGTAGCCGTGGCCGGTGTCGCCCTTTTCGAGCAGCCGGCCCGCGATCACCGCGCCGTCGGCGCCGGTGTTGGCGAAGATCTGGCGCGCCGGCGCCTGCAGCGCGCGGCGCACGATGTCGATGCCGACCTTCTGGTCGTTGTTGGCGGTGCGGATCGAGCCCAGTTCCTGGCTGGCATAGAGGAGCGTGACGCCGCCGCCGGGGACGATGCCTTCCTCGACCGCCGCCTTGGTGGCGTGCATGGCGTCGTCGACGCGATCCTTGCGCTCCTTGACCTCGAGCTCGCTGCCGCCGCCGACCTTGATGATGGCCACGCCGCCCGACAGCTTGGCCATGCGCTCCTGCAGCTTCTCGGCGTCGTACTCCGAGGTCGCCACCTCGATCATCTTGCGCAGTTGCGCCACGCGCGCGGCGATGTCGGCCTTCTTGCCGGCGCCGTCGATGATGGTCGTGTTGTCCTTGTCGATGCGCACCTTCTTGGCCTTGCCCAGCATGTCGAGCGTCACGTTCTCGAGCTTGATGCCGAGGTCCTCGCTGATCACTTTGCAAGACGTGAGAATGGCGATGTCGGCCAGCATCTCGGACCGGCGGTCGCCGAAGCCCGGCGCCTTGACGGCCGCAACCTTGAGGCCGCCGCGCAGCTTGTTGACGACCAGGGTGGCCAGGGCGTCGCTGTCGATGTCCTCGGCCACGATCAGCAGCGGCTTGCCGGTCTGCGCGACCAGTTCGAGGATGGGCAGGATCTCCTGCAGGCCCGACAGTTTCTTCTCGTGCAGCAGGATGTAGGGCTCGGCGAGTTCGACGATCATCTTCTCGGCGTTGGTGATGAAATAGGGCGAGAGGTAGCCGCGGTCGAACTGCATGCCCTCGACGATCTCGAGCTCGGTCTCGACCGAGGTCGCCTCCTCGATCGTGATCACGCCCTCGTTGCCGACCTTGGCCATCGCCTTGGCGATCATCTCGCCGATCTCGCGGTCGTTGTTGGCGGAGATCGTGCCGACCTGGGCGATTTCGGCGTTGGTCGAGACCTTCTTGGAGATCTTCTCGAGCCGGGCGACGACGGCCTCCACGGCCATGTCGATGCCGCGCTTGAGGTCCATCGGGTTCATGCCGGCGGCCACCGCCTTGGTGCCCTCGCGCACGATCGCCTCGGCGAGCACGGTCGCCGTCGTCGTGCCGTCGCCGGCCATGTCGCTGGTCCGCGAGGCCACTTCGCGCACCATCTGGGCGCCCATGTTCTCGAAGCGGTCCGTAAGTTCGATTTCCTTGGCGACGGTGACGCCGTCCTTGGTGATGCGCGGGATGCCGTAGGACTTGGCGAGGACGACGTTGCGGCCCTTCGGACCGAGCGTCACCTTGACGGCGTTGGCGAGCGTGCCGACGCCTGACAGCATGCGATCGCGGGCATCTGCCCCGAAGCGGACTTCCTTGGCGGCCATGTTTTGATCCTTAAGGGGCGTTTGGTGCCGACCAGAGGAGGAAGACAAAGCCCGCAAGACAAGTAAGGCTGCGGCGCCCCCGTTACAATGGCGCGTTCAGCCGGGGAACCGGCCACGTAATTTTATTGCCGGCAGGGGGTGGGGCGGAATCCGAGACAAATGGCCTGAAACCCTTATGCCATCGGCATCGGAGGTGTCTTAGGATCCTGAGACATTGGGACACCCGTTAGGAGACGAATTCCACCACGTGCCGGATCTGGAAGCCGCCCAATAGCTCGGCGCAGTGCCGGACGAGCCCATCGTGCGTCGAGGCGGGCGCTGCGGCGATGCGCACGACCGCGAGCGTGCCGTGGGTCGGGTCGGTGCGCACCGTCACTTCCGCCCGCGCGCCGTTGGCCCGCAGCGGCTCGACCGCCGCGTCGAAGGCGCGCTGCGCGGCGTCGAGGCGCAGCGCCGGCTTGAAAATCTTGCCGACGCCGGTGAGCGGCATGACCGGGATCGCCACGACCTGCACCGGCACGGCGGCGCGCTCGGGGATTTCCTGGCGGCAGAATTCACGCAGCTCGTCCTCGGTCACCTGGACGTCGGGCCGGAGCTGGACGAAGGCCATCGGCAGCTCGCCGGCATAGCTGTCGGGCAGGCCGACCGCGGCGGCGGTCTCGACGGCGGGATGGCGCACCAATGCCTCCTCGATGACGATCGGATCGATGTTGTGGCCGCCGCGGATGATCAGGTCCTTCGAGCGCCCGGTGAGCCAGACATAGCCGTCGGCATCGATGCGGCCGAGATCGCCCGAGTCGAGCCAGCCGTCGGCCAGCATCGCGCCCTTGTCGTGTCGCGGATCGAGATAGCCCGGCGTGACCTGCGGCCCGCGCATCAGCACGTGGCCGATCGTGCCGGTCGGGCAGTCGGCCTTGATCGTGCCGTCGGGGCCTACGTCGGCGATGCGCACTTCCGTGTAGGGCAGGCGCAGCCCGACCGAGCCCGCGCGGCGCTCGCCCTGCATCGGGTTCATGGTCGAGTAGCAATGGACCTCGGTCATGCCGTAGCCCTCGACCACCGGCACGCCGATCTCGCGCTCGATGCGGCGGATCAACTCGACCGGCACTGTCGAGCCGCCTGACACGAAGACCTTGAGCGAGGAGAGGTCGTGCTCGCCGCGCGGCACGTTCATGATCGCCGCGAGCGAGGTCGGCACGGCGCCGCCCACCGTCACTTTGTTGCGCTCGACGATGCTCCACCAGTCGCGCACCACGTTGGGATTGCGCGCGCCGAGCGGCGTGGGGATCACGATCGTCCAGCCGTTGGCGACCGGCGACAGCGCGCCGACCAGCGAGCCGCCGACATGGAACTGCGGCAGGGGATTGAGGAACACCGAGCCCGGCCCCGTATCGATCATCAGCAGCTGCGTCCAGGCCATCAGCGCCAGTGCGCCGTGCGTGTGCCGCGCGAGTTTGGGCAGGCCGGTCGTGCCGCCGGTATGGAAGAGGGCCGCGAGCGTGCCGCGCTCGAGCGTCTTGGGCGCGACGAGCCGGTCGGCGGGCTGTCTGGCGGCCGCCGCCTCGAACTCGATCACGTCCGGCAATGGAGATGTGCCGCCGACGCGGAAGACCTTCAGGCCGGGGATGGCTTTGCGGATCTCTTCCACCTTCGGCCAGATGTCGGGGAAGATCGAGGCGTCAGCCGCGACCAGCGCCCTGGCGCCGGCCTCTTTCATGATGCCCGCGATCTGCGAGGCGTTGAGGAAATAGTTCACCGGATTGGCGACGGCTGCGATCTCCGCCCCCCACAGTGCGAAGAAGGTCTCGGCAACCGACGGCATCAGCAAGGTCACCGTGTCGTCGGGGCCGATGCCGTTGGCCTGGAACAGGTTGGCCGCCTGGATCGTGTGGCCGAGCAGGGCGTCGAACGTGACCTCGCGCACCGGATCGTCGGGGCCGGTGCCGCTGAGACAGCGGATCGCCGTGCGGCCCGCGTTCTGCACCGCGGCGCGGCTCAGCAGGTCGAACACGTTGCGGGCCTGGATGCGCTCGGTGACAGGCAGCTGCTCCAGCGCGACGATGTCGGCCAGCGTGCGGATTTTCATGGACGCTCCCCGAACTTTCGCGATTTTGGATGAGATATGATCAGAGACGGCAGGCGCTGTCAGCCTCGCCCGTTCGTTCATTGAGGTTCCCGTGACCCAGCTCAGAATTCCGGCCGTCTACATGCGAGGCGGCACCAGTAAAGGCGTCTTCTTCCTCGCCGAAGATCTGCCGTCAGATCCGCGTGAGCGCGAACGTATATTGCTGCGCGTGATCGGCAGTCCCGATCGCTACGGCAAGCATACGGACGGCATGGGGGGCGCCACCTCGAGCACATCCAAGATCGTGATTCTGTCGAAGTCCGAACGCGACGACTGCGACATCGACTATCTCTTCGGCCAGGTGGCGATCGACGCGCCCACCATCGACTGGTCGGGCAACTGCGGCAACCTCACCACCGCGGTCGGCCCGTTCGCGATCAGCATGGGCATGATGCCCGCCCCGCGAGACGGCGAGGCGACGGTGCGCATCTGGCAGGCCAACATCAAGAAGCGGATCATCAGCCATGTGCCGATGAAGGATGGCGAGGTGGTCGAGCTGGGCTCCTTCGAGCTCGATGGCGTGGCGTTTCCCGCGGCTGAAGTGAAGCTCGAGTTCCTTGACCCGGCGGCCGATGAAGAAGGCGGCGAGGCAGCAGCCAAAGGATCGGGTGGGGCGATGTTCCCGACCGGCAACAGGCTCGACATGCTCGACGTGCCGGGCCTCGGCAAGATCGAGGCGACGCTGATCAATGCCGGCAATCCCACGATCTTCGTCGATGCCGCGCGGCTTGGCCTCAAAGGGACGGAGCTCCAGGGCGACATCAACGGCGACAAGAAGATCCTCGCTTTGGCCGAGCTGGTGCGCAGCCACGGCGCCGTCGCCATGGGGCTGGTGAAGACGCCGCGGGAAGCGACCGAGACGCGGCAACACACGCCCAAGCTCTCTTTCGTCGCCAAGCCTGCGGCCTACGTGGCCTCCGATGGCAAGAAGATCGAGCCGGGTGCGATCGACATGCTGGCGCGCATCTTCTCGATGGGCGTGCTGCATCACGCCATGACCGGCACCGGCGCGGTCGCCATCGCGGCGGCGGCGGCGATCCCCGGCACGGTGGTGAGCCGCCTCGCGCCGGTCGGTCCCGACGGCCGCGTGACGTTCGGCCATCCGTCGGGCGTGCTGAACGTCGGCGCCGAGGCGCGCGAGGCGGACGGCCAATGGGCTGTCACCAAGGTGATGATGAGCCGCTCCGCGCGCCGCCTGATGGAAGGCTGGGTGCGCGTGCCCTCTTCGGACAGAACTGCGTGAAGATCGCCACCTACAACGTGAACGGCGTCAACGGACGCTTGCCGGTGCTGCTGCGCTGGCTGAAGCAGGCCAAGCCCGACGTCGTTTGCCTGCAGGAGCTGAAGGCGCCGGAGGAGAAGTTTCCCGAGGGAGCGCTCGCCGATGTGGGCTATGGCGCGATCTGGCACGGTCAGAAGAGCTGGAACGGTGTGGCGATCCTGGCGCGCCGGCGGAAGCCGGTGGAGACGCGGCGCGGCCTGCCCGGCGATCCGCAGGATTTGCACAGCCGCTACATCGAGGCCGAGATCGCGGGCGTCACGGTGGGCTGCCTCTATCTGCCCAACGGCAATCCCGCGCCCGGCCCGAAGTTCGACTACAAGCTCGCGTGGTTTGACCGGCTGACGAAGCACGCCGCGAAGCTGTTGAAGTCGAAGAAGCCGGCGGTGCTGGCGGGCGACTACAACGTGATGCCGGCCGACATCGACGTCTACAAGCCCGAGCGCTGGGTCGACGATGCGCTGTTCCGCCCCGAGACGCGCGCGGCCTTCGCCAAACTGAAGAAGCAGGGCTGGACCGATGCGCTGCGCGAGCTCCATCCCGACGAGCGCATCTATACGTTCTGGGACTACTTCCGAAACGCGTGGCCGCGCAACGCCGGCCTGCGCATCGACCACTTCCTGCTCAGCCCCTCAATCGCCGGCCGCCTCGTGGCCGCCGACGTCGATCGCGTAGTGCGGAGCTGGGAAAAGACCAGCGACCACGCGCCGGTCTGGATCGAGCTGTCGGAGAAGAAGGCCGGACGAAAGAAGAAGTCGCCCTAGTCCGTCGGAGCCTGACTGCTTGGAATGAGGAAGTTGATCAAGATCAGCTCGATTTTTTCCTCTTGCGTTAGGCTTTCGTATTCCTTGATCTCGGCCGGCGCTCCAACGCTCTTGCCGACACTCATCATTTCCCAAGGCTGGTCAGGCGGCGCGATCGGATGTGCCGGGAAATATTGCGCTGCAAAGACCAGCGCGCGATGCTCGGAAACCTTGAATCCCGTCTCCTCGTTCTCTTTCGTGTTCGAATGAGCGCGATGCATTGCAATCAATGTTTCTTTGAAGTCATCGGGAAATGGGGCGACGGAGTCGATCGTGCAGACGACCCGCTCGCCATGAAAGTCCCTTTCACCGATTCCGGTCCTGCGGTCGAATTCCAACTTGTACTTGGAAGTCAGTATTTGGCTGACAATCGCGACGCCCGTCACTTCCAGCGCGAGGCAGATCAGACTGGCGCCGTTCGGCGCTGTGGCGTGAAAGACATCACCGGCGGCGATGCTTCTAAGGTCATTCTCTCGCGTGGCCATGCCAAATCCTACCGATGGAGACGGACATCGCAAACCAACCTAGGATTGTATTGCCGCGCAGTTCCCGTAGCGGAGCTTTGGCATCCGTCGCTTGAAGATATGCCCAACTTCGAGCGCCTTCAGGGCTTTTGAGCGATCTGACATCCATTGCAATCAAATCTCATTCTGGCTCGAGAAGATAGCGTTTGTGGGTCTCGATCTGCTCTTCGGCCGGCAAGCCTTGACTTCCTGTGGCTTTGACAGCGCATTCAGGACAGCGAATACGATTTGTTATTAAGTACATTCCTGCTTTTTCGCGCGAACCGCCTTGGCTGCATGCGCCCTGGCATTTTCGATCGCCCCAAGCTGCTACTTTCTGATCTGGTTCCGTCGGTGTCGCATGGGGATCTGCGCCGCCGAGCAATGTGGTTGCGGGCTTCCAATCCGGGCTGGAGGAAGATGAGGAGTTCGGGGTGGACGTGTGCCAGCCCCATTCGAGGATGTTTTTCGTCATGCCACGCATTCTAAGCGCGGTCAGAAAATCTCGTTAATACGGTCGTTATATCCGATATAACGCTAGCCCGTCTGCACTTTGCCTACTCTGGCTTGATGCCTTTCTCGCGGATGATGGCACCCCACCGGACGGATTCGCTCTTCACGAAGGCGGCGAACTCGGGCTGCGGATTGCCGACGGGTTCGGCGCCGAGATCGCCCATCTGCTTCTTCACCGCGTCGCTGTTCAGCACCTTCGCCAACACGTCGTGCAGCTTGCCCGCTGTTTCGGGCGGCGTAGTCTTCGGCAGGAAGATGCCGTTCCAGCCGACCATCTCGTAACCGGGCACGCCCGCTTCCCGCATGGTCGGGAGATCGGCCACGAGAGGGAGCCGATGCGCGCTGGTGATGGCGAGCGCGCGCAGCTTGCCGTCCTTCACGAACGGCAAGGTGCCAGGCACGTTCTCGATCATGAAGGAGATCTGGCCGGCCACGAGATCGGCGAGCGCCGGTGCGCCGCCCTTGTAGGGCACGTGCACGGCGTCGAAGCCTGCCATCGACTTCAGCAGCTCGACGGCGAGGAAGGGCGTGGCGCCGACGCCGCCCGAGCCGTAGTTGAGCGTGCCCTTCTTCTCCTTGGCGTAGGCGATGAATTCTTTCACCGACTTCACCGGCAGTGAGGGATGCACCACCAGCATCAGCGGCGCGGAGTTCACCTGCGTGACCGGCAGCAGGTCCGTAAGCGGATCGAAGGTCATGTGCGCGAAGAGATACGGCGCTACAAGGGCCGCCGTGTTGCCCATCAGCATCGTGTAGCCGTCGGGCGCGGCCTTCACGACGATATCAGCGCCGACATTGCCGCCGGCACCCGGCCGGTTGTCGACCACGACCTGCTGGCCGATCGCCTCGGCCAGGTGCTGGCCAGTGACACGCGCCATGATGTCGAGGATGCCCGCGCCTGCCGCGAACGGCACGACGAAGCGGATCGGACGCGCAGGATAGGCCTGCCCGAACACCGGGCTTGTCGCGGTAGAGCCCACCAGAGCCGAGCCGAGGAGGACGCTGCGTCTACTGATCTTGTGCATGGTCTTGCCTAAGCGAAAACCGTGCCCGAGACCATAGGTCTCAGGTGCTCTCGTTCGCGAGCACGTCGCCGAACAGCGCCCATTTCGTGCCGTCGAACTTGGCGAGCCTCACCGACTGGATCGGATAGAAGTCGGTGGGGCTGGTGTTGATGGTGATGCCCGGTAGCAGCAGCGGCACCGTCAGCCGCTTCATGCCGGCGGCCTGCTTCATCAGGTTGGCGCGTGTGAGCTCGTCGCCGCAGGCGGTGAGCACGTGCTTCATGGTGGCCGAGACGGCGTAGGCATAGACGTTGCCCGAATCATCGGGATTGGCGTCGGGCAGGTATTTCTTCATCCAGGCCTGCCACTGCTTGAAATCGTCGTCGCCGGCCCATTGCGGGTCGGTGGCGTCCTTCAGGTAGGCTGCCGTGATGATGCCGGTGCTGTTGTCGAAGCCCGCGGGCTTCAGCACGGCGGCGACCGAGGCCGAGACGTTGGCGAGATATTGCACCGGCTTCCACTGCAGGTCGGCCACCTTGCGGATCGCCTGTGCGGCGGCCTTGGGCGCGCCGTCGTTGAAGAAGACGTTGGCGCCCGAATTCTTGATCTGGATGATCTGCGAATCGACCGTGGGATCGGTCACCTCGTAGCTCACCTTGGCGGTGACGAGATGTTGGTTCTCCTTGCCCAGCCCGTCGAGGAAGCCGCCGGAGTAGTCCTTACCGGAGTCGTCGTTCTGGTAGAGGATGCCGATGCGAAGGTCCTTCATCTTGTCCTTGAACAGGGACAAGACGTGCTTGGCGTAGATCGCGGATTCGGTGTGGTAGTCGGGCTGCCAGCCCATGGTCCACGGGAACTCCTTCGGCATGCCCCACTTCGACGCGCCGGTGGCGACAAAGAGCTGCGGCACCTTCTTCTGGTTGAGGTACTTCTGCACCACCGTGTTGGTCGGCGTGCCGAGCAACTGGTAGATCGCGAAGACCTGGTCGTCCTCGACAAGCTTGCGCACCATCTCGACGGTCTTGGGCGGCTGGAAGCCGTCGTCGTAGGTGATGAAGTTCACCTTGCGGCCGTTGATGCCACCCGCGTCGTTCACCGCCTGCCAGTAGGCGCTGATCGCCTTGCCGATCGTGCCGTAGGCCGACAGAGGGCCGGAGTAGGGGTTGGTGTGGCCGAGCTTGATCTCCTTGTCGGTCACACCGTGATCGTACTTCTTCTGCGCGCCGACAATGGCGGGGGCGAAGGCAAAGGCGGCGGCGGTGCCGACCGCGGCACGGCGGGTAATGCGGGACATTGCGTTTCCTCCTGTGGGTCCCGCTTCGCGGGATCGTTGGAGAAATTATCGCTCAGGTTGGAAGTGCGAGGAAGCCGGACATGATGTCATCCCGAGCTTCGTTACGCCGCGAGCTGCTCCGGCGGCGCGTAGGTCAGGCCTTGTGCCTCGGCCACCGGCTTGCAGGTCAGCGTGCCAGCATGGACGTTCAGCCCATTGCGCAGATGCGCATCGTCTGCAATCGCGCGCCGCCAGCCCTTGTCGGCGAGCGCCAGCACGAACGGCAGGGTGGCGTTGTTGAGCGCGAAGGTCGAGGTGCGCGACACCGCGCCTGGCATATTGGTGACGCAGAAATGCGTCACCCCGTCGACGACATAGACCGGATCGGAATGGCTGGTCGGCTTCGACGTCTCGCTGCAGCCGCCCTGGTCGATGGCGATGTCGACCAGCACGCTGCCGGTCTTCATCGTGCTCACCATCTCGCGCGTGATCAGCTTGGGCGCGGCGGCGCCCGGCACCAGCACGGCGCCGATCAAGAGGTCGGCGCGGCGCACCACCTGCACCAGCGCGTCGTGGGTCGAGAAGATGGTGCGCGCGCCCGGCAACTGCACGGCGATGCGCCGCAGCACCTCGGCCGAGCGATCGACCACGGTGACGGTGGCGCCCATGCCGAGCGCGATCGTCGCGGCATGCGTGCCCGAGACGCCGCCGCCCAGCACCACGACCTCGCCCGGCGGCACGCCCGGCACGCCGCCCAGCAGCACGCCGCGCCCGCCCGAGGTGCTCTCGAGATAGCGTGCGCCGACCTGAGGGGCCAGCCGGCCGGCGATCTCCGACATCGGCGTCAGCAGCGGCAGGGTACCGTAGGGCGAGGTCACGGTCTCGTAGGCGATAGCGGTGACGCCGCTCTTCAGCAGGTCCTGCGTCTGCTCGGCGTCGGGCGCGAGATGGAGATAGGTGAACAGCACCTGTCCAGCGCGCAGCTTCTTGCGCTCGGGGATCAACGGCTCCTTCACCTTCACGATCAGCTCGGCGTCGCGGAAAATCGCTTCGACATCGGGCACGATGCGAGCGCCGGCGGCGACGTACTGCGCGTCCTCCAGCCCGGCGCCGAGGCCCGCGCCCGCCTGGATCAGCACCTCGTGCCCGTGCCGCACCAACTCGGCGACAGACGACGGCACCAGGCCGACGCGATCCTCGTGATCCTTGATCTCTTTCGGCACACCGACGCGCATGGGATGGACTCCTTTGCGGGCAGACTAGCAATAGACGGCGTTGAGGCGTGCCAGATTTGATTTCATGGCATCCCGATAATTGCAGTTGCGTACTGTCGCTGTCGCGATCGATGGCGAGCCGCGCCGTCCTCAGGGTGAGGTTGTGTTTGTTCCGCTGCTGCCTACAGCAGATGCCCGGCCCGCTCGGCCTTGGTGCGCAGGTAATTCTCGTTGTGCCCGTTGGCCGGGAAGGAATGCGCGACTCGTTCGGCGACTTCGATTCCGTGACGCGTCAGGCCGCTGATCTTCTGCGGATTGTTGGTCATCAGCCGCACGCGCTTGATGCCCATGCGCGTGAGCATCGTCGCGGCGGGCGCGTAGATGCGCTCGTCGGCGTCGAAGCCCAGCTGCTCGTTGGCGTCGATCGTGTCGAAGCCGTCGTCCTGCAGCTCGTAGGCGCGCAGCTTGTTGACCAGGCCGATGCCGCGGCCTTCCTGCGCGAGATAAAGAAGGATGCCGGAGCCCTGCTTGGCGATCTCGGTGATGGCGCTGCGCAGCTGGATGCCGCAGTCGCAACGCAGCGAGCCCAGCAGGTCGCCGGTGAAGCATTCGGAATGGAGCCGGATCAGGACGGGCTCGATCGGGTTGATCTCGCCCACGACGATGGCGAGATGCTCCTTGCCGCCGTCGCTCGGCCGCCAGGCCAGGATGCGGGTGTTCTCCGCGCCTTCGAGCGGCACGCGCGCCTGCGCCACCTGCGACAGATTGCGCGCCGCGGTCTCCTCGTAGTCGAGCACGGCGGCGGCATCGACGTAGATCAGGTCCTGCTCGAGCGCCCAGTCGCGCCGCTTGTTCAGGGGATCGTGGCTGAGCGGTCCCAGCACCACGGCCGGCAGCAGCCGGGCGAGCTTGGCCAGCTCGATCGCCGTCTCGGCGATGACGGGCGCGTGACTGGCGACGGGCCGCGACAAATGGCGCAAGGCCACGTGGCGGCCGGCATTCTCCGCCTCGTGCGGCCGCAGGATGATGTCGACCGGCACGCCTTCGGGCAGGTCGAGGGTGATCGGCTTGTTGGTGTCGCCCATGCCGCCTGCGATATGCGGCGGAATATCCATGCCGATCGCCTCGGCGCGGCGCCGGGTGGTCACCAGGACGGGGGCCTCCTGGGCGAGGCCCTGGAGGCGCTGCAGGGCCTGCGCGCCGCAGGCTTCCGCTGCGATCGCCAGGCCGCAAGTGCCGTCATCGCTGCGTAAAACGACGATTCCGCCGCGCCGCAGCTCCGCCAAGGCGCGCTCGACGGCGGCCAATGCGGCTTCTGTGGGGGCATGAACCGGACCTGGACCCATGCTTTCTTATTAGCATGCCGAGGCTTAAAGTAGATACCCATGGACACGTCAGTCAGCACCAGCCCGGCCATCAACAACCGCGGCAAGAAAATCCTCCTGGTCGACGACGATCAGGCATTACGGACCGTTCTCGCAGAGCAACTCGACCTCTATGACGGTTTCACCACCATCCAGGTCGGGACCGCGGCCGAGGGCCTCGAGAAGGCCAAGCTCGCGCACTATGACGCGGTGCTGCTCGACATCGGCCTGCCCGACATGGACGGCCGCGAGCTCTGCAAGCTGATGCGCCGCCAGGGCGTGCGCGCCCCGGTCATCATGCTGACGGCGGCCGATTCGGACGCCGACACGATCCTCGGGCTGGAGTCCGGCGCCAACGACTACGTGACCAAGCCGTTCCGCATCAACGTGCTGCTCGCCCGCCTGCGCGCCCACCTGCGCCAGCACGAGCGCAGCGAGGACGCGGTGATGTCGATCGGCCCCTACGAATTCCATCCCGCCGCCAAGATGCTGATGGAGAAGGGCGGCAAGAAGAAGGTCAGGCTCACCGACAAGGAAGCCTCGATCCTGAAGTACCTGTTCCGCGCCGGCGACCGGCCGGTGGCGCGCGACGTCCTGCTGAACGAGGTGTGGGGCTACAACGCGGGCGTCACCACGCACACGCTCGAGACGCACATCTATCGCCTGCGTCAGAAGATCGAAAAGGATCCCGCGGCCTCCACGATCCTGATCACCGATCGCGGCGGCTATCGCCTGCAGCCCTGAGAGAGCAACCCTGACGGAGGACTCCATGTCCACCCAGCGTCTCTATGCGTTGCCGGTCGAGCTGACCGGGTGGAAGTTCGACGGCGCCACCGATATCCAGTTCAACTGGGAATACGAGGACGGCTCCGGGCCGTTGCTCGAGCTCTATGAAAAAGGCAAGCAGCAGCAGTGGGACGCGAGCACGCGTCTGGACTGGAGCCTCGAGCTCAATCCCGACAATCCGATGGAGCTGAAGGACGAGGCGATCTCGATCTACGGCACCGAGTACTGGAACAAGATGACGGAGAAGGAGCGGGCATGGCTGCGGCTCCATCTGCAGGCCAACTCGATCAGCCAGTTCATGCACGGCGAGCAGGGCGCGCTGATCGCGACCGCCAAGATCGTCGGCACCGTGCCCGACATGAACGCCAAGTTCTATGCCGCCACCCAGGTCATGGACGAGGCGCGCCACGTCGAAGCCTACAAGCGGCTGCTGCACGAGAAGTTCAAGTGCGCCTATCCGATCAATCCGGCGCTGAAGGCACTGCTCGAGCAGACCCTGACCGACCGGCGCTGGGACATGACCTATCTCGGCATGCAGGTATTGATCGAGGGCCTGGCGCTCGCAGCCTTCCAGTCGATCCGCGACAAGGCGGGCAACACCTTGGCCGGCGCGGTGAACGCCTATGTCATGCAGGACGAGGCACGCCACGTCTCGTTCGGACGCCTGGCGTTGCGCGAGTATTATCCGCACGTCACCGACGCCGAACGCGACGAGCGCGAGGAGTTCGTGGTCGAGGCGCTGCATTTCATGCGCGACCGCTTCAACCAGTCCGAGGTCTGGAGCCGACTCGGCCTGCCGCAGAAGACGCTCGACGACATCCACTACAATTCCAAGCAGATGAATTCCTTCCGCGGCCGGCTGTTCAGCCGCGTCGTGCCCACGGTGAAGGACATCGGCCTGTGGGGACCGAGGGTCCAGAAGGCATTCGCGGAGATGGGCGTGATGGACTACGCCAAGATCGACGTCGCTCAAATGCTGGAGAACGACGGCAAGGTGGCCGAGGACTTCGACAAGAAGATGTTCGTCGAGAAGTCCATCGCTGCCGAATAGGCTTGGTGCGAAGGTACGCGACGCGGCATGGCCGGTCGTGAGGGGGAGACATGAGACAAGCTTTCAAGGCCGCCATCTGGTGGGCGGGCCTCGCATTGTTCGCTGCGCTATTGCCGTCGGCGCAGGCGCAGCGGCCTCCCGTTGCCGTGGCGAACCAACAGGCCACCCGGCAGTACTACACTGCCCTGATCGCGGGACCGTCGCCCAACCTGGCCGGCCTCACGCTGATGATGACGGCGATGCCGAAGGGCGGCGACCTGCATCACCATTATTCGGGCGCGATCTATGCCGAGACCTTCCTCGACTGGGTGAAGCTCAAGGGCTTCTGCATCTATCGCGTCGATTACGCCGAGCGACGGGTGTTCAAGTTCAACATCGAGACTAAGCCCGGCGATCTGCCGCCCGAGCAGCGGGCCAATTGCCTGGACGTCGATGCGGTGCTCAGCACTGCCAACAACGCCTTCTACCGCGACCTGCTGTCGACTTGGTCCGACAAGGATTTCTCCAACCACTCACACCAGCAGTCGGCGCCGGACCAGCACTTCTTCGACACGTTCTTTTATATCGGCCGGATCTCGGGCGAGTACTCGGATTTCGGGCTGCGCCAGCTCAAGGCGCGGGCGATCGCCGAGAACGTCCAGTACATCGAGACCATGCTGCGCAGCGCGCCATCGAGGAGCGATCTGGCTCCTTTGGAGCCGATCAACCGGCTGACGTCCGAGTCGGTCGATGGCGACGTACAGACGACACTTGCGCCGCTCTACGACTTTCTCGTGGCGGACCAGGAAACGCACGACGCCGTCGACGCCTACCTGAAGACGATGGAAAGTGCGGCCGACGGCATCGACGACGAGCAGTTCAAGCTGCGCTTCCAGGCCTATGTGTCGCGCAACGATCCTCCCGCCAAGGTGTTTGCCGGTCTCTATTCGTCCTTCGCAGCGGCCAATGCGGGCGGTCGCGTGGTCGGGGTCAATATCGTCGGGCCCGAGAACGGCCCGGTGGCGATGCGCGACTACGGCCTGCATATGCGCTTGTTTGCCTTCCTGAGGGAGAAATTTCCCAAGGTACGGCTGTCTCTGCATGCCGGTGAGCTGGCGCTCGGCATGGTGCCGCCTGAGGGCCTGCAGAGTCATATCCGCGAGGCCGTCGAGATCGCCGGCGCCTCGCGCCTCGGCCATGCCGTGGACATTGCCCATGAACGCGACGCGAGCGGCCTGCTGCGGCTCTTGCGCGAGAAGAAGGTGGCGGTCGAGATCAACCTGACCAGCAACGAGTTCATCCTGGGCGTGAAGGGCGAGGCCCATCCCGTCCTGCTCTACCGCCATGCCGGCGTGCCCTTCGTGATCTCGACCGACGATTCGGGCGTATCGCGCAACAACCTGTCTGGCGAGTACGTGCTTTACGCCAGCCGCTACAAGCCGACCTACGACATGCTCAAGGAGACGGCGTTCAACAGCATCCGCTTCTCCTTCTTGTCCGATGCCGACAAGACGGCGGAATTGGCCAAGCTCACGCAGCGCTTCGCCCAGTTCGAAGCCAGGATGGCGGACCTTGCGAGGGGTTTGCCGGGACCGCGCTAGGCCCCGTCAGAGAAGGACGACGATCACCAGCAGCAATGCGGGAATGATCAGCGGATACGCTATCACGTGGAGCACCAGCACGCCCGCAATGGCGCCGATGAGATAGCCTGCCCAAGTGAGCATCAGCAGGCGCGGCGTCGAGACGGGCGGCAACGGCTGTTTCGGGGCGCGCCATAATTTGTCGAGTGTCGCGTCGGCGATGCGGGCCAGCGTGCTGGTCACGACGACGGTGCTGATCGCCGTGCTGCCGAAGTGGGTGAGGGCGGAGGCCTGCAGGCCCATCGCCGCCGCCGCGACCACCAGCGAGGCTTCCTGGCCGAGCGGCAGGAAGCCCACGGCGCCGAGCAGCGCCGCCTCGATCAGCAGCGGCATGGCGGGCTTGTGAAAGAGGCGCAGCAATAGGCGCGCCAGCATCGCGCCCAGGAAGAACGCGAACAGGGGAATGAAGCGCAACGCCGCCGTCGTGTAGTGGCCTTCGGCTGCGGAAATGCCGGCCAGCACGGTGTTGCCGGTCATGTTGGCGGCGAAGACGCCGCCCATGGTGAGATACCCGACTGCGTCGGCGAAGCCGGCCACGAGAGTGAGGAGGCCCGCCTGCAGATACGGATGTCTCCGGGTCACGGCGACCGGCGGTTCACGTCACGTCGTAGGTGATCTCGACCTCGGGCCCGAAGCAGTGGCCTTGGCAGGTCAGGATCCAGTTATTGGCGAGGTCGTCGTCGGTATAGATGTCGTTCTTGGCGAGCACGACCTTGCCCTTGACGCACTTGGCCGCGCACGACGCGCAGAAGCCCTCCTCGCAGGACGAGAGCGGATTGAGCCCACCCTGGCGGGCCGCCTCGAGGATGGTCTGGCCCTTCTTGTAGGGCACCTTGTGCGTCTTGCCCTCGAAATGGATCGTGATCTCGGCGGGGATCACGTCGCCTTCCTCCTGCTCGACCGGCACGGCGTCGTTGCCCGAGGCCTCGAAGCGCTCCACCAGCACCTTGTCGCGCGGCATGCCGGCGTCGATCAGCGTGCGTTCGACTAGGGTCATGAACGGGCCCGGACCGCACAGATAGGCTTCCGCGCCTTCGAAGTCCCTCATCGCCGCGAGAATCTCGTCGGCCGTGGTGAGCCCCTGCTCGGCATCGAGATGGTGGATGACCTCGAGCCGCGTGGCGTGGCTGGTCAACAGATCGACCAGTTCCTTGTCGAAGATGATCGAGGGCTTGTCGCGATTGGCGTAGAACAGGCGGATGCGCCGGGTGCCGGCCATCAGCGCCGACTTGATCAGCGACATCATGGGCGTGATGCCGCTGCCCGCGCCGAACAGCAGCAGAGGCGCGGTGCCGGAGTCTTTCAGGACAAAACGCCCGGCCGGCGGCATCACATGCAGCGAGCCGCCTTCTTTGAGCGCGTCGTTGAACCAGTTGGAGCCTTTGCCGCCTTCGACGCGTTTCACCGTAACCTTGAGACGGGGACCGTCCATCTCCGGCGCGCTCGACAGCGAATAGCAGCGGTTGAAGGTGCCGGAATCGTGCGGGACCTTGAAGGTCAGGAACTGGCCGGCGCGATACTTGAACTGGGCGGCCAGGTCGGCCGGGACTTCGAGGACGAATGAGCGCGCATCGGGCGTCTCCTGGACGATCTTGGCGATGCGCAACTGATGATAAGCCATTGATAAACCCGCGTTCACTGACCGTGCTTATTCCCGAGGACTCCCTTGCCCGTTTGTGATAGGTTCGGGAAAATGAACGGAGCGTCAACTTTATTGCTCCGGCAGGGGATGGGACCCTTTTCAGACCAAAGAGGCAATAGCCCATGACGACGCAAAAAATCTACCAACTCCCCGTCGACATCACCGAATGGAAGTTCGATGGCGCCACCGAGATCATGTTCAATTGGGAATATGACGACGGCTCGGCCGACCTGCTGAACCTCTACGAGAAGGGCAAGCAGCAGCAGTGGGACACTACTACCCGCATCGACTGGAAGCAGGAGCTGTTCGAGGAAAACCCGATGGGTCTCGGCGACGAGAGCATCCCGATCTACGGCACGCCCTTCTGGGACAAGATGACGGAGAAGGAGCGCAATTGGCTGCGCTTCAACCTGCAGTGCCACTCGATCTGCCAGTTCATGCACGGAGAACAAGGCGCGCTGATCGCGACCGCCAAGATCGTCGGCACCGTGCCCGACATGAACGCCAAGTTCTATGCTGCCACCCAGGTGATGGACGAGGCGCGTCACGTCGAGAGCTACAAGCGGCTGATCCACGAGAAGTTCAAGTCGGCCTACCCGATCACCAAGTCGCTGCAGGCGCTGCTCGAGCAGACCCTGACCGACCGGCGCTGGGACATGACCTATCTCGGGATGCAGGTGCTGATCGAGGGCCTGGCGCTCGCCGCCTTCCAGCGAATCCGCGACTCGGCCAAGAACAACCTCGCCGCCTCGGTGAACGCCTACGTGATGCAGGACGAGGCGCGCCACGTCACGTTCGGCCGCATGGCGCTGCGTGAATACTATCCGCAGCTCTCCGACCACGAGCGCGCCGAGCGCGAGGAGTTCACGGTCGAGGCGCTCTACTTCATGCGCGACCGCTTCAACCAGGAAGAGGTCTGGATGCGCTCCGGACTGCCGGTCGATAAGCTGAAGGAATACGCCTACAACTCGCCGGCGATGCAGTCCTTCCGCTCGCGGCTCTTCACCCGTATCGTGCCGATCCTCAAGGAGATCGGCCTGTTCGGACCGAAGGTGCAGAAGGCCTTGGGCGACATGGGCGTGATGGAATACGCCAAGCTCGATGTCGACAAGATCCTCGGCAACGATCTCAAGGTCGCCGAAGACTTCGACGCCAAGAAGTTCGTGAACTCCCAGATCGCCGCGGAATAGCGGGCGGTTCACAAACCTCGTTTGTGCTCGGCTTCCTGGACGGGCAGTGGTTGGATCAGCCAGCGTATCCAGCCCAGCAGCGCAATCAGGATGATCGTGAAGGACAGGAGTCCGACGGACATCTCGATGGCCCTCGGATGATTCAGCACTGCAAGGATATCGCATAGACAGCGGTAGATCGCCCGTCCGGCCGGCTGAAGAACGCAGACCGCAATCGCGATGGCGACGGCGGCGATCAGGGTGACGATCCAGCGAAGCCAGTGCGGGGGATCTTTCCGGGTGGCTGCCCTGAATGTCTGGATGCCGGCGTTGAAGAGCAGGGCGGCAGCGATTGCCAGGAGCGCACCGACCGGCCAGGCAACATGTTCGAGCCAGACCAGCCGATTGCTGCCGATGAGCTCCCACAGGAGCGCCGCCGTCGAAAGCCATACGATGGTCATGCCAAGCACGACCTCGGCGTAGCTCATTGCGGCGCGGAGCCAGACCCGGGGCGCTGCCTTCTCCAGTGTCTTCTGGGGATCGAACGCCGTGCCCATCAGCCAACGGGCAACCTCGGTCACGAGCAGCGGCGTCTGCCGTTGATAGCCCGACGAGTAGTAGTTCAGATACTGGAGATGGCTGAACAGCCAGAGAGGCCCCGCCTTGTAGGGGATCGAGCGGTCGATCTTGGCCGCGACATGGCCGTCGGAGGCATCGCTCTTGCCGCCGATGGGCGTGCCATCGGCCCAGTGGCCGCGTTTGCGGGTATAGGCCCACAACGGTCCCGACACGGGGTCTGTCGGATCGAAGACGTTGATCCAGTTGAAGTCCGACGGGAATACATGCTCGTCGGCATTTGCCGGCACGATGATCGGCCAGATTGCGTGGAACTTGCCGATCGCCGAGCCATAGGTGAGGAAGCCGCCGAGCTTCGCGAACAGTGTTTTTCGGTCGATGCCGTCCGTCGGGGCAAGCCACGGAGGCCGGCGCGGCAGCATCAGGTCGGGGACATGGTCCGGCGACAGATCGCTCGTAAGTTTCGAATCTTGTACTTTGGTCCAGCGCCCCCGGCTCAGATAGTTCGGCAGGGCGCCTGCCGTCTCCATCAGACCGTTGTAGGCGAGCACGGTGCCCTGGCTATGCGAAAGGAGGTACCACTTGTCGTAGTCGCGCATCGCGAATTCGACCAGAGCGTCCACCATGCGCGCGCGGATCGCGACACGCGGGGGTTGGGCAAGGTCGGAGACATCGGGGTCGTCGTTGCCGGCCGTCTGGCTGTAGAGCATTACGTCGCCCAGGTACGCGGTCAGGATGTCGGAGATCGGCACGCGCGGCAGCTTGAGACGATCGGCGATCAGGTTGAGCAGGCCAACGGTCGAAGCGCCGAGCAGGAAGAGCACGCCATAGGCGCCGAGGATCAGCCGGTCGTACCATCTCAGTCGTCCGCCTTTCGGCTTGTACATGCCATTGAAGCCCGGAAGCCTGGTGTAGTCGCGAGCGGCGAGGGCCCACATCGAGAGCGCCCAGAACCAGAACTTGACCTGGTTGACCAGGGTGGGCTTCTCCCCCAGATCGGCCCAATAGACTTCGTTGAATTCGAACAGGAGGGTGCGCGGGTTGGAGCCCTTGGTCTTGGCTTCGACCTTCACGATGTTCGCCGCGTAGTTGGCGACATACCTGTCGGGCACCTCGTCGCCGACGGGTGGTTCGGAAATGACGCTGATGGCTGCCACTTCTTCACTCATCGCCGCCACGATCTTGCGGGCCTGGTCGACCAGAAACTCGTTGGGCGTGTTGGTGCCTATCCCGTGAACCAGCAACACCCCGATACGACTGTCTGCCATTGCAGCCTCCCCCGGAGTACACGTAACAGGCGAAGACTAAGGAAGATCTCGCGTCACGCAACCGACGTGCGACGGCTTATTTGCAGATCTCGACCTTCGGCGGGGCATCGAGGTTTGTCGCCACCTTGGAAATGTCGAGGCAGCGCGATCCGATCCACGCTCTGCCTTGCACGAACAAGGCGAAGCGCGAGAAGGTCGCGGCCTGCTCGGCGGAGGTTGGCTTCGCGCGCGCCAGTATCCAGGCCAGCGCATAGAGATTGCCGGTGGCGAAGTCCGCGGACGAGGCGTCGAGGTCCCTGCCCCAGAGGGCTGCGTTCTTGGCGGCCGCGCCCGTGGGGTCGTCGAGCCTCGCGAGCCAGGCGTGCGCCGCCGCGGCAAGACCGTACGAGCCGCCATTCTCCGCGATCAGTCTCTTCACCTCGGCCGCGCGCTCGCCGTAGCTCCTGCCTGCGACCGTGTTGCCGCCGCAGCCGCTCTCGCGGCAGAGCGCGGTGAAGGTGAGGTACTCGGCGAGAATGATCTCGGTGTTGCCGTTGTTGTGCTGGCGCCAGGCGCGGGCCAGCGTCCAGCCCTGGCGGGTCTCCTGCGTCCAGGGCTTAGCGGCCTGCGGTGTGTCGCGTTCGAGGTTGCCGATCACCACCTTGGCGGCCGCTTCCCACTCCGGCGGAATCTGCGCCTGCGCCGGCAGCGCGGCGAACAACAGCAGAAGTGCCGGGAGGATGCGGGCAAGACGGGGCATCAGTATTGCCGCGCGCGTTTGCGGTCCCGGTTGTCGTACTGGACGATATCGTCGGCGCGCATCTCGGTGGCGTCGCGCCAGGTGAGCGCGCGGGCCTGCGCCGGCGTGATCAGATTATAGTGGCGCACGTCGCAGAGCGCCGCTCCGACTTCCCAGCAGTCGTCCGGGTTGGTCACCCACAGGTCGGTCGCAAAGCGGCGCAGGTCGATCGGCATCGAATAGGTCCGCAGGCTCTTGCGGCCCTCGTTGGTGTATTCGTGGAAGTACGACATCGCCAGCTCGCGCGGCGTGCGATAGACCGGATCGCGCCAGCGCAGCCAGACATGGTTGCTCTTGGAGATCGCGCCCCAGCAGCCGCCGCGCTTGAACAGCGTGATGACGTGATCGGAATCGTCCTTGGCCACGAGGTCCATCACCAGCGGCGGCTCGCCCGCCAGCCACAAGGCACAGGCTGCGGTGAAGGCCGCCTCGATGCAATGGGCCGTGCGATGTCTCAGCACGCCCCGGACCGAGCGCAGGGTGTCGCCTCCCTCCTCGAAGTTGGCGGGAATGCCGACGATGAAATCCTGGATACGCTGCGGCGTGCGAAGCTCCTTCAGCACGCGACCCTCCGCGGCGCTGAGGCCCAGCTCGGTGGGCAAGGGTCGGGTTTTACGGCGCATATTCCTCGGGGAAGTGGGTGGTGGAGCTGAGGGGGATCGAACCCCTGACCTCCTCATTGCGAACGAGGCGCTCTCCCAGCTGAGCTACAGCCCCTTTCCCCGGAGAAGGCGCGGATACATGGTTGCGAGGCGACCTGTCAAGCAATGCAGCCTATGTTAGCCTGTTTCCACCTTATTTGAGGCCACATTTTCCAAGGAGAGTACCGCCGTGAAGAAGACCGTCCAGACCGATTCGGCCCCCAAGGCGCTCGGCCCCTATGCGCAGGCGATCGTCGCCAACGGCATGGTCTATTGCGCGGGCCAGATCCCGCTCGATCCCAAGACCGGCGACGTCGTGACGGGCGGCATCGCCGAACAGACGCACCAGGTCCTGAAGAACCTGCGCGCCGTGCTGAAGCAGGCCGGGTCGGATCTGGACAAGGCGGTGAAGACGACGGTGTTCATCAAGGACATGAACAATTTCATGGCCATGAACGCCGTCTATGGCCTGCCCGAATATTTCGGCGCCCAGCCGCCCGCCCGCTCGACGGTCGAGGTGGCGCGCCTGCCGCGCGACGTCATGGTCGAGATCGAAGTGGTGGCCGTTGCCTGACGTCTGGAGCATCGTCGTCTGGATGCTGGGCACCGGGCTCAGCTGGCTGATGACGTTCGGCGCCCTGGTGGCGCTCCTGTTCGTCATCGGCCACGTCCTGGTGGCGCTCGTGCTCATCATCCCGACCTGGCGCATCTGCACCCGCGCGGGCTTCTCCGGCGCGCTGTCGCTGCTGCATCTCGTGCCGGTCGTGGGCACGTTGGTCGTGATGGCGATCCTGGCCTTCAGCGACTGGCCCGCCGGCGAAGCACCACCGCAGAAGATGTGAGATGTTCAGCTTCGGCATCGCCTCCCTGCTCGGCCTTTTCGGCCTCACCAGCGCCTTCGCGCTGGTGGCCCTGGTGCTCATGGCCTGGATGGCCTGGCGCATCGTGGCCAAGGCGGGCCTGCCGGGGTGGCTGGGCCTGATCGCGGTGCTGCTCACCCTCACCGCCGTCGGCGCGATCGTGCCGGTGATCGCGCTCTGGGTCTTCGCCTACATGGGCTGGCCGCGCGACGACATGCGGCTGGCCCTGCCGGCCGGCGGCCCGGCGCCGTCTCCCTCGCCGGATTCGCCAACACCCTCCGCTGTTTTGCCGGCGCCGATGGCCGCCCTGCCGGATCGTCGCGGCTGGCGGCTGAGCGGCGCCGTGGCGGGCGGCAGTGTCTCGCTCGCATTCGACGGCTCAGCTCCTGCCTATCTACTGACCAGCGCTGCTGCGTCGTCGCCCGGCGATCTTTGCGTGCCCGACCCATCGGTCGCAGCGCCCCATGCCCGTCTGTTGGTTGCAGGCACGCGGCTTGGCCTGGAGGATCTCGGCAGCGCGGGCGGGACCTTCATCGACGGCGCGCGGCTGCTGCCCGAACACGGTGCGCGCGATATCTCGGCGGCCCGGCAAATCCGCTTGGGCGCGGTCGAACTTGCACTCTCGAAGGTCTGAAATGGGCTTGATCGGCAATGCCCGCCGGGTAGGGTGCGCGCCTAATCGGAGAAAGACGGCTCGATGATCTCGCTGGTCAGACTGCTCGACACTGTAATCGACATCTATACTTGGATCGTGATTGCGAGCGCGATCATGAGCTGGCTGGTCGCCTTCGGCGTGGTCAACACGCGCAACCAGTTCATCCGCATGCTGGTCGACGTCCTCTATCGACTGACAGAGCCGGCGTTGCGTCCGATCCGCCGCATCATGCCCAACCTGGGCGGCGTCGATATCTCGCCGGTGATCCTGCTGCTGCTGCTGTTCTTCGTGCGCAGCCTACTGTGGGAATATGTCGTTCCGAGCGTGATGCGCTGAGCGAATGTCCGAAGCGAAGTTGATCGACGGCAAGGCGTTCGCTGCCGGATTGCGGGCACGTGTGGGCAAAGGTGTCGTGGCGCTCACGGCCAAGAGCCTCGCCAAGCCCGGCCTCGCCACGGTGCTGGTCGGCACGGATCCAGCGAGCCAAGTCTATGTCCGCAGCAAGAGCAAGTCCGCGGCCGAATTGGGCATGGCAAGCTTTGACCATCGCCTGCCGGCGGAGACCACGGAAGACGAGCTGCTCGCGCTGATCGGGCGGCTGAACAAGGACCCGAGCGTCAACGGCATCCTGGTACAGCTGCCGGTCCCGAAACAGATCGACACGGCGCGCGTGCTGCAGGCGATCGATCCGGTAAAGGACGTCGACGGCTTCCATCCGATCAATGTCGGCCGACTGGGGTCGATCGCCCCGGGTGCGCCGCTCGATTTTCCCGTGCCCTGCACGCCGCTCGGCTGTTCGATGCTGCTGGCCGATGTGCTTGGTTCGCTGAGCGGCCGCACCGCCGTGATCGTCGGCCGCTCCAATCTCGTCGGTCGTCCCGTCGCGCAATTGCTGCTGCGCGCCGATTGCACCGTGACCGTCGGCCATTCGCGCACGCGCGACCTGCCGGCGCTCTGCCGCACGGCCGACATCCTGGTCGTGGCGATCGGCCGGCCGGAGTTCGTGAAAGGCGACTGGATCAAACCGGGCGCCGCGGTGATCGACGTCGGCATCAATCGCGTGCCGGCTGCCCCCCAGGCAACCGACGGCGAGACGAAGCTGGTGGGCGACGTGGCCTTCGCCGAGGCGAAAACGGTCGCGGGTCACATCACGCCGGTGCCGGGCGGCGTGGGGCCGATGACCGTGGCCTGCCTGATGTACAACACACTCCAGGCCGCGCGGCGCGCCGCCGGCCTGCCGTTCGTCGCGGTTTAGAGCGGCGCGCGCCCATCGATGACGGGGAGACTGCAGCTCCCTAATTCTTCGACATTCCGGCGACCAGCGCCGTCACGTTGTGGCGCATCATCGCCTCGTAGGTCGGGGCCGGGCCGCCCGGCTTCGACAGTGCGTCGCTGTAGAGGCGCGGTCCGACGGTGGCGCCCGAGTCCTTGGCGATCTCGTCGACCAGCACGGGGTTGGTCATGTTCTCGATGAACAGCGCCTTGATCTTCTGCTCGCGCACCTGGCGGATCAGGTTGGCCATGTCGCGCGCCGACGGCTCGCTGTCGGTGTTGTAGCCGCGCGGCGACTCGAACTTCACGCCGTAGGCGCGCGCGAAATAGTGGAACGAGTTGTGGCCGGTGATCGCCTTGCGCCGGTCTTCCGGCACTGCAGCGATCTGGCTGCGGATCCAGCCGTCGAGTGCTGCGAGGCGGCCGTCATAAGCTTTTGCCCGGTCACGATAGAAAGCGGCATTCGCCGGATCTGTGGCCGAGAGGCCAGTCGCGATATTGGCGACATAGACGCGCGCGCAGGCGACGTCCTGCCAGCAGTGTGGATCGGTTCCCGTCGTCGTCGCGCCGGCCGACGCCACGATGCGCGTGCCCTTGAAGGCCGCGGCATCGGCCAGCCGATCGATCCAGCCCTCGAAGCCCAGGCCATTACTGACCAGCACCTGTGCCGCGGCGAGCACGCGGATGTCGGTCGGCTTGGGCTGATAGGTGTGGGCGTCCGTGTCGGGCGCGACGAAGGTGGTGACGTCGGTTCTGTCGCCGCCGACCTCCGAAGTCAGCTCACCCAGGATAGAGAATGTCGCCACGACCTTGAGTCGGTCCTGGGCAGACGCCGGGCAGGCGAGGGCCAGGACAGGGACGAGCAGCAGGCAGAGCAGGAAGCACGAGCGCATTTGTTACTATGTAACATCTCACAGTTTTTTCGCCAGTGCCGCGAGCTGGTCCGTGGCGATGCCCCAGCCGGTATGGAAGCCCATCTTTTCGTGCGCCTGGCAGTCCTCGAACGACCAGTGACGGGCCCGGGCCGTGTAGCGCGTTGATCCGCCTGCTTGGCCGCTTCCTTGGCCACCTACATCCTCGAAGGTGATGATCGCGGTCATGAACGGCTTCTGCGACGGCATCCAGTCGGCCGTATAGGCATCGGTGGCAACGAGCTTTTCGTTCTTCACCACCTCGAGATAGACCCCGGGGTTCGACATCTCCTTGCCGTCGGGGCCGCGCATGATCACCAGGCTCTTGCCGCCCGGCCGCACGTCCATCTCGGCGTGCGACACCGTGAAGGGCGGCGGCGTGAACCACTGCTTCAGCAGTTCGGGCTCGGTCCAGCAGCGCCACAGCTTGGCGCGCGGCACGTCGATCAGCCGGGTCAGCACGAGTTCGCGATCGTTGGTCGTCATGAGAACCTCCCGAGCAATACTTAACCATATAGTTAAGCAATTCCCGGCCGCCGCTGTCAACCCAGCGGAAAGTCGAGCCAGCGCGGCACGTGACCGGTGGCCGCGAAGAAGCGCTGCAGGTCGGACAACGATAGGGCGGAGATCATGGTGTTGGCGAGCGGGTGGGCGTTGATCGGCCCGTCCTCCTCGAGGCCGCGATCGAGCACCAGGGTCACCTTGTGCGCGATGTCGTTGACCACGGCGAAAGGCGTCACCGATCCCGGCTCGACGCCGAGATGGGTCCTGAGCCGCTCGGGGCTGCCGAACGAAAGGCGGCCGGCGCCCAGCACCTCGCCCAGCCGCTTGAGGTCGATCGCGCGATCCTCGAGCGCCACCACCAGCCACATCTCCTCCTTCTTGTTGCGCAGGAAGAGGTTCTTGATGTGATGGCCGGGCAGCACGCCGCGATGTTCCTTGGCCTGCTCGACGGTGAAGACCGGTTCATGCTCGACCGTGCGGTGGGATATGCCCAGCTCGGCCAGGCGGTCGAAGAGTTGTTGCGGGATAAGCATCGGGTTACACCACGTCCATGAAAGGCATCGTCCTCAGCGGCGGCAGCGGCACCCGGCTCTACCCGATGACCCGGGCGGCAAACAAGCAGCTCCTGCCGGTCTACAACAAGCCGATGGTCTACTATCCGCTCACCACGATGATGCTGGCGGGGTGCCGCGAGATCCTGCTGGTCGTCAATCCGCAGGACGAGGAGGCCTACCGCCGCCTGTTCGCCGACGGCAAGCAGTGGGGCCTGTCGATCTCCTACGTGACCCAGCCGAAGCCCGGCGGCATCGCCGAGGTGTTCCTGCTTGGCAAGGATTTCATCGGCAACGACCGGGTCGGCCTGATCCTGGGCGACAATCTCTTCTACGGCGATTCGCTGCCGGCTGTGGCCGAGCGCGGGGCGCAGGGCAAGGACGCCTGTATCTACGCCTACTGGGTGTCGGACCCGACGGCCTATGGCGTCGTCGAGTTCAATGCCACCGGCGACAGGCCGATCGGCATCGTCGAGAAGCCGAAGGAGCCGCGCTCGAACTGGGCGGTCACCGGCCTCTATTTCTACGACTCGGATGTCTGCCGGATCGCGGCCGAGATCCCGCGGTCGGCGCGCGGCGAGCTCGAGATCACCGACATCAACGCGCACTACCTCAGGCAGGGCCGGTTGAACGTCGAGAAGTTGGGGCGCGGCTACGCCTGGCTCGACACCGGCTCGCCCTCGAACCTGCTGCGCGCGGCGCAGTTCGTCGAGACGGTCGAGGACCGCCAGGGCCTGCAGATCGGCAGCCCGGAAGAGGTCGCCTGGCGCAAGGGCTACATTGACGATGCAGGCCTCGGCCGCCTGATCGACCCCATAAAAGACAGCGAATACGGCAAGTATCTGCAGCGGCTGCTGGCCCGCGGCTGATATTGGCAGGCTTGCCAAGCCTGAGAAAAACCCTTATCACGACCGCCTTCCGGCATCCTACCCAGCCGGATCGGAGCGCGGGCGTAGCTCAGGGGTAGAGCACGACCTTGCCAAGGTCGGGGTCGAGGGTTCGAATCCCTTCGCCCGCTCCAATTTTCTACCAGGCGTTTACGATGGTTTGAGCCGCCTTTGCGGCCCTGGCAGGCTGTCCGATGAGGAGGCCCTCCGGCCAGGCGTGATGGTGAATCGGCACCGTCGTTCGTGCCAGCCCGGATCAGTGCCCCGTCACTTTCCTTAGCCTGCGTAACGCCGACAAAGGAATCGAGGGGTTTATCCTTGCGCGCCACGGTGCAAGCCTTCGACCCTTGGCGCTGTCGGGTGCGTCTTGAGGTTTATCTGATGGGCGTGGTCAGCGCTTTGTCATTGGTGTCGAGGACGAAAACGGCGAGCAGCTTTGCCGGCGCGGTCTTGCTCGCGTTGCGGCTGATCGAATGGGTCGCGCCCGGCGGTTCGGACCAGCTCTCGCCTGCCCGATAGACGCGCGTCTCGCTTTCATTCACTTTCGACTCGATCGCGCCCGAAATCACATAGGCGTAGATGAAAGCCGACTTCGCGTGAGTGTGGGGCGCGGAGGCTGCGCCGGGCGCGTAATCGACTTCCACGGCTATCAGCGACTTGCCAAGGATATTGGGAATTGCCGCCTCGAAGTTCTTCGTGACGGTTTGCCCCTCGCCGTCATGGGCGTAGAGGGGGTCGGCCATCGAGCAGGCAAGGGCGGCGCAGGTGGCGGCGATGATGGTTCGGATCTTCATGGGCGTTCTCCCTCTGCCTGTAGGTTGGTCTTCGTTCTTCATGCCGCCGTCACTTGCAGCCCGCGCTGCACCGCCGGACGCTCGAGGCCACGGTTGAGCCACGCCTGCACATGAAGAAAGCGGTCGAAGCCGACGAGCTCACGCGCTTCGTAAAAGCCGATCAGATTGCGCACCCATCCGAGCAGCGAAATATCGGCGATGCTGTAGTCAGCCCCCGTCACCCAGTCGCGGCCCGCGAGCCGTTCGTCGAGGACACCGAGCAGCCGCGCAGATTCGGTTGCGTAGCGGTCGCGCGGGCGCTTGTCCTCATACGCCTTGCCGGCGAATTTGTTGAAGAAGCCGACCTGGCCGAACATCGGCCCGACGCCCCCCATCTGCCACATCACCCACTGGATCGTTTCGTAGCGGGTGTTCGGATCGGCCGAGATAAATTGCCCCGTCTTTTCCGCAAGATAGAGGAGGATCGCGCCCGATTCGAACAGCGCGAGCGGCGTGCCGCTCGGCCCGTCGGGGTCGTAGATTGCGGGAATCTTGCCGTTGGGGTTGAGCGCGAGAAAGGCGGGGTCGTGGTTTTCGCCCGCCATGATGTCGATCCGGTGCGGCTCGTAGGTGAGGCCGGTCTCCTCTAGCATGATGCCGACCTTCACCCCATTGGGCGTCGGCAGGGAAAAGAGTTGCAACCGATCAGGGTACTGCGCCGGCCAGCGCGAGAAAATTGGATGATTGAGTGTCACTTTCTTCCTCCGAGACAAAAAGCCCAGACGCGTTCCCAAGAATCTTTCCCGGGTGCATCTGGGCTACGGCGTTACGCTCGATAGAGTTTAGATCGAGCCAGCCGGCGTAGTGGCGGGAAAGTCCTTCTCGGGATCGAACACGTTATTGAAAAAGTTTGTCAGGGAGTACATGGCCACCAGCGCGACGATCTCCATGACGTTCGCATCCGTGTAGCCGGCATCGCGGACCGCCTTCACATCGGTGTCACTGACCTGCCCTCGGGTCTCGATGACTTTGCGCGCAAACTGGACGGCGGCGTCCCGCTTCGGGTCGATGGCATGGCCCTTCCGGGCGAGAATGATTTCATCGGCCGGCAGCTTGGCCATATGCTCGGCCGTAAAGCTGTGAACCGTCAGGCAGTAGTTGCAGCCATTCGCTTCGGAGACAGCGAGGCCGATGCTGTCGCGCGTCTTCACGTCGAGCGCCTTGCTCAGGGAGCCGAGCAGGGTGGCCCATGCGTTGAACGCGATCGGGCTCCGCGCGAAGGTCGCCATCATATTTGGGGTGAACCCGATGCTCTTGGTGAACGCATCGAGAGTCGGCTTCGAATCGGCCGGCACCTGTTCCGGCTGTAGAGCTGCGATTCTTGCCATCACACACTCTTCTTAAGTTACTGGTTTGAACAACAACTAAACAAGGTGCAGCACATCGGCCACCGGACGGCGCGGCTTCTGTGGCCAGTTTCCCGAACGCTCCGGCCCCACGGACAACAGCATCACCGGCACTTCGTCCTCGGCCAGTCCGAACTCGCGATGCACCGCGTCGGCATCGAAACCGATCATCGGCGTCGAACCCAGGCCCAGCGCGTGGGCCGCATAGATCATCGCCGCCGCGCCGAAGGTGCCGGTGCGTACTGCCTCGTCGCGCTGGCGCTGCGGGTACTCCATATACAGATCGCGTGCGGGGATTTCCCATTCCGGCACCATCTTTGCCGGCATGATGCCCGCTTCCACCAGCGGTGCCAGGCGCTCTGGAATTACGTTGGAATCGGCCAACTGGCCGCAGACGATGAAGGTAACGGCTGCCTCGGTGATTGCGGGCTGGTCCCAGGCGATCGGACGTAGCCGAGCCTTGGCTTCAGGCGTGCGTACGGCGATGAAGCGCCAGTTCTGCAAGTGGAAGGATGTCGGCGCGGTGGTGCCGATTCGCACCAACTCGCGGATTTGGTCGTCGCTCAAGGTGGCGGCAGGGTCGTAATACTTGGCAGCGCTACGGCTCAGGATGCATTCGATGACGGCGTTGGTCATGGTCATTCCTTTGGTCGTGGTGATTTCTACGCGTGGATCTGGACAGCGCCGGCCGGCCGCGTGCATCGGTGGGCGCGTGTTGCTCACGGACGAAGGCGGATGATCGTCTTCCCCTTACGTCGTTCGGTCCGGTTGAAGGCGGCGACGGCGTCGTCGAGAGTCGAGACGTTGCCGATGTTCGTCCGTAGTCGTCCGTCACACACCCGCTGGACGATCTCACTCAGTTGGACGCGATCGGACTCGACAACGAAGTCGATCGCAAGGCCGTCGTCGGGCCGCGTCTCAGACGGCCCAGTGATGGACACCAGTGTTCCTCCGGCTCGAATCAGGCGCGCGGACCGCTTCCCGATGTCGCCGCCGATGACATCGAACACCAGATCGACTGCGCCGACGTCTTCGAGGACGTCGTTGTCGAGGTCGACAAACTCCTGCGCGCCGAAGTCGAGCGCCTTCTGACGGTCGGCCGCGCGTCCGGTGCCGATGACGTGAGCGCCGAATTCACGTGCGAGCTGCGTCACCATCGACCCGACTGCGCCGGCCGCGCCGTGCGCGATTACGCTCTGCCCCGCCCGCAGGCGGCCGTGCTCGAACAGTCCCTGCCACGCGGTAAGGCCCGGGATTGGCAGGCTCGCGCCCACCGTGAAGTCAACGTCGCCCGGCAGTAGCGCGAGGTTGCGTGCCTCGATCGCCACATCCTCGGCCAGGGTGCCGTCGCGATACCAGTCCGCGAGGCCGAACACTCGCTGTCCTACCGACAGTCCCGCCGTGCCATAGCCGAGGGCGGTGACCACTCCGGCCAACTCGTGGCCGGGAATCGACGGCGTTCGGTCACGGTTGAGGCGATCGGTCCAGGT
>FTCZ01005943.1_pt1 | contig 31934 bp, 28 predicted proteins | sample 1658871 | NCBI WGS metagenome assembly FTCZ01 (sample SAMEA3914864, study PRJEB12502) | metagenome | biome: forest; material: soil | place: USA | collected 2012-03-12 | depth 0.3 m | reverse complement strand
GCCGAAAGCCTGCAGCGCATCCCGGGCATCACCATCACGCGCGACGCCGGCGAAGGCCGCCAGATCGCCCTGCGCGGCCTGGGCGCCGACTTCACCCGCACGCAGCTGAACGGCATGGAAGTCCTCAGCAACACCGCCTCCGGTCAGGACAACCGCGGCGGCGTGTCGCGCTCGCGGTCGTTCGACTATTCGATGTTCGCCTCGGAGCTGTTCGACCGCGTCACCGTGCTTAAATCCTATTCGGCGGACCAGGACGAAGGCGGCATCGGCGGCACCGTGCAGCTCCAGACCGCCCGCCCGTTCGACTATAAGGGCTTCAAGGCCGTCGTCTCCGCCAAGGCCCAAACCAACACCAACGTCCCCGGCAAGGTGACGCCGCGTCTCGTCGGCCTGGTCTCCGACCGGTGGGGCAGCTTCGGCGCCCTGCTCTCGGTCGCCTATTCCGAAAACGACTCCAACGAATACGGCTACCGCTCGTTCGGCTGGGGCCAAATCCACGTCAATGCCGCCAATGTCGGTGCGGGCGTCGACGCCGCCACGGCCGCGCGCCTGACCGCGACCGATGGTACGCGCCTGTTCGCGCCCCAGGCGGACACCCTGTCGACCTGGTACACGCATCGCGCCCGCCTCGGTGCTACCCTGGCCTTGCAGTACGAGCCGGCGCCAGGCTTCAAGCTCGGCTTCGACGCCCTCTATTCTCACCTCGACAATCACCGCCGCGATTACGCGCTCGCGGTCTCGGGCATCAACAGCCTGACCGGCAACATCACCGGCACTCAGGTCGTCCAGTCCGCCACGGTGTCGGGCGACACCCTGATCGCCGCCCAGTATTCCGGCGTCGACCTGCGCAGCGAATACAATGTGATGAACGACCGCACGACCTTCGGCCAATGGGCGCTGCACGGCGCGTGGCAGCCCACGGCGCGCCTGTCCTTCACCGGTCTTGTCGGCGCCTCGAAGTCCGACTACGCCCTGCCGGTCTTCGACAAGGTCTTCCTGGAATCGAAGAACCACACGATCACCGTCGACGACCGCCCCGGCATGCCGGTCAACGTCTACGGCGGCGCAAGCCTTACCGACCCGTCGGCGTGGCAGCTGATGCGCATGGATACCCAGGAAAACGCCATCCTGACGCGCTACGACAATGCCCGTCTCGACGGCAAGTTCGTTATGAACGACATGTCCCAGCTGACCTTCGGCGTCGAATACAAAAAGTTCGACAATTCCGGCCACCAGTACAACAACAAGGTCTTCCACAACACGCCGACCAATACGGTCATCCCCGACGACTTCAAGAGCGCCCTCCCGTTCAAGTCGCTGGCGCCCTACATCATCGGCGACGTACCCCTGACCTACGCCTATATCGGCCAGATCCGTGACCTGACCCCGGCCTTTATCTCGGCAGGTACCGACTACCACGTCACCGAAAAGACCGACGCCGCCTACGTCCAATACAATCTCGACAGCGACGTCGCCGGCCATCGTGTCCGCGCCAATGCGGGCGTCCGCTACTTCAAGACCGACCTGGAATCGGCGGGCACGCTCAATACCGGCGCGACGCTCAGCCCGGTCGACGTCCGCCATACCTACGATGGTTGGCTGCCGGCCGTGAACGTCGCCGTCGACCTCACCCCGAACCTCGTCGCGCGCCTCGGCGCCAACCGCGACATCAGCCGCCCTGGCCTCGGCGACATCGCCGCCACGGGGTCGATCACCACCGCACCCTTCGGCGGCACGCTCAGTGTCGGCAATCCGGACCTCAAGCCCTTCAAGGCGGACGCTGTCGAAGGCTCGCTGGAATACTACCAGGGCAAGGTCGGTTACGCGTCGGTCGGCCTCTTCTGGAAGAACATGCAGCAGTGGATCTCGTCCTCGACGATCCAGGAGCCCTATTCGCAGACCGGCTACCCGGCCTCCTTCCTGCTGCCGGGCCAGGACCCGGCGACGACCATGTATACGGTCAATACGCCGGTCAACGTGCCGCTCGGCAAGATCAGCGGGGTCGAGATCGCCTACCAGCGCGACTTCGACTTCCTGCCGGCGCCATTCGACCACCTTGGCTTTGTCGGCAACGCCACCTTGGCCGACGGCAAGGCCGACGTGATCATCAGCGGCGCCACGTACAACCTGCCGCTGGTCAACCTGTCGAAATTGAGCGTCAACAGCACCGTTTATTATGAAACCGACACCTGGGGCGTGCGCGTCTCCAGCGCCTACCGCGACCGTTACCGCACGGGCAACGGCACGGCGGGCAATGTCGGCGACTACAACAAGGCGACCAACAATGTCGATTTGGCGGCCCACTACAATATCAGCCCCGCGCTGAAACTGGTGGCGGAAGGCATCAACGTCACCAACGAGCCGATCATCCAGTACAGCAACGGCGACGGTTCCGATCCGACGCACCGCACGACGGTCAATACGTCGTCCGGCGCGACCTGGACGCTGGGCCTGACCTACAGCTTCTAAACAAAACGGGCCGGAGCGACCTCTCGCTCCGGCCCGAAACCTCGATCACCGCGACCGCAATGCCGCAAGACTATCCCGGCAGTTTCCACGGCCGGCAGATATCGAAAACGTCCCGCCCCACAGCGTTGCGACGAAAGCTAAGATCACCTGCGTCACAACCGGGACGTCTTTGACATCGCCGCCGTAGAAAATGATCCAGAAGGCCGCGACCATGGCCACAGCCCCGGTAAACAAGACCGAGTTCAGATTCCGGCGGAGCGCGTCCAGCCCGCTGGACCACGCGACAAATTCCGCATGGACCCTAAGCTTCTTTTCGAGCCCGGTGCCCACCAGTGTCAACGCGCCCGATATCAATAAGGTCACGGCGAGCGGAAGGCCCGCGTATTGCGTCCGGACGGGCAGCGACGCGATATGGTCCAGATAGCGATAAAGAACGACGCTCGTAAGCACTCCGGTATTGGCGACCTTTTCCAGGTTCTTCACCCAAAGCCACCGCCGGACCTGCGTCCGTAAATCCCCAGCCGTCATAACGTCCCCTGATTGCGGCCGGATTGTCTCTCACGCCCAAACCGTCGTCAATGGGCTCTGGCGCCGGCGGTAATCATAAATACCTCCCCCTCCCCGTTTACGAGGAGAGGCGACGCCGGACGGTAAGTGCTACCCGCCCCTGCCCGCTACGAACGTGTCCAGCACCGTCTTCAGCTTGTCGTAATCGACCGGCTTGACCATGTGATGGTGGAACCCGGCGTCAGACGCCATCTGGCGATGCTCCGACTGGCCCCAGCCCGTCTGCGCGATAAACAGGGTGTCTTTCAACTCGGGCTTTTGCCGCATCAGTCGGCAGATATCGTAACCGTTCATGCCCGGCAGACCGATATCCAGCAGCACCACGTCCGGACGATATTCGCCCGCCGTCGCCAGCGCGTCATTGCCGTTGTGCGCCAGCCGGTAGTCGTGACCCATGGTCTCGACCAGCCAGCCCGCCGTCTGCGCCAGGGCCGCATTGTCCTCGACGATGAGGATACGAAGGATGCCCGCGTCGGCTTCCACGTCCGCTTCGCCGGCCGTCTCCGCCGCGGGCGCGCCGGCAACCGGCAAGTTGACCGTGAAACGGCTGCCCTTGCCGGGCCCGGCACTGGCCGCCTCGACGCTGCCTCCGTGCATCTCGACCAGGTTCCGCACCAGGGTCAGACCCACGCCCAGTCCGCCGTGCGCCCGCTCCAGCGAGCCGTCGACCTGGGTGAACATATCGAAGATGCGATCCAGCATTTCCGGCCGGATACCGATGCCCTGGTCGCGCACGCGTACCGATACCCACCCCTCCGTGTGCGTCACCGACAAGTCGATCGTCCGTTCAGGCTCGCTATATTTGCAGGCGTTGTTGAGCAGGTTCGAAAACACCTGCGTCAGCCGGGTAAAATCACCCTCCAGCCAGATGTCCTCATCGACCGGTTCGCGCTGCAACGTATGACCGAACTGCGCCACCAGGGGCTCGGACGTCTCCGCAGCCACCCGCAGCACGTCGGCCAGACGCACGCGCTCGCGCTTCAGCTCGATCGTTCCCCGCGTGATCCGCGATACGTCCATCAGGTCGTCGACCAGCCGCACCATATTGCGCACCTGCCGGTCCATCAGCGCCAGCGCCTTGTCCTGCACCTGGGGATTGACGCCCTCCGACGCCAGAAGCCGGATCCCGTTGCTGATCGGCGCCAGGGGGTTGCGCAACTCGTGCGCCAGTATGGCAAGGAACTCGGTCTTGCGCCGGTCGGCGACCTCCAGCGCGTTCTCCGCCTTCTTGCGCCCGGTTATATCGGTAAAGGTCAGCACGACCCCGCGCACGGCGCCCGTCTTGCTGAACAGGAACCCGGCAGACAGGATCAGATGGCTGTCGCGGCCGTCGGCGCCCGTGTGCACCACCTCCCAGCCCTTGATTTCCGGGGCGGCGATGATCATGCCGAAGGTCAGCGGCCTGAGATCCCCGTTGACCGGCGTGCGCAGCGTCAGGATCTCGTCGATGGGCCGGTTCATCAAATCCCCGTCGGCCAGCCTGGCCGCGGCGCGGGAAAATCGCGCCACGCGCCCGTCGCGGTCGCAGACGACGACCGCGTCCCCGACCTGCTCCAGGATCGACTGCGCCAGGATTTCTTCCGACATGACACGGTCGCGCTCGCGCTCCGCCGTGCGGTCGGTCAGCATCAGGCACAGCCCCGTGGGATTGTCCTTCAGCGGCCGCACCGAAAACGAGGCCGGCACGTGGCGTCCCGTCGCCGTCCGCACGATAACGTCGCGCTCGACCTCGCGCCCCTGCCCGTCCTCGATCAGCTTTTCCATGGCGTGCACGCTGGCGGGCGCCACCCTGTCCTGGACCTGGCGGCCGCTCAAAGCCTCTTCGGGCTGTTGCATCAGTTCGGCGAACTGGGCGTTGCACTGCAAGACATGCCCGTCGCACGTCAGCAGGGCCGTCGGATGCCGCACCTGATCGACGATCAGCTGATAGGTCTGCTCGGCCGCGCCCAGCGTCAGCACGGTCGTCTCGTCCTCGCCCTCGATCACGAAGGCGTCGATTTCGCCGCTTCGAATCGCGCGCAGGGTTTCCCGGCTTTCCTCCAGCTCCTGGCGAAGCCGGTCGATCTCGAGGGTAAGAAGCTCAATCTCGGAGGGAGCAAGGGTATCGGGCATACGCTAACCTTAGGCGGGCTTGATCTGCAATCCCACCAGGGCGCGCTCGGTATTGCTGAGATCGCCGATGATCTTGCGGATCGGGTGGGGCAACTGGCGAACCAGGGTCGGAATCGCCACGATCTCGTCCCCTTTTGCCAGCTGCGGGTTCTTCATCAGGTCGATGATCTCGATCGTGTACCGTCCCGCCAGGTGCTCTTCGCAGATCTTCTTCAGGTTCTCATAGGCGCGCACCGACTTCGGCGTCTGGCCGGCAACGTACAGCCGCAACTGGAAATGCTCGTCGGCATCGCCTTCCATGGGCAGCGCTTCGTCAAAGGGACTGGATACGTCGTTCATCAGATAGTCTCCTTGTCCATGCCACGCCGGGCCGCCATGTCTTCCCGCGACGCCTCGAAAATGCGCTCGCCCTCACTGAACTCGTCGTCAAGCCGGGCCGCTTCCTCGGCATCGGCTTCGAACGCCGCCTGCAGCGCCAGTATCTGCGCCTGCAACGCCTTGCGCTTGCGCTCAAGCGTCCGGCCGCGACTGTCCGCCTCCAGCGCGCGGACGCGCCTCTGCTGAGCCTCGCGCGCCTCCTGTTGAATCCGCGCCGACCCGGTCAGCACGCCTTCCGGACCCACATAGACGTCCTTCAGATCGATCCCGTGCTCCGAAATGATGAATTCGCGGATCTGGTTGGAATGCTTGGTCCCGCGCGACTTCAGCACGTACATGCCGCGATTGCGTTCCCCGTTCAGCTCGATATCGCGCAGCAGAATCCACGTGTCGATCAGCGACGAAATCCCCATATCGGTCGCTTCCGCCGCAGCCGCCGCGGCGCTGACAGTGCCGTTGCCGCTCGTCAGGTTGACGAAGACGGCCGTGATGCCGTGCATCTTGAGGAAATCGACCAGCCGCAGCAGCATGGCCGCCGCTTCCTTCTCGCTGCCCGCGGCGACGAAATTGCTGATCGGATCGATGATCACGGTCGCTGGCTGGAAGGCCTTCACCTGCTTGTGGATTTCGGTCAGATGCATTTCCAGCCCGTGGAAGCTCGGCCGCGTGGCGATGAACTTCAGAAGGCCCTTGTCTTCCCAGGGCTGCAAATCCATGCCGATCGAACGCATGTTGCGCTTGATCTGCGCCGGCGCCTCCTCGAACGCCAGGTACAGGCAACGCTCGCCGCGCGCGCACGTCGCCTGGGCGAAATGCGCCGACAGGCTCGACTTGCCCGATCCCGCCGTCCCCGATATCAGCACCGAGGACCCGCGATAGATGCCGCCGTCAAGCATGCCGTCCAGCCGCTCGACACCCGTCGACACCCGCTCGCTGGACACGGCGTGCGTCAGCCCAAGCGACGTGACCGGCAGGACGGAAAAGCCATCTTCGTCGATCAGGAACGGATATTCGTTGGTGCCATGCGACGTGCCGCGGTACTTCACGATGCGCAGCCGCCGCGTCGAGGTCTGTTCGATCACACGATGGTCCAGCAGGATCACGCAGTCCGAAACATATTCCTCCAGACCCTGGCGCGTCAGCGTGCCGTCGCCGCGCTCGGCGGTAATCACGGCCGTGACGCCCTTGTCCTTCAGCCAGCGGAACAGACGCCGCAGCTCGGCGCGCAATATGGCCTCGTTCTGCAGTCCGCCGAACAGCGTCTCCAGCGTGTCGAGCACCACGCGCTTGGCGCCGATCGAATCGATCAGATAGCCCAGCCGGATGAACAACCCCTCCAGGTCGTATTCGCCGGTCTCCTCGATCTCCTGCGGCTCGACGTGAACGTGGTCGACGATCAGCTTGCCCTCGGCCTCCAGCGCGTCGAGGTCGAAACCCAGCGACGCCACATTCTGCTTCAGTTCGTCACTACTTTCCTCGAAGGCGAAGAAGACGCCCGGCTCGCCATAACGAATCGCGCCCGCGACCAGGAATTCCATGGACAAAAGGGTCTTGCCGCACCCGGCGCTGCCGCAGATCAATGTCGGCCGTCCGCGTGGAAATCCGCCCTCGGTGATGTCGTCAAGGCCGTCGATACCCGTCGGCGCTTTCGGAAGCGTCTTGCGCGCGGTCAAATCCCGAGAACTGTCAGCCATAAAACCCTTTCGTGCCTAGCCTTTTCGTGAGACCCGGACAGACTTCGTCTCAAGGCCTGGCGCGTCGCGCCCCCAAAATCCTAGCTAGGGTTTGTCGGAATAAAAAAACCATATGTTTGTCCGGCTACCGGGAAATTCTCAAGCCGTTTCAATTGGATACCTGCGGTCAAGGTTTACCTTGAATCCTGTGCGGCCGGCCGGTGATCTCGATGCATCTGTTTGGGGCGGCAGTGGCGTCACCGCAGGCGACCGCCCGAAGTCGCCCGCCATCTTCACCACGGACGAACCGGCCATCAGCCCCAACATCGCCGCTTTACGCCACGCGCCGATGCACGAAAGGCTTGGCGGCCTGATGTCTCCCTGCGCGAAGCATGGGAGGGGGGCCAGGAACACGCGCCGACCGCGCAGATCTCTGCTACCGGTAGGTATTCGAGGGCCCGCTGCTCCGGAAGACGCCCGCCGCCCACAGCAGGGTCAAAATCCAGCCGACGCCCGACCATCCGACCAGGAAATTGACCAGGATCACCAAACCCAGCTGCTCATGCTTGCGCACCGCCGCCACGATCGACGGCGCAAAATAGGCAGCGAAGCCGATCGCGGCGATCGGCAGGAACAGGATGTGGAAAATCGGAAAACTACCCATGGAATCCCCTCATATCTGGATCGCGAGGCTAAGATTATTTCGCCGCCGTCGCAATCCCTTAGAGCCGATTTAACCACCAGAGGTGTACCGTACCCCCCGTGCCGTGCGGCCGCGCGGCACTGTTGTAAAGCCTTCAGGTTGCTTGTCCATGTCCCGTGAAGCCGCTGCCGCGCGCAATCCGCACGCCACTTCCAAGCAAGGGCGCGGCAAGGTCCCGCGCGAATTCCGCAACCTGGCCAATCTCGGCGAAACCGCCTCCACCAGCCGCATCCTCAATCTTGCACGCGTCGCCGCCGTGTCCAGCGGCGAAGACGGCTACAACGAGCAGCCCTTCTTCCGCAATCCGCAGCTCAACAAGGCCATCATCGTCAAGCACACCTTGCGCACGAACGAGAACGACCTGTTCGATCGCGAGCGCCGCACGGCGACCAAGATCATCCTGCCCTTCGACGCTAACGACCTGAGGCTGGGCGGCAGCACCATCTTCATCGGCCAGCGCGGTTTCCGCGAATTCTGCAAGGAATTCTTCTCCAGTGGCAGCGAGGGCTCGGACGCCGACATCCGCCTCCTCCACCAGCTCGACGAAATCCCGTCGCTCGACCCCTTCCTCCTGCGCGAATATATCGGCCGCCAGGGCTTCAAGCCCGCCCCCTGCTACCTCAAGATCGCGCCGGCCGACGTCGAACGCATGGTCGCCTTCGCCAACGAGGAAATCGCCCGGTTGGTCAAGATGGCCTTCGGCGCCGAAGTCAACGACGCTTCGGTCAAGCTGGCGTCGAAAATCCTGTCGCACGATCTCGACCGCGAGCTCGATCCGCTGAAGATGACATTGAAACTTTCGGACGCCGAATTCTCCGACGGCATCTTCTCCTGGCGCGGCTTTCTCTATTTCAAATGGCGCCACCTCCAGCTCCACAAGGACCTGATCAGCGTCACGCGCGGCCTGATGGACTTCCGCCCGCACGGTTTCGTCGAACCGGCCCTGTCGGAATACCTGCAGAATATCCGCCTGCGCATGATCGACAAGATCTTCCGCGCCGTCACCGACCTCGGCAAGACGCTCCGCGTCTACGACGACGCCTACGACGCCCTCGTTCGCTGCGAGGACGCCTCGCTTTTCCGCCAGTTCCTCCTCGACGGTCCCGCCCTCTTCTTCGAGCTCGGCGAAGGCCTCGCCGTGCTCGACCATATCAGCTCGTTCTGGAACTACCGCATGCAGGCGGGCCGCTCGGCCCCGCGCCTCGACGGCGTGGAATACGCCGAACTCCTGTCCGACTTCGACGAAAGCCTGTCGGCGATCTGCAGCGAAGAAGACGCGCCGCTCGTCGCTTAAGGCTGCAGCCTGAGCTGACTGCGCACCCGGTCGAACACCGACCGCGTCTCCATGTCGTCGTACGGCACATCGGGCACGGCCAGGGTCGGCGCCCCCGTCTGCCGTTCCTCAAGCAGGCGAAGGGCCTCGCACATCAGCTCCGATACGGTGTCGAAATGCCCCGCCGCCAGCTGGTCGCGGATAAAGGTCTCGTAGTGCGTGCCAAGATTAAGCGGTCTCACGGCGTCCCCCGAAATACTTCCCCCGCTGCGGTAATACCGTACGGAAACAGACACACGCAAAACGATTAAAGTCGCGCGCGAACCGTCATGCGTCGCGGTCCTCGTTAAGGGAATAGTAAGGTTACCGGCAAGCTTTTGGGGTCGAGGACGCGCTCTGCGCCCTTTGCCGAACCTCCCCTGGACTCAGGGGATGGTGGTGGGGTCGAACCGCGCGCTCCGCAGCCCGGTTTCCGCCCTATAACCGGAAAACCTCAAGATCCGAATATCTGGCGACCAAAGGCGCCATCTGCCGGAACCCTATACTCCCCTGCCCCGGATTTGCCCCCGACGCCGGCCATTCGACGACCTTCAAATCGTTGATGAAGAACTGCACGCCGTCGCGCGCCTTCCTCACCCGCATCCGGTAGGGCGGTGTCGCGTCCTTCACGTCCGGTAAGGGATCGGCGCCCTGCGCCAAAAGCTCGAACCCCGGCGCCCGCCGCAGATTGCTCAGGTGGAAGGCCCGCTCCTCCGGCCAGCGCCGACGGAAATAGGCGATCTGCAAGGCCGACACATCCGACTTTGTATATTGCTCATAGACCCCGGCGCGCGGCTTCAATCGCTTGTCCAGGACGTGGCAATCCCCGCCGCCGGCCAGAATGCCGCGCGCCGCGAAGAACAGGATGCAAAGTCCCGGCTCTTCCAGCGCGGTGAAGTTCCAGCGGATCTCGATATTGTCGGGAAAGACCTCCGGGCACCAAAAGACGAAATTGGCCTCCTGCCCCCTGTCGGCTGACGTCAGGTTGTGCATTCGCATACCGCCGCCGTCGAAATCTATCCCGACCTGCCCCTCCATCACCCAGTCCTTGACATCGGTCTGCGTCTTCAGCGGGTTGTAGTAGATGCGTGTCAGCTTCGGCGCGGCCGGCGCCTGGACGGGCTGGGCCGAAGCGCGCCCGGCCCCCGCGGCCAGCGCGGCGCCCGATGCGATCAACTGGCGGCGGTCCATGACATATCTCCTTGATTCCTTCTCTTATACGGGCCTTCCAAGACAAACCGTTGAGCGCTGTTGCGCGATTTTGCAAGTGGCTTGCCGGCGCGCGCCTGGGCCATCCCGACATTGCAATCCGCTTCGGGAATGCTATCACGGGGCGTGAAGTTTCTTTCGACCCTCTTCGGCAAACGCCAGCCCCCGCAGCCGCTGCACCCGTCGCAGCCGCCCCAACCGGCGCAGCCGTTCCAGCCGCCGCCCTACAAGCCGTACACGACGGCCTTCGACCGTGAAATTGCGGCAGCCGACCTCGACAAGGTCCTGGGTCCGCTTTCTCCCGAAAATAAGGCCATACAAAAAAGCGCCTGGGAGGCCTTCGAAACCGGCCTTGCCGAGTGGCGCACGCGCGTGGGTATCCACAGTCTGAACGCTTCGATTGAGATCGGGGACTGGCTGTCCGGCGCCGAACTCAAGGATTGCGCAATTACCCTCTTGATCGACCATTCCGGGTCGATGCGCGGCCAGAATATGCTGCTTGCCGCCGCCGCCGCGGATACCGCCCTCGATTTTTTAAGCGGGCTCGGATGCGCGGTCGAAGTCTTGGGATTTACGACATCGAGCTGGAAGGGCGGAGACTCTCGAAAGCTCTGGATTCGCAACGGGTGGCCGCGGTGGCCCGGACGGTTATGCGATCTTCTGCATATCGTCTACCGCAGCGCCGACGCCAGGCCTCACGATCGCGGCTTCCGCGGCTTTCAGCCCATGCTTCGCCCCGACCTGCTCAAGGAGAATATCGACGGCGAGGCGATCGAATGGGCCGTTTCTCGTTTGACCCATTTGCCGCACCGGTTCAAATGCCTGATCGTCATTTCGGACGGCGCGCCCGTCGACGACTCGACGCTCGTGGATAACTACCATGCCATTCTCGAACGCCACCTGATCGAGGTCATCCGGCGCACCAAATCGGAAACCGCCATTCGCCTGAAAGCCATCGGCATCGGCTATGACGTCACGCGCTACTACGGCGGCGGTACGGTCCTGAAAACGCCCAACGATCTCGGCAGCGCCGTCGTCGATCAGATCAAAAGCGCGCTGCTGACCATGCATGCGCCAGGCCCCCGCGGCCCGGCATACGAGACCCTGAGCGACCACCTCGAGGACGTCGGCGTACTCGACGTCTGGCGGGACGCGGTCGCCGCCCGCGACAGGGCCGCAATGGAACGTCTTCTGTCGCTCCACGGGTACACCGATCCTGTGCCCTATATCGACGCTGCCCTGAATCAGGAACAGGGTAAACATCCTTCCAATCCGTAACGCCCGAGCCCATTGCCTTCCTGGCGAGATATCATTTCCATGCCCGACATCCCGTTTCTCGATCACGCCTATCCGGACGTCGTCAGGCGCTTTAATGGCAACGTCCCGGGGGTGGACATAAACGCGGCAGCCCTGCCGCCGCCTGAGACGGAATACCGCACAGCAAATATCCTTGTCCAAAAATCCAGGCGGTCAACGGGCGGCTACACGGCGCAACAGGCTATATTCGTGGCCTCCAGGTACGTGCTCCGTCGCCTCGCCCTTGTGGTCGCTTCCGCAATCATGCACGATTGCAAGCCCCATCGGCGGATCAAGATTGCACTTACGCACGCCGAAACCGAGGTGGAGGCCCTGTTCATCGATCCCAAGTACACCAGGGCATTTTCCGCCGGCGCCTTCAGTGGGAGCGCCGTCGTCGAGAAGCTGCACTGGTCGTGGCATCAAACCGCAAAGCATCCGTGGATCCGTGGCCATCTTCCAGCCGATCCCGGCGATCTTCCGCACTTCGACTTGACCGATGATCCTGAAGGCGACAGTCTTGGCGTTCGCATGGATCAACTCAACTATCTGCGCATCGACGGAGGTCTCGAAGGCATGGGCCGCCTTGTCGAGTTTCTTCTCAATATCAGCGACCCGCGCAATGAGGGCGTGGAATTCGATCTTGAAGGTGAAGACGGTTTTCGCGGCGTCGCCCCGGCCAGCCCTGAGGTCCGCTTCGGCCTGCCCGGCTCGATATGGTGGGACATCTATGGCCGTGACCTCGATGACGGGGAACCACCCGTCGCCAAAGAAGATTAGCTTTCAGGGTAGACGCATGGCGGCGCCAGGATCAATTGCGGCGCGATCCTGGAACCTATACCTTTGAATGGGATGACCTTTGCTACCGAGTAAGGCAAACCCGTTGTCCAATTTGGTTGCGCTTCCAATCGAACCCGCCTATGGTCAGCGCCAAAAGAGGTCAAGTCACCTGACCAATGCCACAGGATTGAAACCATGCGCGCAGCCCTCCTCGCCACGTGCCTCCTTGTCCTGCCCACCGTCGCGACCGCCGGCGACTGGTGCTCCGTTCCCCCCGCCGAGGCCGCCAAATCCCTTCCAGCGGTCACACAACGCCTTCAACCCCTGCTCGACAGCCAGCCCCAGCCCATGGCCGTCATGCACACCGAAGGCACCCTGCCGCACCAGGGTATCCGCGACCAGAGCATCGAGGCCCGCAAACAGCTGCCAGTCATGCGCGACGCCGCCTACGCCTGGCGCGCCGGAGCGGACGACGCCTACCTGAAACTGTCGACCCGCTATTTCAACGCGTGGGTCTCGGTCTACCAGCCCAACCTAAACCCGATCGACGAAACCAATTTCGACGCCTTTTTCGATACCTACGCCGTCATCGCCCAAAAGCTCGAACCCGCCGACCGCGCCCAAGCCCTCGCCTTTTTCGCCAAATGGGGGCGCGATATCGTCGCCTCGGTGGACGCCCGTAACGTCGTAAGCGCCAGCCCCCAGGCCAAGACCTGGGACAACAACTGGCAGAGCCACCGCGTCAAGATCGTCACCATGATGGCCGTGGCGACCGGCGACGAAGCCCTTTTCAGCGACGCCCGCCGTCTCTTCCGCGCCCAGGTCGCCGCCAATATCAAGCCGGACGGCGAGGTCATCGACTTCGCCGAGCGCGACGCCCTGCACTACGTCATCTACGACCTCGAACCCTTCACCCAGGCCGCATTGGCCGCCCGCGTGCGCGGCGAGGACTGGTACCATTACACGTCGCCCACCGGCAGCTCGGTCGCCAAGGGCTTCGCCTGGCTTTACCCCTACGCCACCGGCGACAAGCCGCACGAGGAATTCAAGCACTCGAAGGTCGCCTTCGACGCCCAGCGCGCCGCGGCCGGTCAGACCGAATATTCGGGCATGTTCGAACCCGATCGCGCCGGCAACGCCTTCTGGTTTGCCTCGGTCTTCGACCCGGCCTATCTGCCGCTCGCCAGGAAGCTGAAGCCAGACGCCCCGCTCTTCATCGCCATGTGCGGCAATTAGATAAAAGCGGAAAAATCTCGGCCCTCCGGCTTGCGGAGAGGGGAACCGCCGAAGGCGGTGGCAGGGCTCTTGCCGGATGCGGTTTCAGCCTCACCGGCGTCTTAGCTGCGACGAACCTTGATCGCGATCCAGCCGAATCTCATGCGCGCCCTACCCCGGCACCAGCATGCGATTGGTCGAGTACGTCCCCATGACCGACGCGCTCGCCAGAATATGACCCTTCAATAAGGGCTCCAGGTCCATCCAGGTAAACCCCTCCTCCAGCCTGAGCGACGGCACGTCGACGGCATGCAGGATAAATTCATAGCGGTGGGCGCGCTCGTCGTTCCACGGCGGGCACGGTCCGTCATAGCCGTTGGCGGAATGGCTCTTCGGACCGAAGTCGTTGCGCCCGCGCACGCCGTCCACTGTCTCGCCTTCTTCCATCCCGGTCAGGTCGCCGGGAATGTCGATCAGCAGCCAGTGGTGGAAGTCGCGCCGCGGCGTATCCTCGGGCACGGTCCGCCCCAGCTTGTTGACGTTGGAGCGTTCGACTGCCGCGTCGCGGTCGACCACGATCAGCACGAACGATCGCGTGCCCGCGGGCGCGTGCGCCCATGACATAGCCGGGCTGATATTGCCGGCGGGGCGGCCATGCGGGGCGCACATGGCATGGCGCTCGGGGATAAGACGCCCATCGCCGATGCCGGAAACAGAAAGTGTGAGTGTCATGACGTCTCCCTGGGGTTATCGAGACCCGCCTCCAGGGGATTTCGCTGCGCATGCTGCTAAACGCCGGGAAGCGTAGCCTCGGCCGGCACTGCCGGCCTTTTGGTGTTCAGACTCCCCATATGCGGCCGGACCGCCTAAAAAATCGAGGAATGAAGGCAATACACCCGTAAGGATGGAATCAAAACCGCCAGTGGATCAATTTCCCGTGCCCGCCCTGTCCGCCGCGGACCCAAGGGACAGCTGCGGCAGGCCTTCGGCCGACCGTAATCGTCTTCCCCTTCGGCCCTTGCGGATTTGGCCCGCGTCTATTTCGGCGAGAACATCCGCTGCTCGGCCGCCCACACGCGGTCGATCTGGAAGTAGTAGGTCGCGGCCTTTCCGGCGGCGTCGGTCGTTTCGATGACGTCGTATGTATGGTCTCCGTGGTGGTTCAGGCTCTGGTTCCCCGGCCGGACATTCATGTCCAGCATCACATCGTACTCTTCACTGACGGCGATGACGACGAAGGCATGCTCGAAGGACTGTCCGTCCTGGCCGGCCTTGATCGACGCGAAAATGCCGTCGGCCTTCGCCATCTCGTTTGCCGCCTCGCTCTCCCGGCCCAGACGCCGGTCGGCAATGCCCGCCACGCGGTGCGCGATACCGTCGACATAGTTGTGCTCGAAGACCTTGTTGGCGGCATCCAGCGAAGCCTGCCAGTCGTGCCTTCCCAGGGCTTTCATCATCGCCGCCCGGTCCGGATCGTCGCTATCCGGCGTAAACGCCGGCCTGTCGGCATAGGCGAAGCGCAGCGCCTGCCAGTCGACGGGCCCGCCAGACTTCGCCTGTTGGAGCAGATCCCGGTAATGTGCCTCGGCCGCGGTGTCGGCTGCGTAAGACGCCGGCGCCAGGGCCAGGGCGGCCGTAAAAACGAAGGCAATGGATTTCATGGTCATGTCCCCACGTGTCTGCCAAAAGGGTGCATGACGCGCCCTTGCCTGTAAAGCTAGAGTTTTCCGTGCGGCCGCTCGTGCCGCAACCCCAGCAAAAGCAGGCGCGCCGGGCGTTCCACAAGGTTATAGGTCAGATGCGAGACCGTAACGACCAGCAGGACGAACACCCCCGCATAGGCCCAGCGTTCGATATCGGACAGAACGCCGATATGCGCCTTCGCCCACGGCATCAGAAACCAGAAGGCGCTGAAGGCGACGCCGTGCACCAGGTACAGCGAGTAGGAAATCCGCCCCAGGTACTGCAGCGGCGGACTGTTCAGCACCGCCTCGACCAGGCCCCGGTTGTGCGCCACGCCGATGACCAGAAGGGCGAACATCGGCACGGCCATCAGGTCGCCATACGGCCCAAAGGTCTTGTAATGGAACGCGGTCGCCACCGCCACGAGCAGCAGGACGACGACTCCGTCCAGTCCGGCCCACGTCAGCCCGCCGGCGCGCCAGACCTTCCATACGGCCAAGCCCACCACGAACTCGAACAGGCAGCGGAAAAAGCCCCAGTTGAAAGTGATGTCGAGATTTTTGTTCGGTAATGCCGCCACCAGCCCCGCCAGCCCCGCGCCAGCCAGCAACACGCACGCCGCCACGCCCCAGCGCGGCATGTTCGCCCACAAAAGCAGCAGCGGCAGCGTCGCCACATAGGTCCACCACTCCGCACCGATCGACCAGGACACGATGTCCCACGACAGATAGACGTGCTGGTTCATGGCATGCGTCATGAGAAGGTTCGACGGGATCGCCCGCCACGCCATGAAGGTGTTCCACGACCCGTCCTTGACGTCCGGCAGGAACAGCGGATAGCCGAGCGCGATCAGCACCACCAGCCCCAGGCAGAAAAGGTGCAAGGGATAGACTCGCGCCACCCGTGCCCACAGATAATCGGCGATCGCGCTTAAGCGTCCGGGCCCCGTCATGCCCTCGGCATAGACGTGGGCGATGATGAAGCCGCTGAGGATGAAGAAGAAATCGACCCACAGATAGCCCTTCGACAGGATGCCCGTGGCGTCGCGCGGGATCAGCGCGCCCATGTCGCGGTAAAACAGGCTGACATCGATATGAAACAGCATGACCCACAGCGCGGCGACCCCGCGCATGGCGGTCAAGGACCCGATATATTTTCCTGGCATCTGCCCTGCTCCCCGGATTTTTGTCCGAGTTACGGGGATACCGGCATCGTCCGCAATCTGAATACGTATTCCCTCGACTCCGGCGTGATGATAGTCTTGTCGGCCGGGGGGCAGGATGTATCACGACACTCAGGACCGAAGACTTGCGCTGGCCGAACGCGCGGCGGCGGAGCCCCTGTGGCAGGATTTCCGCGAATACCTGTCCTTACAAGGCCGCGGCATCCGCAAGGCCGCCCTCAAACACCTCGACCGCTTCGTCGCGCAGGCCGCCGGATGGCCCTTCGAGGACCGCCATCGCTTTACGGTTTGCGTCCTCGACCATCTGCATTCGGACGAAATCGCCGCCCCGCTGAACTGGAAGGTCATCACGCCGACCCTCATCGAATGGCCGGTGCGCGAACCCGAAAACGCCGAGGCCTTCATGTATCTCGGCCTCAATCACGGTCCGCACGCCGAAGACAACCTGCTGCGTGCGCTCGAGCTCGATCCCGGATGCCAACCGGCGCGCGCGCGCCTGTGCAATTATCTGATGGACGACGCCGACTTCAACCAGCATCACCTGCCGGACTACTATATCAACGATCCCGCCGCCGACCTGCTCGATCTCGCCGAGGCCGAGGCCATGTGCAAGGGTTATGAAGACACGGCCTGGGGCCGCCGCGCGATGGAGGAAATCCGCATGTACCGCGCCAACGCAGAAGCCTGGTTACGCGAACATCCCGCGAGACTATAGGGAGACCGCTGCGCGACGGCCGCTATGTCTCCACCTCGCCACCCACACAAGCTTGGCCCCCACGGCCGCGACAACAGCCCCGGTCAGCCACCACGGCGGCCCGAAGCGCATGCCCAGGGCAACCGCCCCGCCGTGCAGGATCAGAAGCGCCACGACGAACCCGGCCACCGGCCAGATCGTCGTCTTGCGGCGCGCCGCGAAGTCGCCGAAATCCTCCGCCCGCACGGCAAGGTCCCGGACGCCCATACGATCCAACAGGTCACGCATGTCGCCGACCATGCCGTGCAGCCCGGAGATAAACACCTCCGCCCCGGCCAGCCCGGGAAGGTGGCGCGCGATCATGGCCGCGTCGATCCGCCCCGTTTCCCCGGTCCATTCATCCCCTGCTTCCGCGCGCGTCATGACCGGCACATAGGTGAAATTCGCATGCCGGAGCGCCAACGCCCCGAGTTCGTCGAGAAAGGGCGTATCGGCCGGCCGGCGGCAGGCATGGATCAGCACCAGCCGGCGCCGCGTCCCGTCATGCAGCGCCTGCCCGATCATCGACACGGCGGGAACGACGCCGATGCCGCCGCACAGAAAGACCGCCGGACGCGCATCCGCGACCTCCAGCCAAAAGGCGGTGGGCAGCGGCTCCGCCAGCCTCTCGATCCGGACCTTTGCGCCCGTTGGCAAGGCCGCCAGGGCGCGCTTGAAACGGCTGCCGCGCATACGCAAGACGAAGGTCAGGCCGTCTTCGAAGGGCGCGCTGGCGAACGACAGGAAACGGTATTCACCCTTCAGCCGCATCCGTACGTGCTGTCCGGCGCGATACCGGAACCCGTCCGGCTTGGCGAACGCGAAAAGCCAGGTATCCGCGGCGATTTCGCGCTTGCCGGTCAGGACGATATCGCCGGAGATCCGCCGCATGCCCCCGCCGTGCAGCCACCGCATCCGCTCATGATCCATCTCCGCCTCCGTCTTCTGGACAAGACTTACGATATCGGACATTGTGTTCAATATCTTTTGCCGGACATTGGCCGCCTTCCCGCCAGATCCGGACAAAGCCGGCCGGGAGTCCAGGAAATGACAGACCAGGTACATATGGACCGAAGAGTGGCGAAAACGCGCCGCGCGCTGCAGCACGCCTTCATGTCTCTGATCCTCGAAAAAGGCTACGACGCTGTCTCCATCCAGGACATCTGTGACGCGGCCGACGTCGGGCGCTCGACATTTTACAGTCATTATACCGGCAAGGACGACCTCAAACGCGCCGGTCTGGACCATCTGCGCCGGGCATTGGACGCCGCGGACCTCGACGGCGATGACGACGGCCGGCCCCTGGCCTTCGTGCCCGCCCTGTTCGACCACGCCAAAAGCCATGCGCGCCTTTACAGCGCTCTGCTCGGCACCGCCGGCGGCGGCATAGCGCTGGACACTGTCCGCGCCATCCTGACAGCCGCCATCGCCGCGGACGTCCGGCTCACCCGGTCCCTGCCGCCAGAGGATACGGCCCTGACCCGTGCCTGTATCCTCGGCGCGCTGATGTCGGGCCTGCTGTGGTGGCTCGACGGCGGCGCCCCCGGCGATCCCCGCGCGGCGGCCGGTCGCGTCCGTCTCTTCGCCCTGCGCGGCGCCGTCTGACGCCAGAAACCTGTTCCCCGAACCCGCGTTCGGGGCTAGTCTCGCCGGACAGGAGATACGCCATGTCCACCACAGCGGCCTTCGTCGGAAACATCCCCGAAACCTACGACCGGGGCATGGGTCCGGTTATCTTCGTCGACTACGCCGCCCTGATGGCCGGGCGCGTCGCGGCGCTCAACCCGAAACGCGTCCTCGAAACCGCCGCCGGCACGGGCATCGTGACACAGGCCCTTCGCGCCGCCCTGCCCGCCACGACGATGATCACGGCGACCGACCTCAACCCGCCCATGCTCGACATCGCCGAACGCAAGCTCAAGGATGCCGGAAACCTCGTCTTCCAGCCGGCGGACGCCCAGGACCTGCCCTTCCCCGACGCGGCGTTCGATCTCGCCGTCTGCCAGTTCGGCATCATGTTCTACCCCGACAAGCCCCTGTCCTTCCGCGAAATCCATCGCGTGCTGGAACCGGGCGGACAGTATCTGTTCAGCGTCTGGGACAGCCACGTCAACAACCCGTACGCCGTCGTGGTCGATACCGTCATCCAGGGCCTGTTCCCCGAAAATCCACCGCGCTTCTTCCACGTGCCCTTTTCCTGCGCGGCCATCGATCCGCTCAAGGAGATGCTGGCGGCCACGGGCTTCACCGACATCACCATCTCGGTCATGCCGTTCACCAAGACAATTCCGGATATCGACGCCTTCGCCCACGCCCTGGTCTACGGCAATCCCCTAAATCTCGAAATTCGCGAACGCAGCTCCATACACCCCGACGAAGCCGTCGCGCGCATCGCCGCGGCCCTCCGCGCGAAATTCGGCGCCGAGGGAAAAATGGATTTGCAAACCCTCTTCTATGCCGCGCGCAAGCCCTGACGAGAAGCAAATTCCTTCCGTGTCGTAAGAATTGAAACCTTCAAAAAAATCAGTGCCTTGCGCAATTGTTACCACGTGCGCCGGCCCTTTTAACCCATGCTCAATCCTTTGGGCACATAGGTGCACGTAGGCCAAAGCAACGGAGCACTCCCGCGTGACCTCAGCGCTTCTCTCCCAGGACTGCAAACGCCCGGCTTTCGTCCGCGACTACGACGATTTCCGCACCCGTCTCGAGGCGCTGCCGAATATCGTCCACGCCCTCGCCACCGGCATGATCCTGCCGATCACCGAGGCCGAGATCCGCCAGACCTTTCTGGCGTGCATCGACACCATCGGCGAGACCGCGTCGCGCTACGAAACGGCCTGGGTCGCGCAAAATCCGAAGGCGGACGCCATCCGGGTCGATCCCGGCCTCTTTCAGGAGGTCTTCGGCATCGACCTCGTCAAAGCCCTGTGGGCGGGCCAGTTCCCGCGCAAGTTCGACAGCGGCGACATTCTGGATGTCTCGCGCCTCAGCGACGACGACCTGGCCAAACTGTTCAACCGCAAGCCCCAGTAGACGCGGGCCAAACCCAGGCAGTCTCGTACCGCACCGCAGTCGACGGTCACATCTGCGACAATCGGCTTGCGCGCGCGTCTTAAACATGTTCACCCTATGCCACTGACCGAGGGGAAAACATGTTCAGGATCGCGCATATTTGCATCGCCATTGCGGCCGTCGCCGTTCTGTCCGCCTGCGGAGGCGGTGGCGGCGGTGGGTCGTACGGAGGATCGCCGTCGGGCGGTTCCTCCAGCAGCAGCTCTTCCAGCAGCAGTTCATCCAGCAGCTCATCCAGTAGCTCCGGCACCGCCGCCAACTGGACATTCGGTGTCTTCGCGGCCGCCAGCACCTTCAAGGACAAGTGCGCGACCGTGCGCACCGGCATCGACCAGGCCGGCGACGCCTATACCGACAAGCCCGGCACGGCGCTCGACGAAAAGATGTGGCTGCGTTCGTGGACGCACGAAACCTATCTGTGGGAAGACGAGGTCAGCGACTCCGATCCGTCCCTCTACGGCTCATCCACCGCGTATTTCAACGTCTTGAAGACCAATGCCGTGACCACGTCCGGCAAGGCCAAGGACCAGTTCCACTTCTACGAACCCACGACCGACTACCTCGCGCGGCAGCTGTCCTCCGGCTCGGCCAGCTACGGCGCCGAATTCGCCGTCCTGCAGGGCACCATACCGCGCGACGTCCGCGTCATGTATACCGAACCCGGCTCGCCCGCCGAGGCCCTGTCGGGCGGCGTCCCCAAGCTGGTTCGCGGCACGAAGATCCTGACGGTGAACGGCGTCGATCTCGTCAACGGCGCCACCACCCAGGCGCAGGTCAACGCGCTGAACGCCGCCCTCTTCCCGGCGTCCGCCGGCACGACCACGACGCTGACGGTCCAGGACCCCGGCTCTTCGACGATCCGCACGATCTCACTGACCTCGGCCAATATCGCCACCAAGCCGGTCAATCGCACGCGCGTGCTGACCGACGGCACGGGCAAGAAATACGGCTATATCCTCTTCAACACCTTCAGCCCCTATTCGAGCGAAAGCGACATCGTCACCGCCATGACCTCGATGAAGACGCAAGGCGTCAATGACCTCGTGCTCGACCTGCGCTATAACGGCGGCGGCCTGCTGGCCGTGGCCTCCGAGCTCAGCTACATGGTCGCCGGCGGCACCAGCACCGGCAAGACGTTCGACAAGCTTCGCTTCAACGTCCTGGCCGGCACCCACGATCCCGTCACCGGCGCGGTCAACAACCCGATCCCCTTCTACAATACCGGCCTCGGCTTCTCGGTGACCAGCGGGACCACCCTGCCCGCGCTCAATCTCGGCCGCGTCTTCGTACTCACGACCGACGACACGTGCAGCGCGTCCGAGACCGTGATCAACGGCCTGCGCGGTATCGGCGTCAATGTCGTCCAGGTCGGCGGCAAGACCTGCGGCAAGCCCTACGGCTTCTATCCGCAGGACAATTGCGGCACCACCTACTACTCGATCCAGTTCCAGGGCACGAACGACCTCGGCTTCGGCGACTACGCCGACGGCTTCACGCCGACCAATTCCAGCGACACGACGGGCGTCAAGATCGCCGGCTGCTCGGTTTCGGATGACTATAGCCACGATCTCGGCGACGCCAACGAAACCATGCTCAAGACCGCCATGGCCTACGGACTGTCGGGCACCTGTCCGGCCATATCGGCGGTCTCGGCGCGCAGCGGCGCGGTTTCGTCCGGTTCCGGCACCAGTTCGATCGCGCTCGTCAAGCCGCGTGGCTCGATCATGGACACCAATATGGACGTCAGGCAGCACAGATGAGGCGCATGGTCCTGGTCGTCCTGCCGCTGCTGCTGTCGGCCTGCCAAAGCCTGGCGCAGGACGGCGGCGCCCGCGTCGACATGGCCGATCCCGCCACCCGCTCGGCTGTCACGGCGGCCCTGTCCGAAGCCGTCGGCCGCGGCCATATCGAGATCGGCCCCAGCGACGGCCGCGTCATCACCGTCCTGCCGCCGAAGCCCGGCCCCTATGAGGGCAATTCCCCCGCCATGCCGGTCCGCTTCGACATCGAAAAGCGCGGCGACCAATGCGTCGCCGTCCGCCACGACACCGGTCAGGCCGTCCCCCTGCCCGGCGTGACCTGCACGGCGGAATAGAACCGTGCTGGCCCTTGTGCTCGCCCTCGCCGCGCCGTCTCAGGCCACTCCACGCGACCCGGAGGTATACTGGACCGGCTATATAGATCCTGAAACCCTCCCCGGCGAGGCCGAAGCCCGTGCCCACGACCGCGATCTCGTCCGGCGCAGCGGCCGTGATCTTGCCGTCCTGTATAAAGGCAAGGTCATCAGGCACCTCGTCAGCGACGACCGGCCGCCACCGTCGAACATCTGGCTCTATGCCGGCCGCATCGACGTCGGCTCCGAAGCCCTGGCGACCGTCCGGCTGGAAACGGGCAAGGGCGGACGCGAGGCCATCGTCAAACCCGACGGCACGCTGTTCTGGACCGAAGGCCCGGCCGCCGCGTCCCCGGACGGCCGCTGGATCGCAGCCAGCGGCGACTGGGGCGACCAGATGGACGACAGCGCAGCCAACAATTATCTGCGCGTCTTTCGCTGGAGCGACCATCGTCAGTATATCTTCCACAAGGCCTGCCTCGGCCAGAAGTGGCTCGACGCCACGCACTTCACCGCCGACTGCAACGGCGATCCGGATCACCTCGCCACCGCCAGCTACGTCAAGGGCCACTGGACGCTGACCTGGACGGCGAAAGGCCGCCGCCACGTCCTCAAAGCCCGGGCGAACTGAGCCATGGGAAAGATCGTCCTCTCGACAGTCATGATCCTGTCGGCCGCTATGGCACTGCTATTGGCTTCGGCGGCTGTTTTCACCCCGATCGGCGTCGCCCTCGACCTGGCGACCGACCACTCGCCCGCCTACCTCTACAAGGGTGCGGCGGTGGCAGCCGTCATGGCGATCGGCCTGACCTTTATTGCTGTCAAATGCTACAACGCCCTCGGCAAGCCGAAACAGACCCCGCCAGAAACGCAATTCTGAGGCGTCGGCAGACTGATGTCCGTGGACCTCCGTATCGACGCTACGCGCGCCCTTGAACGGCAACGGGCTCGTTTTCCTGTTCGTGGCCACGCAGACGACGCGGTCTGGCGTCGATCTCAGCCTTTTATCGCTTGCCGTCAATCCCTTGCCCGGGCATGATCGGCTCGCTTTTTCCGGGAATCCACGCCAACCCGCGTGGCATAAAAATCGATGTCCCTGCGCGCGCGCATCCTCACCCTGGTCGCCGGTCTGGTGGCCATGACGCTCGTCGTCATGCTGTTCGGCCTGTCGACCATCTCCGACTATAGCCGAATGATGGCCGACTACGACCGCGCGGCCGAAAACGCCTATCGCGGCGAACGCCTGAACTTCCTGATCAGCAGCGCGGTCATGGAATCGCGCGGCATCTATGCATCGCGTTCGCGCTCCGAAACCGAAACCTATGCCGGACGGCTCGACCGCAACCTCGACCGCATCGAAAGCGAAATCCCCGTCTGGCGCCAGGAGGGCATTTCAAGCCTGATGGCCCTGGAAGCCAAGACCCGCGACTTCGTCGCCCAGCGCCGCGACCTCAGCCGGCTCGGCCATGCGGGAAACGTCGCCGCCGCGACGGAGATCGGAGACAATACGCGCCAGGCGCGCATGGCCTTTCAGGCCGATATCGAGCGCGTCGTCGCCGATACCCGCACCGCCATGTTGCAGACGCGGACACGCGCCGCCACCTACCGCAACGAACGCATCATCAGTTTCGCGGCCGTCACCCTGGCGTGGATCGCCGTCGCCGGAGGCCTGAGCTTCTGGGTCGTGGCGCACTTCATCACGCGAGAGATCGACGCGGCGCGCCGCGAATCCGAAGCCCGCGAGCAGTTGCTCAAGGAGCTGATGGACTCGAACACCGAGCTCGAACGCTTCGCCTTCGTCGCGTCCCACGACATGCAGGAGCCGGTCCGCATGGTCAATATCTACAGCCAGATGGTGCTCGAAGACTACCAGGGCAACCTCGACGAACGTGGCCGCAAATACCTGCGCACCATATCAGGGGCGGCCACGCGCATGCAGGCCATGATCCGCGACCTGCTCAGCTATTCGCGCATGCGCAACGACCCCGAAGAGCTGGGCGCGGTCGATCTCAACGATCGCATGCGGCAGATGCGCGCCAATCTCGGCCGCCTCATTCAGGATACGGGCGCCGAGGTGACGGGCGACGACCTGCCCACCGTCGGCGGCAATCCCGTACAGCTTCAGCGCGTGCTCGAAAACCTGATCGCCAACGCCATCAAGTACCAGCCGGCCGGCCAGACCCCCCGCGTCACGGTCAGCGCCGCCGATGCCGGCGAACGCTGGAAGATTACCGTCGGCGACAATGGCATAGGCATCGCGCCCGAACACGCCGCCAGCGTCTTCGAACCCTTCCGCCGCCTGCATTCGTGGGAGGAATATCCCGGCACGGGCCTGGGCCTCAGCATCTGCCGCAAGATCGTCGAACGCCACGGCGGCGCCATCTGGCTCGAGTCGGAACCGGGCCACGGCACGCGCGTCCACTTCACCTTGCCGAAACTCCCGGCGCCTGCCCTTGCCGCCGCACCCGTCGTCGCCGCGGCCTAGAGAAGAAGACGTTGAAACTCCCTCCTGCCCCGTTTACGGGGAAGGTGGCTGGGTCGGCGTCGAGCCGATCCAGACGGAAGGGGGGACCGGCGGAACCACAAACGCGGCCCTGTCAATTTCCCTCACCCCTGATCCAGGATATCCCGTATCCGCGTCCCCAGCTGTTCGAACGTAAACGGCTTGGTGATCAGGCGCACGCCGGGATCCAGCCGCCCGTGATGAACGATGGCGTTGCGCGAATAGCCCGTCGTGAACAGGACCTTCAGTCCCGGCCGGATCTCCGCCGCGGCGTCGGCCAGAACGCGCCCGCTTTTGCCCGGCAACACCACGTCGGTGAACAGAAGATCGATGCGCCGGCTGCTTCGGACGATCTCCAGCGCCGTGTCGGCGTCGGCCGCCTCCATCACCTCATAGCCGAGCTCGCCCAGGATCATCGCGCTGTAGGCCCGGACCTCGTCATTGTCCTCGACCAGAAGAATGGCCTCGCCGTCGCTGCTCAGCGGCACCGCCTCCACCTCGGCCGCCGCGTCTTCCGCCTGGCCGCCGCGATAACGCGGAAAGTACATCTTGACCGTGGTCCCGTGCCCCGGCTCGCTGTAGACGGTGACGTGCCCGCCCGACTGCTTGACGAAGCCGTAGACCTGGGACAGGCCCAGACCTGTACCGCGCCCGACCTCCTTCGTCGTGAAAAACGGCTCGAAGACGCGTTTCAGCGTCTCCCTGTCCATGCCGTGCCCCGTGTCGCTGACCGCGATGACGACGTACTGGCCGGGGATGACCTCGCTGTCGACCGCCGCATAGGCCTCGTCCAGCGCCGTATTCGCCGTCTCGATCGTCAGCTTGCCGCCATCCGGCATGGCGTCGCGGGCATTGACCGCCAGGTTGATGACCGCGCTTTCCAGCTGGTTCTGGTCGGCCTCGACGGTCCACAGCCGCGGCGCGAGAATCCCCTCGAGCTCGATCGTCTCGCCCAGGGTACGGTGCAACAGCTCGGTCATGTCGCGCACCAGAAGGTTCAGGTCCAGCGCGCGGGGCGCCAGGGGCTGCCGCCGCGAAAAGGCCAGCAAACGCCCGGTCAGGCTGGCGGCGCGCTGCGCGCCCTGCAGGGCCATATCGGTGGCGCGCGCGATGCGCGCCGTGTCTTCGGGTTTAGCGCGCTTGATCGTATCGAGCCCGCCGATAATGACGGTCAGAAGGTTGTTGAAATCGTGCGCCACCCCGCCGGTCAGCTGGCCCACCGCCTCCATCTTCTGTGCCTGGCGCAAGGCTTCCTCGACCTGGGTGCGCTCCTCGACCTCCTGGGCGACGCGCTCCTCCAGTCCGGCATTGAGCGCCTGCAGCTCGTCCTCGGCCTTTTTGCGCTGCACGATCTCGCGCTGCGCCGCCTGGAACAGCTGGGCATTGTCGATGGCCACCGCCGCCTGGTTGGCCAGGGTCTCCATCTGGCCCTCGATCCGTTCGGTGAATACGGCCGGTTTCGAATGCCCGAAGAAAAGTCCGCCCAGCACCGTTCCGGCGCGCGACTTCACCGGCACCGCCAGATAGCTGCACACCGGCAGATGCCCCTCCGGCATGCCTTTACGCGGCGCATTGTGGCCGTAGCGCGGGTCCATCTTGATATCGTCCGACCGCACGATGCCCTCGCCGTTGAAGGTCGGGGCGAAGACCTGCGTGTTGCGCGGCATCGGGAACTTTTCGAAGGCCGAGCGCGGCGCCCCCGACAGGGTATAGAGGGTGTACCATTCACCCTTGTCGTCCATGACATTGTAGAAAAAGGCGCCGAACTCTGCGCCCGACAGGGCGACGCCGGCATCTGTGATCGCCTGGACGACGGTCTCGACGTCGAGATTGCCGTTGATCGCCGCCGAGGCGTCGTTGAGAATGCCGAGCGCCCGCGTCTTCTCCTCGGCCTCGGCCTGCTTCTGACGCAAGGCGGCTTCCGCAGCCTTCTCGTCGGTCAGGTCGATAATGACGCCCGACAGCCGCCGCAGGGCGTCGATCTGTCCCCGCGCCAGGACCGTATGGACCTCGCCCAGGCCGCGCGTTCGATATTCCGCCTCGAAGGGCGCACCCGCGGCAATCGACGCCTCGAGCGCCGCCCAGACACGCGCGTGGTCTTCCGGCTCGATACCCTCGAAGAAGGCCTTCAGCGGCAAGCCGCGCTCGGCGTCGTGGGCGTCAACGCCGTACAAGGCCACCAGCGGGCCCTGGACGACGGCGCGATCGGCGGCCGCGTCCCACTGGAAGACCGACACCCGCCCCGTCGACAGCGCCATCGACAGACGCTCCTGCGACATAACGGCCTTGCGTTCGCTGGCGATGATGCGGCGTTCGGCGTCGCGCCGCACGGTCGCCATCTGGATATTGGCGTTGACCCGCGCCAGCAGCTCGCGCGCGGCAAAGGGCTTGATCAAATAGTCGTCGGCGCCGGCGTCCAGCCCTTCGACCTGCGCCTCCTCACCGGCCCGCGCCGACAGCAGGATGACCGGAACGCCGGCCAGTCTCGTATCGCCGCGGATCGCCGCCAGCAGGCCGAACCCGTCGAGCCGCGGCATCATGACGTCGGACAGCACCAGGTCGGGCCGCGACGTCCTGGCGGCGTGCAGGGCGTCCTCGCCGTTGTCGAAGGCGACGACAGCGTACCCCCTCGCCTCCAGCAGCCGGCGGACATATTCGCGCATATCGGCATTGTCGTCCGCAAGGATCACCGTCCTGCCTTCACCCTGGCCGGCGTCTGCGGTCGACACGGTATCGCCGCCGAGGCCTGCGCCTTGACTTTCCGGTGTCTGGCGAATCCAGCGCATCGCCTCCTCGATATAGGGATTTGCGCGCGCCACGATCTCCCGGGAACTTTCCTCGCGCAGCCGTTCGCGCGGCAGATGGGCGTGGCCCGTCGGCAGGCGCAGGCGGAAGGTCGTGCCCCGACCCACTGCGCTTTGGGCCGAAATCTCGCCGCCGTGCAACCGTACAAGCTCCTGCACCAGGGCCAGTCCGATGCCCGTGCCTTCGATGCTGCGGCCTTCGGCGCCCTCGACGCGATGGAAGCGCTCGAACAGGCGCGGCAGCTCGGTCTCGGCCACGCCGATGCCGGTATCGCTCACTTCGACAATGGCCGAGCGTCCGTCGTCGCCGGCGCGGACGCGCACGGCGATCTCGCCCTCGAAGGTGAACTTGAAGGCGTTCGACAGGAGGTTCAGCAGGATCTTCTCCCACATCTCCCGGTCGATCCACATCGGCTGGCCCAGGTCCTGGGCGTCGATGACCAGCCGCAGCCCCGCTTTTTCGATCGCCGAGCGAAACGTCGAGGCGATGTCCTCGCTGAAGCGCGCCAGGTCGGTCGGCTGATATGACGCCAGGACGCGGCCCGCTTCGATACGCGAAAAGTCGAGGAGGCTGTTGACCAGCCGCAGGAGCCGCATGCCGCTGCGGTGCGCCAGTTCGACCTGCCGCGCGGCCTCCGCGGCCAAAGGCGCGCTCATGGCCTCTTCCAGCGGGCCCAGCATCAGGGTCAGCGGCGTGCGGAACTCGTGGCTGACATTGGAAAAGAAAGTGGTTTTCGCCCGGTCGATCTCCGCCAGCGCCTCGGCGCGCTTGCGCTCTTCTTCGTAGGCATGGACCGTGGCCAGCGCCGAGCCCACCTGTCCGCTAAGCAGGCCGATAAACCCCTGCAGATTTCCGTCGTCGCGGCGATAGGGGTTAAGCCCCACCACGAACCATCCTGCCGGACGGTCCTGCCCGCCCTGGCCGAACGGCACGACGATGGCCTTTTCCGGCGGCTTGTCCCAGTCGCCCGACGGCCAGTCCTGAGGCGACGTGACGCCGAAACGCGCCGCAAGATCCGCGACCACCAGCCCCTCGGCCGGTACGTCGCCGAGCGGCCACGTCCCGTCGCCCGGCGCGACCTTAGCCCGTGCGGCCGGATGATCCGCAGGAATGCCCGTTCGGGCGACGCATCGCGCCGTCCCGTCCTCGTCGGCCAGATAGCTCAAGGTAAAGGGAAGGTCCTTGAGGTTCCGGCCCAGCGTATCCTCGACCGCCGCGAACAGCGCCGCTTCCGACGCGACGGCCGCGGCGGCGGTCGCCAGTTCCCGCAGCGTCCCCAGGCGCCGCTCGTTCAGGACGCGGTCGGTCTCTTCGACGACGACGCACAGCATGCCTGCGACGGCGCCGTCGTCGTCGAACAGGGGGCTGTAGGAAAAGGTGTGGTAGGTTTCTTCCGGAAAGCCGCTGCGTTCCAGGAACAGAAGCAATCCGTTGCTGAAGACTGCTTCGCCGGTCGTCAGGACCTGGTCGATCATCGGTCCGATATCGCCCCAGATCTCGCGCCATACCTCACGCGCGGGCTGCGTCAGCGCCCACGGGTGCTTCACGCCCAGGGTCGGCGCGTAGGTGTCGTTATAGAAGAAGTTGAGGTCGGCCCCCCAGCCCATCCACATGGCATAGCGCGACGTCAAGAGCATGCGCACCGTGGCCCGCAGGCTCATCGGCCAGGTGTTCGGATCGCCCAGCGGCGTCGCCGCCCAGTCGACCTGGCGCATTTCGGCGGCCATTTCGCCGCCACCGACGAACAGTTCGCGAGAAGACACGTCGCCCATCGTTCAGGACGTCTGCCGCGCCGCAAGCGCGGCCTGGAGCACGGCATCGAGATCGTCGACACGGAAAGGCTTGGCGGCGACCGGCCGGCCGGCCCACGCCTCGGGCACGCCGCCGGCGCCGTAACCGCTGGCGAAGATAAACGGGATTTTGGCGGCATCCAGCGCCTCGGCCACCGGAAATACCGGCTCGCCCGCCAGATTGACGTCGAGCACGGCCAGGTCGAACCCGCCGCCGGCGACGGCCGCCAGCGCTGCGCTCAGGTTCGCGGCGCTGGTCTGTACCCTGAACCCGAGCTCATCCAGCATGTCCTCGACCAGCATGGCCACCAGACTGTCGTCTTCGACCAGCAGAACGCGCTTCGCCTCGGTTCCTGAAACCATGCCACCCTCAACAATGTCCGCCCCCGTTGGGGACGGTGAAAGTGACCTGAAGTCGCAACTTAAAAATAAAAAGACAATGCGACCCGGCGTCCCTTCGGAGCGCCGGGCCCATCGACGTCTTATTGGTTGTTGGTCAGGCGCCAGGCACCGACCTGGAAGCTGGCCTGCAGGTCGACGCCGGCCACGTTCAGGTTGATGTTTTTGATGAAGCCCATCACAAAAGGCTCTTGTTGCGCACGGTTCAGCACGACCTGCTCGGCGGCCGTCGGCGGCGTGATATTGGTCGGATTGACGCCCGTCGCGCCCGCCAGGAAGGCCTGTTGCACCAGCGGCACGCGCACCACCAGCAGGACTTCCTGCAACTGGTCGGTCGACAGGTCCTGACCGTTGCTGATCGCCAGATCGTGCGTCAGAACGCTGTCGCGAATACCGATTTCTTCACGCGTCAGCGCGATCAGGTGCTGTTGCGCCGCCGCCGGCAACGACTTGACGGCGTCGATCTGGCTAAGGCCGCGTTCGGCGCCCAGTTCGAAGATCTGTTCGACCGGCAGGGCCTGGAAGATCTGCGTCAGGATGGCCTCGCGGGCCGAGCTGTCGCCATAGCCGCCGACGGCCGCCGCCGCGTCCTTCGACGCCGCTGCCGCAGGCAGGGTGTTCAGGCCGGCCACGACGCCGTCGGCATCACGCGCCGACGGTGTGGTGTTCACGGCCGAAGCTCCCTTGGCGGCGAACGCATGACCCGCGATCTGGAAGTCCTGCGGAAGCGTTATGTCCTCGGCCTGGGCCGAATTACCGAAAAACAGCGGCGCCGCAATCAACGCCGATACTGCGACTAGAGTCCTGAACGAGCCCATTGTGCCCTCCCCTGGTTGATATCCAGGCCTACGATGCCTCGTTAACCATTTGTTGGCAACCCAGTATGGGTGAATTTAGGAAACTGTCGCGCGAGTGGCGCGCGTCACTCGCTGGTCACCGAAGGATTTGGAACCGGGGGAACCTGTACGGGAATCGGCATGGCCGGCTCGTCCGGCACCGGAATATGGTCGGCGAACCGGGCGACCACCAGGCCCTCGTCGATTGCGCGGCGCATATCGATGGGCATACCCGCCAGATCGACATTCCGGGTGCTAATCGTCTTGACCCGCCCGCCGACATCGATCCGCAGCACGCTCACGCCGATATTGTCGGGAAGCATCCGGACGTATTCCGGCGCAAGCGACCAGGCGTCCGCAGCCCTGAAACGTTCAACCAAGGCAGCGAATTCGCCTTCGTCGATCCTGTAATTCTGCCGAACCGTCCGGCCGGTCTTCATATCGATCCTGGAAAAGGTCGCGCCGCCGTCGCCACGCATCACGACCGACCACTCCGATATCCGGTACTCTATCGATATGCGGGACAACGGCGCCACGGGCATGGCGACGTGCCGCGCCGGCCGGACTTCTTCGGCCACGTCTTCGCGCGCCAGCACGCGGGCCGGCTTGCCGCCGACCAGGAAAGGCGTGTAACGCCAGCCGCCGACCTGTCCAAAAAGCGCCTTGCGCTGCGGTGTATCGATGCCGTCCAGGCTGCCAGGGCTCGAACACGTCACGCGCCCGCCTTCGTCCACGACGACGTCGATATTTACGCTGTAATCGCGCGGCGTCGTCTTGCCCTCGACATAGACCAGCGGCCGCAGATCGAACAGACGATGGGCAGGCGCATCGTCCGCCCACGGCAAATCATAGTCTGCCTTGGCGCACGCCGGCACAGCCTCCTGCGCCACGGCCGATGACGCCATTCCCGCAACAAACCCCACCGCTATTAGAATTTTCTTCATCCCCGCCCCCGTTTCGCCGAACATACCGCACTGGCCGCACTCCGGCAATCTTGCCTCCTGCCCGCCCCGCCGCTATGTGAGCGATACCAATGAAATCGAATACAGGGACAGCACCATGGGCAAGCGCATCGTTTTCACCGGCGGCAGCGGCAAGGCGGG
>FTCZ01006038.1_pt1 | contig 31940 bp, 34 predicted proteins | sample 1658871 | NCBI WGS metagenome assembly FTCZ01 (sample SAMEA3914864, study PRJEB12502) | metagenome | biome: forest; material: soil | place: USA | collected 2012-03-12 | depth 0.3 m | reverse complement strand
TAGGCCTCGGCCGTGCCGCGCGTCTGCTTGGCGATCAGGAACTCCAGCCCGAGTTTCGGCCCGCGCGTGCGGTCGCGGCCCCACAAGGTGAGCAGCGAGGTGGGCGAGGAGGCATCGCAGATCACGCCGACATGGGCGCCGCCGTCGGCCACGCCGAGCACGCTGCCGGGATCGGTCATCATCTCATGCACGACGTCGAGGCTGCCGTAGGCGTAATTCTCGAACGGCAGCATCAGCAGGCCCTTGCCGCCGTCGGCCATGATCGCCTCGAGCGCCACCTCCTGCGGCGTGCGGCCGGTGCGCTGGGCGATCGCGGCGACCGACTGGCTGGCCTCCGGCTCGTAGTCGGGACGCTCGCCGATCGGGAACATCTTGTGGAACGACTCGCCCATGAAGGCGGGCGCATCGCCGCCGGTGCGCGGTGCGGTGAGGCGGCGGCGCAGGTCGGAGTCGGAAGACAGGCGCGCATAACGCTCCGCCGGCGACAGGTCACGGATCTCGCGCCACACCGGATGGGCGGCGAAGGGATGCACCGTCGTCTCGAGGCCCATGATCACGCCGATCGGGCGGGAGCCCACCTGCGCGTTTGCGGCGCGCCCGGCGCGGCGCACCGCGTTCACCTGATCGAGCGTCTCGCGCCAGAGATTGGGCTGCGCGTCGACCTGGACCAGCAGCACCGAGAGCGGCCGGCCGGCGAGCCTGGCCGCGGCGTCCAGCGCCTCGAATTCGCCGGGACCGAAGTCGGAGTTGACCTCCAGCACGCCCTTGCCGGCGCGCTTCATGCCCTCGGCCAGCGCGAACAGCTCGGCCTCGCGCGCGCTGAGCGACGGCGTGAAGCGGCCGTCGCGCGCCTTGTGCTTGGTGGTGCGCGAGGTCGTCACGCCGACCGCGCCCGCATCGAGGGCCTCGGCCACGAGGCGCGTCATCTCCTCGCGCTCGCCCTGGTCGGGCACCTCGGCATGGTTGGCGCCGCGCTCGCCCATCACATAGAAGCGCAGCGCGCCGTGCGGCAGTTGGGCCGCCACATCGACCGCGCGCGTCATCGAGCCCAGCGCGTCGAGATAGTCGCCGAAGGACTCCCAATTGAACTTCACGCCCTCGCTCAGGACCGTGCCGGGAATATCCTCGACGCCTTCCATCAGGTTGATCAGGTAGGCCGACTTGCCCGGCCGCACCGGCGCGAAGCCGACGCCGCAATTGCCGAACACCGTGGTCGTGACGCCGTGCCACGAAGAGGGCGTGACGAACGGGTCCCAGGTCGCCTGGCCGTCGTAGTGGGTGTGGATGTCGACGAAGCCCGGCGCGACGATCAATCCGCCGGCGTCGATCTCGCGGCGCGCGAGGCCGAGCTTCGGACCGACGGCTGCGATGCGCCCGTCCTGGACGGCCACGTCGGCCACCTTGCGGGGCTGGCCGGAGCCGTCGATCACGGTGCCATTTCGGATGACGAGGTCAAACATGGCCGAAGGATAGGCTTTCGGCGGCCGCCCGGTCTATGTTCGGGCCCGCTCAATCCATTCGTTTCGGGGACACCGCCCTTGCAAAAGCCACTGCTCTTCACGCCCTTCCAGATGCGCGGCGTGGTCGCCGCCAACCGTACCGTGGTCTCGCCGATGGTCCAGTACCGCGCCAAGGACGGTCAGGTGAACGACTATCACCTGGTCCATCTCGGCAAGTTCGCGCTGGGCAAGTTCGGTATCGTCTTTACCGAAAACTGTGCCGTCGTGCCGGAAGGCCGCGTGACACAGGGTGATCTCGGCATGTGGGACGACAGCCAGATCGAGGGTCACAAGCGCCTGACGCGCTTCCTGCAGCAGGAGGGCGCGCTCGCCGCCACCCAGATCACCCATGCCGGCCGCAAGGCGTCGTCGCCGCGCCAGTTCGACAAGCCGGACGAATTCGGGCCCAAGGGCGCGGGCTGGCAACGCTGGCAGGTCTACGGACCGTCGGCGTTGTCCGCCGGGGAACGTTACTCCGAGCAGCCATTGGCGCTCGAAGCGTCCCAGATGGACTCGATCGTGAAGAAGTTCGGCGAGGCCGCCCGCCGCGCCGACGCCGCGGGCTACGATGTGATCGAGATCCACGGCGCGCATGGCTACCTGCTGGCGCAGTTCCTCTCACCGCTCAGCAACAAGCGCAACGATCAGTACGGTGGCGACCGTGCCGGCCGCATGAAGTTTCCGCTCGCGGCGGCCAGGGCCGTGCGCGAGAACTGGCCCGAGCGCAAGCCGATGTTCATTCGCGTCTCGGCGGTCGACGGCGGCGGCGGCTGGGACGTCGACGACACTGTGGCCTACGCGCACGAGCTGAAGGCGCTCGGCATCGATGTGATCGACACCTCTTCGGGCGGCCTCGCCGGACTCTCGACGGCGGCGCCGATCAAACGCTCGCTTGGTTTCCAGGTGCCGTTCGCGGCGGCGGTGAGGCGGGGGGCCGGCATCCCGACCATGGCCGTCGGCCTGATCCTCGACGCGTTGCAGGCGGAGAAGATCCTGCAGGACGGCGACGCCGACCTGATCGCGATCGGCCGCCAGGCGCTTTACAATCCGTTCTGGCCGGTGCACGCCGCGCAGGAGCTGGGCTGCGACCTCGACTTCGGCATGTGGAATCCCGAATACGGCTGGTGGCTCGACAAGCGCAAGAACAACCTCCCGGCCGAAAGAGCCGCAACGGGACAGGTGAAATGACCGGTATTCTGAGCGGCCTTCGCATCGTCGAAGGCTCGGCCTTCATCGCCGCGCCGATGGCCGGCATGACGCTCGCGCAATTGGGCGCCGACGTGATCCGCTTCGACGATCTCGCGGGCGGGCTCGACAGCGACCGCTGGCCCGTGACGAAGGACGGTGTCTCGATCTATTGGGCGGGTCTCAACAAGGGCAAGCGCTCGATCGCCGTCGACCTGCGCAACCCCAAGGGCCGCGAGCTGCTCACGGCGCTGATCACCGCGCCGGGCGAGAACGCGGGCATCTTCTCGACCAACATGCCGGCGCGTGGATGGTTGTCCTACGAGGAGCTCGCGAAGAAGCGTGCCGACCTGATCGCGCTCAACATCGTGGGCGATCGCCATGGCGCGGCGAACGTCGACTACACGGTGAATTCGATCACCGGCTTTCCGCTGGTTTCGGGGCCGGCCGGCCATCAGGGACCGGTCAACAATGTGCTGCCCGCCTGGGACATCGCGACGGCCTATGCCGCGGCGATGGCGATCCTCGCGGCCGAGCGGCATCGCCGCCTCACCGGCAAGGGCCAGCGCATCGTTCTGCCGCTGCAGGACATGGCGCTCGCCGCCGTCTCGGCGACCGGCTACATCGGCGAGGCCGTCGTCAACAAGGTCGACCGGCCGCGCTTCGGCAACGAGATCTTCGGCACCTTCGGCCGCGACTTCCGCACGAAGGACGGCAAGTACGTGATGGTCTGCATCTTCTCCGACCGTCACCTCGACGCATTAGCCAAGGCGGGTGGCTTCGCAGACGCCTTCGCCAGGATCGAAAAGGAAAAAGGCGTCGACCTGAAGCTCGAGGCCGACCGCTGGAACGCCCGTGCCGAGCTCATCGCAGTGATCGAGCCGTGGGTGGCGAGTCACAGCGCGGCTGATGTGGCCGCGTCGCTGCAGAAGGCAGGTGCTTTGTGGGCGCCGTATCAGACGTTCCGCGAACTCAGCGCCGACAAGGACGCTGTGTTGGACAATCCGATGTTCACCGTGCTCGACCAGCCCGGTATCGGCAGCTATCCGGTCGCGGCCTCGCCGGTGCAGTTTGCCGCCGTGCCGCGCGAGAAGCCGGTGCCGGCACCGGCCTTGGGCCAGCACACCGACGAAATCCTGTCGGGCATCCTCGGACTTTCGGGCGGCGAGATCGCGAAGCTGCACGACGAGAAGATCGTTGCCGGACCATAGGATTCTGATTGCAGGCGGCGGCATCGGCGGGTTGGCCACGGCGCTGGCGCTCGCACAGAAGGGCATCGCCTCGCTGGTGCTGGAGAAGGCGAGCCAGTTGGGCGAGATCGGTGCCGGCATCCAGCTCGGTCCCAACGCATTCCACTGCTTCGATCGCCTGGGTGTCGGTGAGGCCGCGCGCGCGATGGCGGTCTATATCGACAATCTGTTTCTCATGGACGCGATGGCCGACGGCGAGATCACCCGCATCGATCTTGGCGAGGCGTTCCGCGCGCGCTACCGGAATCCCTACGCCGTGGTGCATCGCGGAGATCTGCATGGCGTGCTGCTCAAGGCCTGCCGCGAGCATCCGCTGATCGGGCTCGAGGTGTCGAGCGAGGTCGCGGGCTACGACCAGGACGGCACGACCGTTACCGTGCGGCTCGGCAACGGGCGCAGCGTGACGGGCCGCGCACTGATCGGCGCGGATGGCCTGTGGTCCAGCGTGCGCCGCCAGGTCGTGGGAGACGGCAACCCGAGGGTCTCGGGCCACACGACCTATCGCTCGGTCATTCCGACCGAGCAGATGCCGGAAGATCTGCGCTGGAATGCGGCCACGCTGTGGGCCGGGCCGAAGTGCCACATCGTCCATTACCCGCTGTCGGGCTGGAAGGTGTTCAACCTCGTGGTGACCTATCACAACGACGCCCCCGAGCCGGTCGCCGGCAAGCCGGTTCCGGTCGAGGAGGTGCGGCGCGGCTTCGCCCATGTCTGCGAGCGCGCGCAGACGATCATCCGGCACGGCGTCGACTGGAAGATGTGGGTACTGTGCGACCGCGACCCGGTCGACAGATGGATCGACGGTCACGTGGCGCTGCTGGGCGATGCGGCGCATCCGATGCTGCAATACATGGCGCAGGGTGCCTGCATGGCGATGGAGGACGCCGTCTGCCTGGCCGATGCGCTGTCCACGCACGACACGACGGCGGCCGGCCTCGAGAACTATCGCAACAGGCGCGTGCTGCGCACCACGCGGGTGCAGCTGATGTCGCGCGCCATGGGCGATCACGTCTATCACCCGGCGGGCCCGCATGCGGCGCTGCGCAACGCAATCATGAGCGCCAAGAGCCAGTCCGACTGGTACGCGACGCTCGACTGGCTCTACGGCGGCAGTGGCCTCGACTGAGACGCTTCGGTGCGGGCCGAAGGGATGGCGGGCCGAGAGTGCCTATCTCCCCTGCATGACCCAACAGACCTTCCGAATCGCTGCGACGGCTGAGAGCCCGTCGCTGTTCGTCCGCCGCCAGCCGCGTAGCGGCTCGCCCGTGGTCCTCTACATACATGGCGCGACGTTCCCGTCTGCGCTGTCGGTCGGCTTCGACTTCCGTCGAGGCAGCTGGATGGACGACTGGAACGCGCGCGGCTTCGACGCCTGGGCCTTCGACTTCGCGGGCTTCGGCGAGAGCGGCCGCTATGCCGTCATGAACGAACCGGCCGGCAGCCATCCGCCGCTCTGCCGTGCGCCCGAGGCGGCGCGTCAGATCGCCTCGGTGCTCGAATTGATCGCCAAGGAGATCGGTCCCGAGCGCGTCTCTCTCGTGGCGCATTCCTGGGGCGGCGCGCCCGCCGCGCTGGCCACCATCGCGCAGGCCGAGCGGATCGACCGGCTGGTGCTGTTCGCGCCGATTGCACCGCGCAGCGGCGGCACCGTGCCCGCGGCGCTCCCGGCCTGGGCCGACATCACCAACGAGGCGCAGTACAAGCGCTTCGTCGAGGACGTCCCCAAGGACCATCCACCGGTGCTGGAGGGCTTCGACCGCTGGGCGCCGGCCTATCTCACGAGCGACCCTGGTGCGGCGGCACGCACGCCGCCCGCGGTGCGCGTACCCTACGGGCCGGCCGCCGACAACATCGAGGCGCGGGCAGGGCGGATTGCCTGGGATCCGGCACGGATCACGCGACCGCTCACGATCGTGCGCGGCGCGTGGGACTCGCTCTGCCTCGACCACGACGCCGCCATGGTCCTCGATTCAGCGACGGCCGCGCCCAGCCGCCGCGACCGCAGGCTCGACGCGGGCACTCACCTGATGCATCTCGAAACCGGCCGCCACGCCCTGTACGAAGCCGTGGGCCAGGCACTGAAAGGAGAAACGCCATGATCGCCGTGATCTTCGAAGTCTGGCCGGCTGACGGCCGCAGGCAGACCTATCTCGACATCGCAGCCTCGCTGAAGCCCGAGCTCGAGCAGATCGACGGCTTCCTCTCGATCGAGCGCTTCGAGAGCCTCGTGGACGAAACCAAGCTGCTCTCGCTCTCCTTCTGGCGCGACGAGCAGGCGGTGCAGGCGTGGCGCAACGTCGAGCATCACCGCCAGGCCCAGGCGGCCGGCCGCGGCGGCGTGCTGCGCGACTATCGCCTCAGGGTCGCGGGCGTGATCCGCGACTACGGCATGACCGAGCGGGCCCAGGCGCCGAAGGATTCGCGGGCAGCGAACGGCTGACGAAAGCTCCGGTGTGCACGAGGAAACGTCGCGCGACCGTTCGATACGTTCGGCTAAGGTCCCGGCCATGAAAATTCTCGTGGTCGGGGCCGGCGCGATCGGCGGCTATTTCGGCGGACGCCTTCTCGCCGCCAGGCGCGACGTCACCTTCCTGGTGCGCGAACGCCGTGCGGCCCAGCTCGCCAGGACCGGGCTCGTCATCAAAAGCAAGCTGGGCGACGTGTCGCTGCCCTCGCCGACCACCGTCTCGGCCGAAGCCTTGACGGGGCCGTATGACGCCATCCTGTTGAGCTGCAAGGCCTTCGATCTCGACGGCGCAATGACGTCCTTTGCGCCTGCCGTCGGCCCCGATACCGCGATCCTGCCGCTGCTCAATGGCTTCGGCCATCTCGACAGGCTGGGCCATCATTTTTCCAAGAAGAACGTGTTGGGCGGCCAGGCCGCGATCTCCCTCACCCTCGATGGCGAGGGCCGGATCCTACATCTGAACGATACGCTGTCGATCAGCTTCGGTGAGCTGGGCGGCGAGACGTCCGCGCGCGTTGCCGCGCTTGCGGCGGAGTTCGCGGCGGCGGGCATCCAGGCCGGCCAGAGCGAGATGATCCTGCAGGAGATGTGGGAGAAGTGGGCCTTCATCGCGACGGCAGGCGGCATCACCTCGCTGATGCGCGGCACGGTGGGCGACATCGTGGCCGGCGGCGGGGCGCCGCTTGCCACGGCGCTGTATGACGAAATCGCGACGATCGCCGCGGCCAATGGCCATCCGCTGCGCCCGGCGGCCGTCGAGCGCTCGAAGGCCATGCTGACCGCGGCAGGCTCGCCGTTCACCGCGTCGATGGCGCGCGACGTCGAGGGCGGTCTGCGGATCGAGGCCGATCATGTGATCGGCGATCTGCTGGCGCGCAAGAAGGGCGGCGACTACCCGATGCTCACCGTCGCCTACGCGCACCTCAAGACTTACGAGGCCCGCCGAGCCCGGGAAGCCAAAGCCGGGGCCTGAGGGGCCACGCATAAAAGGACCTGAATCATGCTTGCTCATGTGTTGGCGCCCGCGATGGCGCGTCGCGGCGTTCACTATGGATGGATCGTCGTGGCCGTGGCCTTCCTCACCATGCTGGCGACCGCGGCCGCCATGGGCATGCCGGGCGTCCTGCTGCTGCCGCTGAAAGGCGAGTTCGGCTGGGACCTCGGCGCCATCTCGGGCGCGCTGGCGCTGCGCCTCGCGCTCTTCGGCATGGTGGCGCCGTTCGCCGCGGCGCTGATGCTGCGCTACGGCATGCGGGTCGTGGTCGGCACGGCGCTGGTCTTCATCGTCGCGGGCCTCGCGCTTGCGACCCAGATGACGGCGCTGTGGCAGCTCTGGCTCACCTGGGGCCTGATGCTCGGCCTGTCGACCGGCGTCACCGCCAACGTGCTGGGCGCGACCGTGGCCAGCCGCTGGTTCACCAAGCGGCGCGGGCTGGTCGTGGGTTTGCTGAGCGCCAGCAGCGCCACAGGGCAGTTGCTGTTCCTGCCTGTGGCCGCATGGCTCTCCGAGCATATCGGCTGGCGTCAGGCGATGATGCCGGCGGCAGCCCTGTGCCTGGTCTGCCTGGTGCTGGTGATGCTGTTCATGCGCGACCATCCGGGCGACGTCGATCTCGCCTCCTATGGCGAGGATGAGGTCGTTGCGCCGCCCGTGCGGCGTGCCGGCGGCAACGCACTTGCGCTCAGCTTCGCAGCGCTCGCCATGGCGTCGCGCAACCGCACCTTCTGGATCCTGGCCGGCACCTTCTTCGTCTGCGGCCTGTCGACCAACGGGCTGGTGCAGAACCACTTCATCCCGCTCTGCCACGACTTCGGCATGGACGCGGTGTCGGCGTCGGGCGTGCTCGCGCTGATGGGCGCCTGCGATTTCGTGGGCACCATCGTCTCGGGCTGGCTGTCGGACCGCTACGACAATCGCTGGCTGCTGTCGTGGTACTACGGCCTGCGCGGCCTCAGCCTGCTGGTGCTGCCATACTCCGACTTCTCGTTCTTTGGTCTCAGCCTGTTCGCGGTCTTCTATGGGCTCGACTGGATCGCCACCGTGCCGCCGACGGTCAAGCTCGCCGGCCAGACCTTCGGCCGCGAGCAGGGCCCGCTGATCTTCGGCTGGGTCTTCACCGCCCATCAGCTCGGCGCGGCAACGGCGGCCTTCGCTGCCGGCACGACGCGCGACATGCTCATGAGCTATCTGCCGGCCTTCGCCTTCGCGGGCGTGGCCTGCCTGCTGGCGGCGATGGCGGTCCTCACCGTGGGCAAGCGTCCGACCGGCACCGCCGTGCCGGCGGAATGATCAGGCGCCGTGGGCGGCCGTATCGCGGCCCGTCGCTTTCAGGATGAGGTGGTCGAGCGACACCGGGCCCGGTCCCGCTATCGCGAGCCAGGCGAACATCACGAAGTAGGAGACTTCCTCGAAGCCCAGGAACGTCTCGAGCCCGTCGAGGTCGACCAGCTTGGCGGAGATGATCGCCACGACCATGACGATCATCAGCGGCACCGCGGCAAAGCGCGTGAGCAGGCCCAGCAGCAGCAGGATGCCGCCCACGAACTCGACACCCGACACAAAGGGAGTGAGGATCTCGGGCGCGGGAATGCCAAGCGACGCGAAGTTGCGGGTGATGCCGGGCAGGTTCTGCAGCTTGGTCCAGCCGGTGCCCATGAACACCACGCCGACGGTGATGCGCACCGCAAGCGGCGCCAGCCAGGTGAAGTAGCCCGCGACGGCGCGCGACCAGTCGTAGAAAACGGTGACGAAAGCGTTCATGGCTCGGCTCCCCGCCGGTGATTAGAGCCCTCACTATCGCGGGTCCGGCGGGGCGGACAAAGTCATATTGTCCTCACGCCCCCGGGATGAAACGTGATTCCCGGTCGGTGCAGTCGGTGCACTAGGGTGGGCGCATGAGGCGCTCCTCGATTCTGCTGCTTGGCGTTGCCCTGCTGCTGCCGGGCTGCGCCCATCGCACCTACGAGAAGGCCGGCATGACCCCGGCTGGGCTCGATCGCGACTGGAAGGACTGCGCCGACCTGCAGCTCCGCATCGAAGGCTCGATGGGCGGCAGGGTCCACAACAACGGCGATCCCGAGCAGTACACAAAACCCTGTATGGAGAAGAAGGGCTATCGGCAGGTCTTCCCTGTCAGTTCGCCATCCACCCGCCGTCAACCATCAGGTTTTCACCCGTGATGAAGCTGGCTTCGTCCGACGCCAGGAAGAGGGCGGCGTTGGCGACGTCCTCCGAGCGGCCAAGGCGCGGCAGCGGCGTGCGCGCATGGCTGTAGTCGATCCAGCGCGGCTCGACGGCGCGGCCGGACTTGCCCGTCAGGATCTTGCCCGGCGCCACGGCGTTGCAGATGATCGAATCGCGGCCGTAGTCCGAGGCGATCTGGCGCGTCATGTAGACGATCGCCGACTTCGACACGCCATAGGAGCAGTCCTCGGGCGAGGCGATCATGCCGTGCTGGGAGGAGATGTTGACGATGCGCCCGCGCGCCTCGTTCTTGATCTCCTGCGTCAGCATGCGCCGCACGGCGGCGCGGCACATCAGGAAGACGCCGGTGAGGTTGACCGCCATCACCTGGTTCCATTCCTCGAGGCTGGTGTCGGTCAGTTTCTTGCCGATGCGGACGACGGCGTCGTTGACCACGATGTCGAGCCGTCCGGTCGGCCCCCCATCCAATTCGGCCGCGCGGCGGACGGCCTCCTCGACGTCGGCCTCCTTCGACACGTCGCCCTGGAAGAACGGCACGTTCAGCATCTTGTGCGTGGGCTCGCCGCCCTCGACCACTTGCTCGGTGATGTCCATCAGTAGCAGCGTGGCGCCCTCGTCGTGGAAGCGCTTGGCGATGGCGCGGCCTATGCCGGAGGACGCGCCGGTGATCAGCGCGGTCTTGCCTGCAAGTCTTTTCATCTCTGCCTCAACAACATGTCGCGTTCGAGTTTCGCCACCCAGCGCGCAAAGGGCCACAGCAGCACGAAGAAGATGACGGCGGCCGCCGTGAGTGGCGTCGGATTGTAGGTCTGCTCCTGGGCCACGCGGGCCGAGCGCAGGAGCTCGGGCAGCGCCACGAGGGCCGCGATCGACGTGGTCTTCACCAGCTCGAGCGAGTTGGACGCGAGCGGCGCCATCACGCGCTGGATGGCCTGCGGCAGGATTACCAGGAAGATGATCTGCAGCGGATGGAGGCCCAGCGCGCGGGCGGCCTCGCGCTGGCCGGGCGAGACCGATTCGATGCCGGCGCGGAAGATCTCGCCGTAGTAGCCGGAATTATTGAGCACGATCGCCAGCACGCAGGCGGCAAAAGACGGCAGCTTCAGCCCGAGGAACGGCAGGCCGTAGAAGATCAGGATCAGCAGCACGAGCACCGGGAAGGACCGGAACAGGTCGATCCAGATCAGCAGCAGGATGTTCGCGACCTTGTGGTGGAAGCTGTAGAGCACCGCGATCGTGAGGCCGACCAGCGCCGCGATCGGCAGGGTCACGACCGACAGCAGCGCCGTCAGCTGCAGGCCCTGCCACAGCAGCGGCCAGATGCGCACAAGGCTGTCCCAGTCGGCAAAATTGTCGAGGAAGAGGTTCAGCGCGTCCATCGTCAGTGCCTCTTTGGGCCCAGCCCCTCGAGCCAGCGGCTGGCCACGACCAGGGGCACGAAGAACAGGAGATAGAAGGCGGCGGCCAAGGTGAGCGGCGAGGGGTTGGCCGCGATCGCCATGGCGCTCTGGGCGCGGCCCAGCAGCTCGGGCAGCGAGACCGCAGTGCCGAGCGCCGTGCCCTTGGTGATGGCGATGGCGCGGTTGGTGAGCAGGGGCACGGCGATGCGGACGGCCTGCGGCAGGATCACCAGGAAGAGGATGCGGTAGAAGCCCAGCCCCAGCGAGCGCGCGGCATCCCACTGGCCCGACGGTACGGCCTGGATGGCGGCCCAGAAGATCTCGGTCGCGAAGGCCGCCAGCACGGCGCCCAGCGCGATGACGGTCGCGGCGAAGGGCGAAAGCTGGATGTCGGCATAGGGCAGGCCGAAATAGATGAACACGATGACGACGAGCTGCGGCAGGGTACGGAAGATGTCGACGAACACGGTGATCGCGACGTCGGCGGCCTTGATCCGCATCGCCCGCACGATGGCAAGCGCCAGCCCGGTCGCGACGCCCACGACGATCGTGAGCAGGGCGACTTCGACCGTGACCCAGAACCCGCCCAGGATGGACGGACCATACTGGGCGAGGATCTGCAGGTTGAAGAAATTGTCGGCCAGCGGGCCCATGAGGGATCCCTCGGCTTCGCTCGGGATGACGGCCTAGACGGCCATCACTTGCACACCAACTCGTGCGGCTTGGGGTCGTAGTTCTTGAAGTCGGGCGCACCGTAGCCCGGGAAGATCGTGTTGATCGACGAGGCGTCGTCGGGCTTGGAGCCGTACCACTTCTCGTACATCTTCACGAGCGTGCCGTCCTTCTTCATGCACTCGATCGCCATCTCGACCGTGTTGCGGTACTCGGTGTCGTCGAGCCGGAAGGCGTAGCCGAAGTTGCGGCCGTTGAAGTCCTTGAAGCCCACCTTGATCGCCTTGTTCTGGCTGGCGGCAAACACGGCGGTCGGGATCTCGTTCAGCGCGGTGAAGGCGCGGCGCGTGATCACGGCCTGCACCGAGTCGGGGAAAGTGTCGTAGCGCTGGACCTCGAAGCCGTACTTCTCGGCGTTCTGCGTGGCCCAAGTGTCGGAGATCGTGCCGCGGTTCACGGCAAGCTGCTTGCCCTTCAGGTCCTCGAAGCCTTTCATCGTGTCGGCGGCGCGGACGAGGAAGCCGTTGCCGGTGGCGAAGAACGGCTCGGTGTAGAGCATGCGCTCGGCACGCTCGGCGGTGATGTTGAGCGGATTGACCGTGAACTCGATGCGCTTGGAGAAAAGGGCTGCGAACAGGCCGGAGAAGTTGACGTCGACGATCTCGACGTCCGGACGGCCGATGCGCTTGGCCACGTCCTTGATCATGTCGACGCCGAAGCCTTCCGGCCCGCTGGCGCCGCGCACCATCCAGGGCGCCACGCCGAAGTCGGAACCGACGACCAGCGGCTTGTCCTTGGGATGGTCCTGCGCGACGGCAGTACCAGCGAAAGATAGAGCGGCAGCCGCCGCAATCACGATCCGTGCAAACATCTTAGCCCCCAAGTTGAGTCGGCTGTCTTACGCAAAGACCATGCCTTAGCCCCGCCGTACGCTCGCTCCGCCATCGACCGGCAGGGTGACGCCGGTGATGAAATTGGCCTCGTCCGACGCCAGGAACAAGGCCGCATTCGCCACGTCCCAGCCGGTGCCCATCTTGCCGCGCAGCGGTACCTTGGAATCGCGCTCCGCCTCGACTTCCGCTCGCGATTTTTTGAACGTGCGTGCCCGGGTGTCGACCGCCATCGGCGTGTTCATCAGGCCGGGCAGGATCACGTTGGCGCGGATGCCGTATTGCGCGTTCTGGTAGGCGAGCTGCTCGGTGAAGGACACCATCGCCGCCTTGGTCGCCTTGTAGGCCACGTAGGGATAGGTCGTGATCACGGCCATCGAGGAGATGTTGATGATCGCGCCGCTCTTCTGCTCGCGCATGATCGGCAGCACATGGCGGGCGGCGAAGATGCAGCTCTTGAGGTTGATCGCCACGCAGCGGTCGAAGGCCTCCTCGGTGATGTCGGCCAGCTCGGCGTCGCCGCCCGACAGGCTGACGCCCACGTTGTTGTGCAGGATGTCGATGCGGCCCCAGCGGGCGTGGGTGTCGGCGACCAGCGCCTTGATCTGGGCTTCCTTGGTGACGTCGGCCTTGAAGGCGACGGCGGTCCCCTGGTTCTGGCCGATGATGTCGACCGTCTCCTGCGCGGAGGCGAGGTTGTGATCGACGCACACGACCTTGGCGCCTTCGCGCGCGAAGGTGAGGGCGGTGGCGCGGCCGTTGCCCATGCCCTCGCCGGGGCTCTGGCCCGCGCCCATGACGATGGCGACTTTGTCTTTCAGGCGCATTCAATACCTCCCAAAAATATCGTCATCCCGACCGGAGCGCGTAGCGCGGAGTGGAGGGACCTCTCTTTTGCGGCAGGCCCTTCGACTTCGCTTCGCTCCGCTCAGGGCGATGGCGATTACGCCATCGGATACTGCTTGAGCACTTCCTTGTACTGAGGCTCGTTGTCCATTTTCGTGGTCGCCAGCACGCGCACGACGGCACAGTAAAAGGCGATCGTGACCACGAGGTCCACCATGTGCTCGTTGGACAGCTTCTCCTTGATCTCGGCGAAGGTGGCGTCGGACATCGCGAGCTCGCGCACCATCTCTCGTGCGCCCTTGAGGACCGCCCTGGCGAGCGGCTCGAGCTTGCTGGGCTTGCCCTCGGTTTCGGCGAACAGGCCCTGTATGTCCTCGTCCGTGACGCCGAACTCCTTGCCGATCTTCACATGGTGGGTGAACTCGTACTCCGACTTCTCCATCCAGCCGACCTGCAGGATCGCCAGTTCGCGCAGGCGCGGGTCGAGCGTGCTCTTGTGGCGGATGTAGCCGCCGACTCCGTGAAAGGCCTTCGCCATGCCCGGGGAGTTGACGAGCAGTCGCGTCAGGTTGATCGGGCGCTTGAGCAGGTCGCGTTGCTCGGCCGGCAACTGGTCGGCGTCGAGATAGGGCAGGCGTGCCATTTACGTTTCCTCTTTCCGTGTTCTTGTCATTGAGCCTGTGAATCGCGTTCCGGCCCCTGCAGGGTCACGCCGCCGTCGATCACCAGGACCTGGCCGGTGATGTAGCGGGCGTGATTGCTCATCAAAAAGCGCACGCCCTGGCCGATGTCCCAGCCGGTGCCTTCGATCTTGAGCACCGAGGCCTTGGCGCGCTGGGCGCGGTTGGCCTCAGTCATGCCGTTGCCGCGATTGACCATCGGCGTGTACATCGGCCCAGGACAGATGCAGTTGACCCTGATCTTGTCCGGCCCGTGGTCGACCGCCATCGCCTGGGTGAGGCCGATCACGGCGGCCTTCGAGACGGTGTAGGTGGTGAGGCCGCGCGGGCGCAGTGCCGAGATCGACGAGATGTTCACGATCGCACCGCCCTTGGCCGTCTTGATCATGGCCGGAATGGCGTGCTTGGAGAGCAGGAACATCGTCTCGACGTTGACCTGCATCACGCGCCGATATTCTTCGGGCTTCTCGGCAACGACGCTCCCGCGGCTGCCGATGCCGACATTGTTGTCGAGGAAGTCGAGTCGGCCCCAATGATCGACGGCGGCGTCGATCAGGCGCTTGCAGTCGGCTTCCTTGGTGGCGTCGCAGCCTTCGGCCACGGCGGTGCCGCCCTCGGCCTTGATCATCTCGACGGTGCGCTCGGCCAGCTTTACGTCGAGGTCGGACACCACCACCTTGGTCCCGGAGCGCGCCAGCAGGATGGCGGCCGCGCGGCCGTTGCCGATGCCGTCGCCCGCGGCGCCGCCGCCCGACACGATGGCCACTTTGCCGGCGAGGCCGAGATCGTCCTCTGGTCCTTTCATGCGTCTCTCCCTTCTACGGCAGTCCGGCCCCCGGCACGTCGACCCGCATGGTCTCGATGCGGCCGTCGCGTTTGTCTGCCATCGCGGGACCGCTGCCGGTATTGGTGATCACGTAGAGCGTGCGGCGGTCCGGGGCACCCAGCATGCAGGCATAGGCCGATCGGGCCCCGAGATCGAGGTCGTGCGTGATTTTCCCGCCTTCCAGCACCCGCACCATGTGGTGGGTGAAGGCGCCGGTGACCCAGATGCCGCCCTCGGCATCGAGGCAGATGCCGTCGGGATTGCAGTTCGGCGTCTCCGCCCAAAGCCGGCGGTTGGATAAAGTGCCGTCGGCGGCGATATCGAAGGCGGTGAGGCGCTTGGCCATGGTCTCGCCGACGATCATCGTCTTGCCGTCGGGCGTGATCACCGTGCCGTTGGGGAATTGCAGGTCGTCGGCGGCCTTGTGTACCGAGCCGTCAGGGTCGACGCGGACCAGGGCTGCGGGCTTCGGCGGCTCGCCCGCATGCCGGTCGAAGCCGAAGTTGCCGACATAGGCGCGGCCCTTTCCGTCGACGATCATGTCGTTGCAGTGGCCGGTCGCGAGCGGCTTGAGCTCCGCCTCGACCGAGAGCTTGCCGCCGGCGAAGCGCATCAGGCGGCGATCGGTCATGCTGACGATCAGCATCGTGCCGTCGGGCCGCCAGCCGAGGCCGGACGGTCGGCCCGGCACCTCGACGACGGTTTCCGTCCTGCCGCTCTCGTCGGCGGTGCGCACCTGATGGACATAGAAGTCGGAATACCAGAGCTTGCCCTGGTGCCAGCGCGGGCCTTCGCCGAAGCTCAGGCCGTCGATGAAAGGTTCGAGCTTCATTTCTTGTCCCAATCGATCCTGAAGGCATTCCCCTCGGGCTTGATGTAGCCCGCGTTGGCGCCGGGGAAGTGGGCGGGGCAGAGCAAGGCGTTGGTCTCGACGCAGTCCTCGAGCAACCTGCGGCGCGATCTGGCGGAGAGATCCTGGTCGGAGCAGAACTGGCTCGACCAGTCGGGATGATAGACCTGGATCGGATGATGCATGATGTCGCCCGAGAAGCAGGCCTGTTTGCCGCCGTCCTTCAGGTTGATCGCGATCGAGCCCGGCGTGTGGCCGGGATAGTCCTTGATGGTGAGCATCGGGTCGGGCTGGTGATCCGAACCGATCATCACGGCTTTTCCCGCCTCTACGACGGGGAGCACCGAATCGTCGAACGATCCGCCGTTGGTCTCCTTGCCTAGGGTCTTGTGCTCGTTCTCCCAATGCGCGTATTCGCGCTTGGCGAAGAGATATTTGGCGTTGGGAAAGGTCGGCACCCAGCGGCCGTCCTCGAGCTTGGTGTTCCAGCCCACGTGATCGACATGCAGGTGCGTGCACATCACGAAGTCGACGGACTCCGGCTTGCAGCCGCAGGCGGAGAGACGTTCGAGGAATGGCGTGTTGAGCCTGTTCCAGCCGGGATTGCGGCGGTCCTTGTGATTGCCCAGGCAGGTGTCGATCAGGATCGTGTGGCGGCCCGTCTTGACGATCCAGGTGTGGACCGAGCCCACCAGCCGGTCGCTGCCGGCCTCGACATGCTCGGGCACCATCCAGTGCTTCTGCGCATCGAAGGCCGCCTGGTCGAACTTGGGGAACATGCGCCCGGGCTTGAAGCCGGCGCCGCAGATCTCCTCGACCTTCTCGATCGTGGCGTTCCCGATGGAGCGCATCAGAAGGTGACCACCGAACGGATCGACGTGCCCTCGTGCATGAGATGGAAGGCGTCGTTGATCTTCTCGACCGGCATCACGTGGGTGATCAGCGAGTCGATGTCGATCTTCTTGTCCATGTACCAGTCGACGATCTTCGGCACGTCGCGCCGGCCCTTGGCGCCGCCGAAGGCCGTGCCCATCCAGCTGCGGCCGGTCACGAGCTGGAACGGGCGCGTGGCGATCTCCTGTCCCGCGCCCGCGACGCCGATGATCACGGATTTGCCCCAGCCGCGATGGCAGCATTCGAGCGCCTGGCGCATCAGCTTGGTGTTGCCGACGCATTCGAAACTGTAATCCGCGCCGCCGTCGGTCAGCTCGACCAGATGGGCCACGAGGTCCTTGCCCTCCAGAGTCTCGGGATTGACGAAGTGCGTCATGCCGAACTTGCGGCCAAGCGCCTCGCGGTCGGGATTGAGGTCGACGCCGACGATCATGTTGGCGCCGACCATGCGCGCGCCCTGCAGCACGTTGAGGCCGATGCCGCCCAGGCCGAAGACGACGACATTGGCGCCGGCCTCGACCTTGGCGGTGTTGATCACCGCGCCGATGCCTGTGGTCACGCCGCAGCCGATGTAGCAGACCTTGTCGAACGGCGCGTCGGGCCGGATCTTCGCCAGCGCTATTTCGGGCAGCACCGTGTAGTTCGAGAAGGTCGAGCAGCCCATGTAGTGGTGGATTTTCTTGCCTTTCAGCGAGAAGCGCGAGGTGCCGTCGGGCATCACGCCCTGGCCTTGCGTGCCGCGGATGGCGGTACAGAGGTTGGTCTTGCCGGAGAGGCACGATTTGCATTGCCGACATTCGGGTGTGTAGAGCGGGATCACGTGATCGCCCTTCTTGAGCGACACGATGCCGGGACCGACGTCGACCACGACGCCCGCGCCCTCATGGCCGAAGATCACCGGGAAGAGACCTTCGGGATCGCCGCCCGAGCGCGTGAACTCATCGGTGTGGCAGACGCCCGACGCCTTGATCTCGACCAGCACCTCGCCGAACTTCGGGCCGTCGAGATCGACCATCTCGATCTCGAGGTTCTTGCCGGCCTCGAAACAGACCGCTGCCTTTGTCTTCACGCTTCTCTCCCTGGCTGGCCACGAAGCCTAGTGCAGGGCGGAAGCGGGCGCTAGCGCACGTGCCGGACGCGCGTCGGCAGCGTGTTGAGCTCTTCCGCACCGCGCGACGTCACCAGCACGCCCGCGCCGATGTTGACCCGCACCATGCCGAGGCAGGCATTGGGCTCGAGCTCCAGGCTCATGCCTTCCTTGAGCACGAGGTCGCCGCGGCGGATGCCGGGCCTGGCCGCGCCCTCGATCGCTTCCTCGCGCGTGCCGGCCAGCTGCTCGCGGTTGACCGGGGTGAAGCCGGTCGAGCCGAAGGTGAGGGTGTGCAGCAGCGGCGTCTTGCTCCAGCAGCCCGCCTTGGCGAGCGGTCCCTCCATCGCGTGCACGACCGAGGCGAAGGTGACGCCGGGTCTCACCGCAGCAAGGCCCGCTTCGTAGGACTCGCGCGCCACCTCTTCGAGGCGATGCACGACGTCGTCCGCCGGATCGAGGCAGACCGACATGTTCACCTGGCCCTCGACGCCGCCGTAGATCGTATGGATCTCGGCCTGCACGAGGTCGCCCGCTTCGAGGAGGCGCGGCGGCTCGGCGCGCAGGCTCCAGCGCGGCACGCCCCAGCCGATGTTGTCCTTGCCCGACTGCAGGCTGAAGAAGGGATAGCGCAGGTCGCAGCCCCAGCGATGGATCTCGCGCACCGTCTCGGCATAGACCGACGCCTCGCTGACGCCCGGCCGCGAGACCTCCATCATCACCTTGCAGGCCTCCTCGCTCACCTTGGCGGCGAAGCGCAGCAGCGCGATTTCCTGCGCGCTCTTCACCAGCATGAAGTCGGTGAAGGAGAGGGTGAAGTCGCCGACCGTGGCCTCCGGGATCGCCTTCACGAGATTGGTGTGGAAGCCGAGCGGGATCAGCCCCTCGGCTTCGCCCGGCGCGGTCGGGCCGAAGCCCACCAGCCCGATACGGCCCTGTGCAAGTCCGCGCTCCTTCAGGACATCCGCTACCTTCGCGCCGCCCGCGCTCATGCGCACGTCGGGCACCCAGACGTCGAAGCCGCGGCGCTGGCTCTCGAAGATGCGGCTGATGCGCGAGCCGCCGAAGGCCAGCAACACGGGATCGCTCTTCAAGGGCAGCACGACGACGGCGTCGAGGAAGTCGTCGATCAGATAGGATTCGAGCCGCTCGCGGCCCTGGAAGCTGCCGACGACGATGGCGTCGAAGCCCTGCGCTTCCATCAGCGCGCGCAGGCCGGCATAGCGGCGGTCGCGCTCGTCCAGCGTCAGTCGCGGCCCGGGCTCCGGTGCCTTCTCCCCCACTCTCATTTGTCGAGAGGAGCGTGCAGCGCCTTCAGTTGCACGGCGATCTCGATATGCGGGCGCACGTCGATCACTTCGGCCACTTTGGTGCCGCCGGCGCCGCTGCCGCCGATCTGCGCGGGATTGCCGGCGAGGCCCCAGGCACGCGGCACCAGCGAGGCATCGCGCTTCCAGTCCTTGAGCGGCCGGCCTTCGACGAAGGCGTTGAGCTCGCGTTCCCACAGGCGGCGGATGGCGATGACGCCCACGTCGGCGCGGCCCAGCCGCTCGCCGTCGCGGTCGGTGATCAGGCCCTGGCCGACCTGCGCCACGTCGTCTTGCAGGCGCACTAGATCGACCTTCTTCTTGTCGATGTCGCGCATGGCGATGCGGCCTTCGAGGACGTCGCGCGCGAGATCCTGGTGGCGGATCGTGATCTCGGTGCGGAGCGCCTGGCGGCGGGCATGGATGCGGGCGGCGATGTCGCCCTGGGCCGGCACGCGGTGGACGCTGAACTGCATGTGGCTCACGTCGTCGATCGGCACCCACCAGAACATCGACTCCTGCCAGCCCACTTCGGGATCGGTCGGCAGGGCGGTGAGATAGAAGATGTTGGGCATGCCGAACTGCTGCACGCGCTTCTGGCCGTCGGGCCGGGTGAAGCCGTAGGTCACGCCCCAGGCCGACTCCTCGGCATCGAGCGCGCGGCCGAGACCCACGCCCTTGAACACGGCGGTGTTGTCGGCGTGCACGAAGCCGATGTGACTCATGTCGAGCGCGTTCTCGAGGTTCTGAAAGTAGTTGCAATCGCGGCTGTAGGAATCGATCTCGACCATGCCGTCGAAATGCTCGAACTCCGGCTGTAGCGGGAGCTCGGGCGGCCGGCCGGTGCCGAGGAAGGCGAAGACGAGGCCGAGATACTCGCGCAGCGGATAGGAGGCGATCGAGACCTTGTGGCAGAAGGCGTCTTCTTCCGCCGGCTGCTCGGTGCAGGCGCCCGAGCCGTCGAACTTCCAGCCGTGGTAGAAGCAGCGCAGCGCGTCGCCCTCGATCCAGCCCGACGACAGCCGCGTGCCACGGTGCGGGCAGCGCGCGTCGACGAGATGCGGCGTGCCCGTCTCGCCGCGATAGAGCGTGAAGTCCTCGCTCATGATGCGGATGGTGACGGCGCGGCCGGCGGGCAGGTCGACCGAGTGATAGATCGGTTGCCAGAACTGGCGGAGGTAACGGCCGGCCGGCGTGCCGGGACCGGTGCGCAGGCAATCCTCGCCGCGGGCGGACAGACGGACGATCGATGCGGGTTCTGCCATGGAACTCTCCGACTCCTACTTCGTGTCGACCTTGCCGATCTTCTCGAGGGCGTAGTCGAGGAAGCGGCGTTCGATCATGCCCGGGATATCGGCCTTCTTGGCGACGAAGCTCTGCTTGGCGTACCAGTCCTGCTGGTCGCGCAGGCCTTCGATCGAAATCTCAGCGTTGGGATCCATGTAGCTCCACTGCATCCTGTCGTACAGTGCCTTGTCCTTGAGGCTGGTGTACTTGGCGCAGATCTCAACGACTTCGGCGCGCTTGGGACCGCCCTTCATCGCGTCGTAGTAGTCGCGCACGCCCTTGAGGAAGGCCACGGTGAAGGCCTTGGCCTGGTCCGGGTTCTTGTCCATCCAGTCCTTGCTGTAGAGCATGACCGAGACTTCGAGCGGCGGCTCGGTCATGAAGTCGGCGGCGCGGCGGAACGGGAAGGAGATTTTCTTCTCGCTGAACAGCTCGGCGAAGGGTTCGACGACCGTGCCGCCGTCGATCGCCCTGGTCTCCATGCCGGGGCCCATGCTCGGCCAGGGCATGCTGATCGTCTGCAGGTCGTCGAGCGTCATCCCGTCGGATTCCATCAGCCTGCCCAGCATGAAGTGCAGGACCGAGGCCGGCGTGTTGATGGCGATCATGCGGCCCTTGAGGTCACGCGGCGTCTTGACCTTGTCCTTGAGGTCAGCGCGCAACACCAGCGTGTCGCTCGAGAAGCCCGGGACGTCGCGGGTGCGCGACATGACGATGCGCACCGGCCAGTCGCGCGCGAAGGCGTTGTAGAGGGCGGCGCTCACGCCGCCGCCCGCGACCTGGATCTGGTTGGTCGACAGGGGGGCCGTCGCCTGGGCGGCCGACTGGAAGCGCTCGAGCTTTACCTCGACGCCCTCGGCGGCGAAGTAGCCTTTTTCGATGGCGATGTAGAACGGAGCGTCGGCCAGGATGCCGAGGTCGCCAACTTTGACGGGCTGGGCGGAAGCCACCGTGCTCCACAGGGCGCCAAGAGCGGCCAACAGCAATTTGCGCATCAGGGCACCCACATCAGTCACGGCGCCACGGTATCAGAAGCCGTTCGCACTCGTGCAGGAAAAACGTCGAAAGCACACCCAGCACGGTGATCACGATGATGCCGACGAACATCTGCTCGACCATCAGGGTCTGCCAGGACGACCAGATCAGGTAGCCGATGCCCGACTGGGAGGCGACGAACTCGGCGCCGACCAGCACCACCAGCGAGACGCCGAGGCTGATGCGCAGGCCCGCCAGGATGGTGGGCAGCGCGCCGGGCAGGATCACGCGCAGGAAGAGCTTGTGCCACGGCGTGCGGTAATTCTGTGCGACGTCGAAGTAGATCCTGTCGAGCTGTATCACGCCCACGGTGGTGTTGATGATGGTGAGGAACAGCACCGACATCGCCACCACCACGATCTTCGAGCCGTCGCCCAGACCGAACACCAGCATGAGCAGCGGCAGGATGGCGATCTTGGGAATGGGATAGAGCGCGGCCACCAGCGGATCGAGTGCCGCGCGGACCCAGCGGTTCAGCCCCATCACCATGCCGATGAAGACGCCCGGCACGGCGCCCAGCACGAAGCCGATCACCAGCCGGTACAGGCTGGCGCCGATATGGCGCGCGAGCTCGCCGGAGAGGGCGAGGTCCCAGCCCGCCACGGCGATCGAGACCGGCGAGGGCACGTAGCGCTGGTCGACGAGGCCGGCGTTGGACGCGAGCTGCCACAGCAGCAGTGCTGCGACCGGCGAGAGGATGGCCAGCGCCCGCTCCTGGTTGGCGCGCTTCACGACCGCGCCTCTTCTTGGCGCCGCGCCGCGCGCACCTCTTCCTCGAGCATGCGCCAGATCGAGAGTTCCAAGGTGCCGAAGCGCGGCTCGGCGCGCAGCTCGGCCACCGAGCGCGGCCGCGGGAAGTCGATCGGCACGATCTCCTTGATGCGGCCGGGCTGGGCCGACATCACGACGATGCGGTCGGCCAGCGCAATCGCCTCGTCGATGCCGTGGGTGATGAACAGCACGGTCTTGGCCGAACCCTCCCAGATGCGCAGCAGCTCCTCCTGCAGGATCAGCTTGTTCTGCGCATCGAGCGCGGCGAACGGCTCGTCCATCAGCAGGATCTCGGGATCGGCCACGAAGGCGCGCGCGAGGCTTACCCTCTGGCGCATGCCGCCGGAGAGCTGCTGCGGGTAATGCTTGTGGAAGCGCGACAGGCCGATCTTCTCGAGGAAGGGCATCACCTGCGCGCGCCGCTCGCGCTTGCCAACGCCCTGCATCTCGAGGCTGTAGGCCACATTGTCGACGACGCTCATCCACGGGAACAGGCCATGCTCCTGGAACACCATGGCGTTCTGCGGATGGGCCGTGTCGGGGCCTGATGCGACGGTCACCGTGCCGGTGCTCGCCGTCTCGAGGCCGGCCACGATGCGCAGCACGGTGGTCTTGCCGCAGCCGCTGGGACCTACGATCGCGACAAACTCGCCGTCGGCCACGGACAGCGAGAAGTTCTTCAGCGCCACCGTGCGCTGCTCCTCGTCACCGAATGTCTTGCCGAGCCGGTCGATCCGGATCTTCGTCGGATCGTTCACGCGGCGACCTGCGGCGCCTTTGCGCAGGCGGCCTTGTACTGTTGGATCAGCCGGCGGCAGAGCTCCGCAGCCGTCGGGATGTCCTCGATGTTTCCCACGCCGTGCCCCGCCGTATAGATGTCCTTCCAGCGCTTCTTGTTCTCCTGCGCCGCCACGATCTTGCTGGGCAAGGTCGTGCGCAGCACATCGAGGTCGATGCCGGCTGCGATCAGGCTGGGCACCAGCCAGTTGGCCGGCGCGCCGTCGATCGAGGAGGTGAGGAAGACGTCGGTTGCGCGCGTGTCGAGGATCATCTTCTTGTGCGCCGCCGCCGCCATCGCCTCCTGCGTGGCGATGAAGCGCGTGCCGATATAGGCCGCATCGGCGCCCATCGCCTGGGCCGCCAGCGCGTCCTGGCCGGTCGACATGCCGCCGGCCAGCACGATCGCGAAATGATCGCCCAACTGCCGCACCTCGTTCATCAGCGCGAAGGGATTGAGTGTGCCGGTGTGTCCCCCGGCGCCGCCCGCGACCGCGATCACGCCGTCGACCTCGGCCTCCAGCGCCTTCTCGGCGTGGCGGCGGTTGGCAATGTCGTGCAACGCCACGGCGCCCCAGCCATGGATGCGCTTGATCGCGTCGCCGGGCGCGCCCTTGGAAGTCAGCACGACCGGCACCTTGTATTTCTCGACCAGCTCGAGATCGCCCGGATAGCGCGGGTTTGACGCGTGCACGACCAGGTTCACCGCCCAGGGCGCGGGCTTCTTGCCGGCGTCTTCCAGACGCTTGATGCCGGCCTGCATCTCGTCGAGCCAGGCCTGGAATTCCTCGCGGCTCCTCGTGCCGTGCGCGGGGAAGCTGCCCATGATTCCCTCGCCGCAGCAGGCGAGCGTCAGTGCGGGATTGGACACCAGGAACATCGGCGCGGCGATCACCGGAATCGCCATGCGATCGATCAGTCTCTGCACGTCGGCGCGCGCCATGTTCAGATCTCTCCCATGTTGGGTGTCGTCGAGGTGACGCCCGCGTCGGCCAGCCGGCGCAACGCCTGATCGTCATAGCCCAGAAGCGCGCGCAGCACCGCCTCGGTGTCCTGGCCGAGATCGGGCGCGGCGCGTTCGATGGCGATGCCTTTGCCGTCGAGCCGATAGGGCAGGCCCTTTACGAGACCGCCGCGCTCGTCACGGGCAAGGGTCACGCCGGCCAGGGCCTTGTCGGTCAGCACGTCGACGCCGTCGTTGCACAAGGCGGCGGGGATGCCCTTGGCGAGCAGCGCGTCGACGACGTCGCCGCTGTCCCGCTCGGCGCAGAAGGCTTCGAGCGTCGGATCGGCGGTTGCCAGGGTGGCGGCGATCCAGCGCCCGTCTTTGCACTTGTATGTATCCTGCTGTGCGACGCCCTCCTGGGCGTTGCCGCGGCGCATTTGGGCGCGCTTCGAATCGGCGGAGGCGGCCAGGATCTCCTCGCCCAGGGTAAACGACGCCACCTCGCGCTGGGAGAAATCGAGGAAGCAGCCCTGGCCGGTGCGGCGCGCCTCCATCACGGCGGTGATCACCATGCCCGTCGCGAACAGCGACACGATCTGGTCGGGATAGTTCACATCCATGCCGGAGATGCGCGGCTCCTCTCCTTCGTAGCCGGTCAGCGCGGCGATGCCCGAGGTGGCGTCGAGCGTCGAGCCAAACGAGACGTTCATGCGCTCCGGTCCGGTGTCGCCCTGGCTGGAGATGGCGGCAAAGACGAGGCGCGGGTTGAGCGCTTGCAGGTCCTTGTAGCCCAGCCCCGCGCGATCGAGCACGCCGCGCCGGAAATTCTCGACCACGACGTCGCATTGCGCCGCCAGCTCGCGGATCACCCGCTGGCCGTCCTTGTCCTTGAGGTTGAGCGCCAGTCCGCGCTTGTTGCGGTTGGTGAAGCGGAACTGGGGCGAGCGGTTCCACCAGCCTTCATTGTCGTCCGGCTTGCCGACGACGCGGAACGGATCGAGATAGGCGCCCGACTCGATCTTGATCACATCGGCGCCGAGATCGGCCAGCATCGCCGAGGTGTTGGCGCCCGCCGTCAGCAGGCCGAAGTCGAGGACGCGCACGCCGGAGAGAGGACGCGTGCTCATGCCGCGAGTTCCGGCGCGGGCTTGGGAGCAAAGGAGCGGCCGTTCCACTGCACGGGCAGTTGCGGCATGCGCAGCTCGCCCAGCTTCGCGAGGAAGCCGCGCGCCACATACTGCTCGGTCTCGAGCAGCTCGGCCGGCGAGAAGATCGGGCCGAACGGCACGCCCATGGCCTGCGCGGTCTTCTGGATCTCGGCGCGCGTCTTGTCGGCGAACCACGGTGTGAGGATGGCGTAGATCTCGGCCACGTTTTTGCGGCGGCCGGCGCGCGTGTTGTACTTCGCATTACCGAGCCTCGGATCGCCGATCAGGTCGCGCGTCTGCGGCCACTGCGTCGCGGTGTAGACGACGGCGACGTGCCCATCCTTGCAGGGCAGGATCTGAAACTCCGAGCTCTTGCCTTCGCGGCCGGGCGAGGTGCCCGAGGCTTCGGCACCCGAAGCCGCCTTCCAATTCACCCACTGCATCACTTCGGCCAGCGACACGCGGACCGACGGCGCCTTGTGGCCGCCGTCGCGCGCGGCAAGAGCGGCGGTGAGGCCGGTGAACGCCGTGAGGCCCGCGGCGTAGGACGCCTGGTGGCCACCCAGGCGCAGCGGCTTGCGCTCGGGCTCGCCCACCATGTGCAACAGCCCACCCAGGGCCAGGACCGTGAACTCGCTGACCGGCCGCGTCGCGGCATTCATCTCGACGGGAAAGGCTGCGATCTCGATCGGCGTCGCCCGGCCGGCCCGCGCGAGCGCCGCGACCGAAGCGGGCTCCTCGAACAGCACCGCATCAGCGGTGTCGAGCAGCTTGGACAACGCATCGCGGCCGGGCGCCTGGGCGAGGTCGAGCACCAGCGAGCGCTTCGAGGTGTTGAGGAACTGGAAGAGGGCGCTTTCGGCATGCGATGTGTGGGGCGGTAGAAGTGGTGCCGCGTGGCGCACCGGATCGCCGCCGGGCGGCTCGATTTTCAGCACGGTCGCGCCGAGATCGGCCGCGATCTTGCCCGCAAGCGACGTGGCGAGCCGCAGGCACAGCGGCACCTGTTTGTCGTTCACTTCGACGATCGTGAAACGCTGCAGCGGCAGGGTGTCGGACGCGGTCATGGCAGGCTCTTCGCGTATCGCGGCAGAAAGCTTCGGTCAACGTCGGGGCCTGTGCTAGCGTCGTAGTCTACGGAGGTTTCACATGGCACAGACCGGCAACCACAAGGGGCTGACGTTCGGGATTTTCCTCGCGCCCTTCCATCGCGTGGGCGAGAATCCGACGCTCTCGATGGCCCGCGACATGGAGCTGATCGAGTGGATCGACGGGCTGGGCTACGACGAGGCCTGGATCGGCGAGCATCATTCGGCGGGCTGGGAAACGATCGCCTCGCCCGAAGTGTTCATCGGCGCCGCGATCGAGCGCACGCGCTACATCCGCCTCGGCTCGGGCGTGACCAGTCTGCCGTATCACCATCCGCTGATGGTCGCGAACCGCTTCGTGCAGCTCGACCACATGTCGCGTGGCCGCACCATGCTGGGCTGCGGCCCGGGCGCGCTGCCGTCCGACGCCTATATGATGGGCATCGAGCCCACGACCCAGCGCCCGCGCATGGAACAGGCGCTCGAGGCCATCATGCGGCTGCTCGAATGCAAGGAGCCGGTCACGATGAAGACCGACTGGTTCGAGCTGAAGGAGGCCCGGCTGCATCTGGCGCCTTATTCATTCCCGCATTTCCCGATCGCCTGTGCCAGCACGATCACGCCCTCGGGCATGATCGCGGCCGGCAAGCACGGCGTGGGCGTACTGTCGATCGGCGCGGGCATCCCGGGCGGGCCCGAGATGCTGGGCAAGCAGTGGGGCATCTACGAGGAGACCGCGGCCAAGCACGGCAAGACCGCCGATCGCGGCAAGTGGCGCGTCGTCGTGAACTGCCACGTGGCCGACGACGACGAGGAGGCGCTGCGCCAGGTGAGCAAGGGCGAGCGCCACGAGACCATCACCTATTTCGAGGACACGCTCGGCCGCCCGCCGGGCCGCGCCGACGATCCGCTGCGCGACGGCGTGAAGATGGGCACGACCCTGGTCGGCTCGCCCGACACAGTGACCGCGGGCATCAACCGCCTGCTCGGTTTCTCCAACGGCGGCTTCGGCGGCGTGCTGTTCCGCGCCAACGAATGGGCGACGCGCGAGCAGATCCTGCGCTCCTACGAGCTGTTTGCGCGCTACGTGATGCCGCGCTTCCAGGGCTCGCTCGACACCGTCGCGGCGTCGCAGCAGTGGGCGATGTCGAACCGCAAGGGCATCTTTGGCCCGAACGTCGCGGCTGTGCAGAAGGCCTTCACCGATGCCGGCCGCGTCGCACCGGAAGAATTCCGTGCCCGCACGCCGGGCGCCCGTGACGTTGCCGGCGACTGAAGGCCTGCCCGGCGATCCCTGGCTCGACCGCTGGCTGCCGCTGATCGGACGTCACGCGGCGGGGCTGCCGATCCTGGAGCTGGGCTGCGGCGGGGGACGCGACAGCGCGGCGCTCGCAGCGGCGGGCCATCGGGTGATCGGCGTCGATCAGTCGGCCCAGGCGATCGAGAAGGCACGGCAGCGCGTGCACACAGGTACGTTTCACTGCCAGGATTTACGCGCGCCGTTTCCCGTCGGAGATGCAGCGGTCGGCGTCGTGATCGCCAGCCTGTCGCTGCATTATTTTCCGTGGTCGGAGACCGAGGAACTGGTGCGGCGCGTGCGCCGGACGCTGATGCCGGGTGGGCTGCTGCTGTGCCGACTCAACTCGACCAACGACCGTCACTTTGGCGCGGTCGGGCATCCGGAGATCGAAGCGAATTATTATAATGTCGATGGTGAGCCCAAGCGCTTCTTCGATCGCGCTTCGGTCGATCGTCTTTTCGGCGACGGCTGGCGGACGATCGACTGCGGCGAGTGGGTGATCGATCGATACGATCAGCCCAAAGTCGCCTGGGAGGTTGCGCTCGAACGATAGCTACCTGTCATCCTTCGCTGCGCTCAGGCTGACAGTTTGTCTGGTTTGGCAGAGTGCCCAAATAAAAAAGAGCGCGCCGTGAGGCGCGCTCTTTCTTTTGACCGGGACGTCCGGACTAGAACGTCTTTTTGTCGCCCGGCTGCATGTCGAGCACCTGGATGGTGGTCTGGCCCAGCGCCGCCTTGAACTCGGCGGGCGTGCCCTTGAGGAAGGGGTTGGTGCCGTAGTGTATCGGCAACACCATCTTGGGCTTGATCCATTCCTTGGTGGCGAAGGCGGCATCGACCGGGTCCATTACGAAGTGGCCGCCGATCGGGATCAGCAGCAGGTCGGGCTTGTACTTCTCGCCGATGAACTTCATGTCCGAGAACAGGCCGGTGTCGCCCATGTGGTAGATCTTGAAGCCGTTGCTGAGCGTGATTATGACGCCGACCGGCTCGCCGGCCTCGAAGCTCTCGTCCTTCCCGGTCGCCGGGTTCTTCACGATCATCTCGGAGGAATGTTCGGCGTGGACCTGGGTGATCTTGAGGCCGGGGATCGGCTCGAACGTGCCGCCCTTGTTCATGCGCGGCGCGAGGTTCGCGGGCAGGATGCCGAGGCTGGTGAGCTTCTGGTCCATGCCGGCCGGCCCGAGCACGGGCGCGTTGTCGCGCTTGGCGAGCTCGACGGAGTCGCCGAGATGATCGCCATGCGCGTGCGTCACGATGATGTAGTCGATCTTCCCGAGCTTGCTCAGGTCCTTCATCTCGGGCGGGGTCTTCGGATTTCCGGTCAGCCATGGATCGATCATCACCACCTTGCCTTCGGGCGTGGTGAGCTTGAACGCCGACTGCGCGAACCACTGCAGTTCGATCTTGCCCTGGGCATTGGCGCCCGTGGCGAACAAGAGGCACGCCGCGGCGACGGCGCTGACAAACCGGAATAACATTGAGGTAGCTCCCTGAAATTTCGCGGGCCCCTACTAACAGGTTTTTCAGGGCGAAAGATGTCGCTTTTCCGTGAACGGCTTATCGCCCACGATGCAGCGCAACATGAGAGGAGCCTCATCACATGAAGTGTCACGACCGATGAGCATCAAGGGCAAGGCCTATATCGCCGGCATCTACGAGCATCCGACGCGCCTGGCAAAGGACATCTCGCTGTCGCAGATTCATGCGCAGTGCGCCAAGGGTGCGCTGGAGGACGCGGGTCTCACAAAGGACGATGTCGACGGCTACTTCTGCGCCGGCGACGCGCCCGGCCTCGGGCCGATGTCGATGGTCGAGTACATGGGGCTGAAGGTCCGCCACGTCGATTCGACCGACACCGGCGGCTCCTCCTACGTGCTGCATGTCGGGCACGCCGCCGAAGCGATCGCGTCGGGCAAGTGCAAGGTGGCGCTGATCACCCTGGCCGGCCGGCCGCGCGCCGAGGGCATGGCGACCGGCACCGTGCCGCGCTCGCGCGGCGGCACGCCGACGCCGGACGAGCCGTTCGAGTTTCCCTACGGCCCGACGGTCGTGAACATGTACGCCAACTGCGCCATGCGGCACATGTACGAGTACGGCACGACGTCCGAGCAGCTCGCCTGGATCAAGGTCGCCGCCTCGCACCACGCGCAATACAATCCGCATGCGCTGCTGAAGGACGTGGTCACGGTCGAGGAGGTCGTGAACTCGCCGATGATCTCCGATCCGCTGCATCGCCTGGACTGCTGCGTCATCACCGACGGCGGCGGTGCCATCGTGGTCGTGGCGCCGGAGATCGCAGCCAAGCTCAAGCGCCCGAAGGTCAAACTGCTGGGCTCCTCGGAGTTCATCAAGACGCAGATGGGCGGCAAGGTCGATCTGACTTATTCCGGCGCGCGCTTCACCGGCGCGGCGGCCTTCGCCGAAGCGGGCGTAAAACCCTCCGACATGAAGTACGCCTCGATCTACGACAGCTTCACCATCACCGTGCTGATGCAGCTCGAGGACCTGGGCTTCTGTGAAAAAGGAAAGGGCGGCGCGTTCGTGGCCGACGGCAACCTGATCTCGGGTACCGGCAAGCTGCCGTTCAACACCGACGGCGGCGGCCTGTGCAGCAACCATCCCGCCAACCGCGGCGGCCTCACCAAGGTGCTGGAAGCGGTGCGCCAGCTGCGCGGCGAGGCCCATCCTAAGGTGCAGGTGAAGAACTGCGATCTCGCCATCGCGCACGGCACCGGCGGGTCGCTCGGCCTGCGTCACGGCAGCGCCACCGTCATTCTGGGAAGGGAGTAGTCCGATGGCCGACACGAAAGAACGCAAGCTGCCGGCGCCAGCCGTCTCTCCCGAGACCGAGGCCTATTGGGACGCCGCCTCGAAAGGCAAGCTGTTGCTGCGCAAGTGCACCGCCTGCGGCCAGGCGCACCATTATCCGCGCACGATCTGTCCGTTCTGCTTCAGCGACAAGACCGAGTGGGTCGAATCGAAGGGCGTGGGCACGATCTATTCCTACAGCGTGATGCGCCGCGCGCCGGTGCCTTATGCCATCGGCTACGTGACCCTGGCCGAGGGCCCGCGCATGCTGACCAACATCGTCGACTGCGACCTCGACAAACTGAAGTGCGAGCAGGCGGTGAAACTGGTCTTCAAACCGACCGACGGCGGCCCTCCACTGCCCATGTTCACGCCGGCCTGACGGCGGCGAGAACGAGCGCGATCAGACCGAGCATCGCGAAAACGGCTCGTGCGACATGGGAGTATTCCCAACGGTTGCGCAGTGCGGTCCAGTCTTCACCGTCCGGCGCGCCGCCGCTTGCGAAGAAGCTGCGCCCGGCAGTGCCCAGCCTATGGGCCTTCAGCCACACCTTGTTCACCGGCTGAGTGACGATCCAGAAGATTCCATGCTCCACGTGCAGTCGGTTGCCCATGGCCGGTGCGGGCAACGCTCGGACAGGCCAACCCGTTAATCGTGAATGATCACGGGGAAATGTCTGTGCGGCGCCGTGCGCTGGACTGCCGACGGCGAGCCCTCGGCGGTGCATCACTGCCATTGCGGCATGTGCCGGCGCTGGACGGGCGCGGCGTTCGCGACGCTCGTTTGGTTTCCGCAGGCCCGGGTCCGGTGGGAGGGAAACCCCGCCGTCTATCGGTCGTCGCCGATCGCCCTTCGCACGCACTGCGCGGCCTGCGGCACGGCGCTGTCGCTCGCCTACGACGCGCGCGCCGACATCGCGCTTACGGTGGGCAGCATGGACGTCCCGCAGGCGGCAACGCCCTCGCATCACTATGGAGTCGAAAGCCGCTTGCCCTGGGCCGATATCGGTGCCGATCTTCCTGTGAGACCGACCAAGGAGACCTGGTAAATTCAAGCCGGCGTGCATCCGTTTGATATAACGACCGTATTGGGCGATTCCGCGCAACGCGCTTAGACTCGCGCGATGTTCATTCACGCACACCCTCATCCTGAGGAGCCGCGCGTAGCGCGGCGTCTCGAAGGATGGGAACGCGCACCGCGTCCATTGCCCCTCCTTCGAGACGCGCCCCTTCGGGTCGCTCCTCAGGATGAGGGCGGACGGGCTGCTCCATTATTTCTCCATTTATTTAATGGAGCGGCGGCGGAGACTGGCAGCGCACGGATGTTCACCGTGCTTGCATGCAATGCACGTGCATGCACCGGCTCATGAATCTCATGAGACTCATGAGTAATCGCCTCCGATGCCGCAGGGGCTGCATCGGAGGCCAATCCTCATGAGGGCGTCTTTTTGTGGATCAGCCGTTCAGCGCTTCCCAGATGCGCTCGGGGGTGGCCGGCATGTTGATGTGCTTGCCGCCCAGCGCGTCGACGATGGCGTTCATCACCGACGGCAGCGAACCGGCGCAGCCGGCCTCGCCGCAGCCCTTGGCGCCCAGCACGTTCGTCGTCGCGGGGACCGAGTGATAGCCCATGGCGAAGAACGGCGTGTCGGCCGCGCGCGGGAGCGCGTAGTCGGTGAAGCTGCCGGTGAGTGGCTGGCCTTCCTCGCTGTAGACCAC
>FTCZ01000734.1_pt1 | contig 32308 bp, 29 predicted proteins | sample 1658871 | NCBI WGS metagenome assembly FTCZ01 (sample SAMEA3914864, study PRJEB12502) | metagenome | biome: forest; material: soil | place: USA | collected 2012-03-12 | depth 0.3 m | reverse complement strand
CTCAAGGACTTCCCCAAGGAGCTTGGCGGTTCCGGCGAAGCCGTCCCCGAGTAGCTGGGCCCCGAGTAACAAGGCCACTCTCCCGCGCGCGTCGGCCGCCTTCCGGCCACCGCGCGCGGGTCCCCACCCTCTCCGTTCGTTCCGGCAGACTCCCATCGAGTCGGCACAAGCGGAGAGGGTTCCCCCTCGAACTAAAATCACCGAAGGATCGATCGATGAACTCGACGTCCGAGGCTGCGGGCGCTTTTGCGTCCTATAGGACCGGCATGATCGCACTGGCGGTCTATGTCGTGCTGCTCACGAAGTTCGGTCCGATGCCGGAAACCATCCTGGTGATGCTGGCAATATTCCTTGCCGCGCTGGCGTCAAGCGTCGCGGGCTTCGCCTTCTCCGCGATCTGCGGCGCGCTGCTGTTTCACCTGATCGACGACCCGGTGCGCGTGGTGGAGATCATGATGATCTGCAGCGTCGGCGGACAGGCCACGATGGTCTGGTCGCTTCGCCGCAACATCGACTGGCATGGATTGTCGAACTTCCTGCTCGGTGGCGCCTTCGGCCTGCCCATCGGCATCTGGCTGCTGATGCACACCTATCCGAAGCTCTACCTGCACCTGATCGGCGCGCTGCTGGCGCTCTATGCCGGCTTCATGATCTTTCGCCGCCCCGTGGTGCTCGTCCGCCAGCGCGGCCTATGGGACGTGCTGGCCGGCTTCGCGGGCGGCATTACCGGCGGCCTCGCGGCCTTTCCCGGCGCGCCCGTGACGATCTGGTGCGGCTTCAAGGGCTGGAACAAGGAACGCCAGCGCGGCTGCTATCAGCCGTTCATCCTGATCCTGCAGCTCGCCGGCCTCTTCATTATGGCGGCGGGGAGCTTCGCCGGCATCCAGCATCGCGGCTTCGATTGGACCGGCTTCCTCTATCTGCCGGCGATGCTTTTAGGCACGGCGCTCGGCATGACGCTGTTCACCTGGATGAACGACCGCCAGTTCGCGCAGAGCGTCAACATCCTGCTGGTCGTCTCCGGCGTGAGCTTCCTGCTCTAGAGCGCGCTACCGGCGATACTCGTGGTAGCGCCGGTACTGCTCGATCTCGCGGTAGGTGACGTCGTTCGGATAGCAGTAGAGGTCCTGCCGCCGGGTGCGCTGGTTGTAGAGGCTCTTGTCGGCGCATTGCTGACCGTTCCAGGCGTAGCTGTAGGGGCAGGGGCAATCGGTCGACCCGAACTGCGCCAGCGAATCGCGGATGATCATGTTGCGGATCTCGTCGTCGCCATAGCGCTGGGCCCAGGCGGTCGCGCTCCACAGCAGGGGCAGGGCGAGCAGGAGGAAGAGGAGACGTTTCATCCGCAGACGTTACCCTGTCAGGCCGGGGCGAAGATATCACCCCCGGCGGCGCGTTTCGGGGATGCGGCAACCGTCGCGCCCTTCGGACCGGCATAGGCCGCGTCGTGCTGCAGGGTCGGCAGCACGCGGTCGGCGAACAGCCGGATGTTCCGCTCGGCCTCGTGGTGCGGCAGGTTGCCGAACGAGAACTCCGCCACCAGGTGCTCCATGCCGGTGACCTTCTGCAGCTCGCCGATCTGCTGCAGGCAGTCGTCGGGCGTGCCCACGATCTGGATCGAGACGTAGAAGTCGGTCGCCTTCTTGAGGTTGGCGGGGTCCTTCAGCTTGGCGTAGGTCTTGGCCGTCTTGCCGTAGGCCTCGTAGCCTTTGACGTTGGCCAGGTGCCCGTCGGAGAAATGATAGTGGTCGTCAATCGACTGCCACTTACGGCCGAGATAGCGCCCGGCGCGCTCGTGGGCCTCCTCGCGGCTCTCCGCGCACGACACGTTGGTCAGGATGATCGGCGACTTCGGCACGAAGCCCGCAGCCCGGCTCATCGCCTGGAAATTGTCGATGTCCTGGCGGCACTTGGCCCATTCGTTCTGCATGATCATCAGCATGCCGAAGCCCAGCTTGGCGATCAGCTCGGCCGATTCGGGGCTGACCGAGCTTGCATAGAAGCGCCGCTCGGGGTGCGAGATCGGACGCGGCCGGATCGACATGCGCGGGATCTTGAAGAATTCGCCGTCGTGCTCGAACGACTCCTGGCTGAGCGCCTTCACCACGATCTCGGCGGCCTCCGCGAAGCGCGGACGCGCCTCGTCCATGGGAATGCGGAAGCCCTCGTACTCGGTCGAGGCGGCGCCGCGACCGAAGCCGAACAGGCAGCGACCGCCGCACATGATGTCGAGCAGCGCGATCTGCTCGGCCACGCGCACCGGATCGTGCCACGGCAGCACAATCACCGACGTGCCGAGCGAGATGCGCTTGGTGCGGCCGGCGAAGTAGGACAGGAGCTGCGTCGGCTGCGGCGACATGGCGTAGCCGGTGAAGTGATGCTCCAGTCCCCACAGCGAGTTGAAGCCGAGCGGCTCGACCAGGTCACCCAGCGCCAGGTGCTCGTGCACGACGTCGGCATCGGCGCGGCCGGGCTCGTGCAGCATGTTCATCGCGGTGCCGACTTTCATGCGTTCCTCCTGTTTGTTGGGGGATTGTCGCTCATTTCCCGGCCTCGTCCATGTCCGGATAAGCGATTTTCGCACATTTATCTTGACAATATATGCGATATGCGCAATATTATCACTTCGGCAGCGGCGGCTCCGACAGATGCAGCCACGACAGCCGCTCGTCGGCGAAGGCATGGCCCCTGGGCGCGTAAGGCTCGGGGTCGTCGAAGGCGCCGACATGGAGATGGATTTCGGTCGGCCAACGCGCGCCCTCGTAGGTGAGCGTCGAGCCGCAAGTGGAGCAGAAACCGCGATGGACGCCCTCGGACGACATGAAACGCGCCAGCGTGCCCTTGGTGAAGCGGACCTTGTCGGCCTCGAAGCCAGCATAGGCCGAGACGGGCGCGCCGGTATGACGGCGGCAGCTCGCGCAATGGCAGTAGCTCGTCCACTTGGGCGGGCCGTCGACTTCGAAGCGGAGCGCGCCGCACAGGCAGCCGCCGGTCGTCATGTCGTCGTCCTTTCGAAAATCCTCGCGAGCCGCTCGCGAGGCCTCGCGAGGAATCACCTTAAGGCCAATAGGAGCAGCATTTAAAGCCAATCCTCGCGAGCGCGTAATTTTTGCAGAAGGATCTGCTGCCGTTTAATCTCCGTTTATTAAACGGCAGCGGTCAACCCAGCACACCGGCCGCGCGCAGCCGATCGATCTCGGCCGCGCTGTAGCCCAGCTCGCCCAGGATCTCGTCGGTATGCGCTCCGTGCGCCGGGCCGGGTCCGGCCGCCGCGGGCTGCGGGGCAAAGGAGAGTCTGATCGGCGCGGAGATCGAGCGCGGCATTTCCTCGACGGTCGTCGGTACGATCGCGCCGTTGGCCACCGCCTGTTCGTCGTCGGGCACGTCGCGCAGCACGCCCAGCAGGCCGAAGGTGATCTCGTGATGGCGCAGGCGCTTCTTCCATTCCGGCCACGGCTTTGCGGCGAACACCGGATCGAGGATCGCGGCCAGTTCGCTGGCATGGGCGCGGCGGTTGTCGGTGGTCTGGAAGCGCGGGTCCTTCAGAAGATCGCGGCGCTCCAGCGCCGTGCAGAGCTCGGGCCAGAGTTTGTCCTCGCGCACGATGGTGAGCTGGATCCAGCGGCCGTCGGAGGTGCGGTACTGGTTGGCGAGCGCGCTCCTAGGTTTGGTGCGCGGCGGCCTGGGCGCCACGAAGGCGCCGAGCAGCGCGCCCTGCGCCAGCATGGCGTTCGACCACAGGCCTCCGGCATGCAGCGACGTCGAGACCTCGCTGCCTTCGCCGGTGCGCTCGCGGTGAAGCAGCGCCATGGCGATGGCGCCGAAGAGATTCATGCCGGCCATCTGGTCGCCTTGCGCCGGCAGCGAGAAGGCGGGCGGGCCGTCCGCGTAGGTCAGCGCATCGAGCAGGCCGGAGCGCGCGAAGAACGCCGTCGAGTCGAAGCCCGGCTGCTCGGCGTCGGGACCGTGCTCGCCATAGCCGGTCATCGAGGCATAGATCAGCCGCGGGTTGAGTGGCGCCACGTCGCTGTAACGCATCGCCAAGCGCTCGCGGACCTTGAGCGGGAAGTTCACCACCATCACGTCTGCTGTCTTCACCAGCCTGTCGAAGGCTTCGCGGCCGTCGGCGTGCTTCAGGTCGAGCACGATCGCGCGCTTGTTGCGGTTGACGAGGTGCCAGCAGAAATTGACGGGATGCTGCGGGATCGAATGGGCCTGGCCGAGCTTGCGCTGCGGATCGCCGTCGCCCGGCGGCTCGATCTTGATCACCTCCGCACCGTAATCGCCCAGTACCGTGGTCGCGACGGGGCCGGCGATGAAGCTCGCCAGGTCGAGCACGCGCAATCCCTGCAGGGGCAAGGTTCCGGCCATTGATGTTTCCTCTCCGAACCCTTAACCAGCCTACTCCAATGGTCTCGTCCAAGGAAAAGCTTCGGCGTGCGGCGCCGGGCCTGCTCCCCGGTGTGGTACTCGGGGCCGCCTTCATTGCCGCGCTGATCTGGCTGCCGGCGGGATGGGCCCTGGTCGTCGGCGCGCTGTGGTGCCTGGTGGGCGTCGTGCAGTTCCGCCGGCCCTTTCCACGCAATGCGTCACTCGCCCTGGCCTCGCTGATGTTCGCCATGGCGGTGGTCGAAGGCGGGCTCTGGATCCTGGCGCCCGACGCCCCCAACGCCGGCGCCACCAAGGTCGAGACGCCGCCCGACTGGTATCCGCAGGATCCGGCGCTCGGCTTCAAGCCCCGGCCCAACACGACCGTGCAGGCCACCGCGACCTACGATGGCAAGCCGCTCTACAAGGTCACCTATCACATCGATGCCCAGGGCGGGCGCGCGGTGCCGGGTTCGGCCGACAGCGGACCGACCTATCTCTTCATCGGCGACTCCTACATGTTCTCCGAGGGCGTCGAGGACGGCGACACCCTGCCGTCGCAGTTCGCGCGCCGCCTCGATCCCCCGGCGCATGTCGTCAATCTCGGCGTGCCGGGCTACGGCTCGACGCAGATCGTGCGGGCGATGGAACTCGGCCTCTACGACAGATATGTCACGGGCAAGGTCGTGGCCGTCGTCGCCTGGGCCACGCCGCCGCTGCTGTGGCGGGTCACCGGCGATGCAAGTTGGCTCGGCTCCTCGCCGCGCTACGATTTCGGCAACGACGGCAAGCTCCACTGGTCGGGCTCGTTCGACCACTATCGCTGGACGCGCCCGTGGGATGGCCTCGCCTATTATGCGCGCACCAACGTCGCCTGGATCGGCCGCGCGATGCAGGCCTCGCTCGAGCGCCAGCAGACCAGGCTCTACGTCGCGCTGATGGCGCGCCTCGGCGAGCTGGTGAAGCAGCGCTACGACGCGCCGCTGATCCTGCTCAGCAACGGGCCGGAAAAGGAACCGGCCGACCAGCCCGACCTACAATATCTGCCGGCCTTCGACGGGCTGCGCGCGCTGCGCGGCAACGTCTCGGTGGTCTCGGTGCGCAAGAAGCTTGGGCCGCCGTCGGACTGGCAGCGGCAGCAATATTTCATCCAGCACGACGGCCATCCGATGCCGAAGCTCAACGCGCTGGTGACCGACGCGCTGGTCGAGCACCTGGCCCGTCAGGGTAATTGAGGTGAGGGCAATTGAGATGACGCCGGCGCCGATGAGACAGCTCAACCGGCCCAAGCCCGAGGTCGTGGTCGAGCGGCGCGCCGACGGCACCTTGATCCTGTCTTCGCCGCGCACTTTGCCGGCCGACCTGCCGCTCACGATCGACCAGCTTGGCCACGCCGCCGAGCGCCGGCCTCACGTCACCTGGCTGGCCGAGCGTCGCGGGTCTGGCCGCGCGTGGCAGCACCTTACTTATGCCGAGGGCTGGGCGAAGACGGGCGCCATCGCGTCGTGGTTGATCGCCCAGGGCTATGGACCGGCCAGCAAACCGCTCGCCATTCTTTCGGACAACAGCCTGGAGAACGCGCTCTTCCTGTTCGGCGCGCTCAGGGCCGGCGCGCTGGTCGCGCCGGTGTCGCCGAATTACTCGCTGTCCGGCGATTGGACGCGGCTCGAGCATGTGCTGTCGATCGTCGAGCCCGCGCTGGTGTTCGCGCAGGACTCCAGGGCCTATGGCGCCGCGCTCGATCGTGCCGCGGCGCGCGGCGCGCGGATAGTCACGGCCGATGGCCAATATCGGAAAGGGGGCGGCCTGCCGTTCGGCGCGCTGGCCAGCAGCTCGATCGATGCCGCCGTCGCCGAGCGCCGCACACACATCACCGGCGATACGCCAGCCAAGATCCTGTTCACGTCGGGCTCGACCGGCCTGCCCAAGGGCGTGCTCAACACGCACGGCAATCTCGCGGCGGGGACCGAGATGATCCGCATGGTGGGCGAGCCGCTCGACGATGCGCGCATTCCCGTCTCCCTCGACTGGCTGCCGTGGCACCACACCTGGGGCGGCAACGCCAATCTCAACAGCGTCGTTCGCGTCGCGGGCTCGCTCTATATCGATGGCGGCCGGCCGATCCCGGGCCGCTTCGAGGAGACGATCGAGAACCTGCGCGAGCTGTCGCCGTCGAGCTTCGGCTCGGTGCCCGCGGCCTATCCGCTGCTGCTGTCGGCGCTCGAAAAGGACGCGAGCTTGCGCGAAAAATTCTTCAAGAACATGCGGGGCCTGGGCTACGGCGGCGCGCTGCTGCCGCAGGAGAGCTTCGACCGCCTGCAGGGCGTGGCGACGCAGCAGCTGGGCGAACGCCTGCCATTCGGCTGCGGCTGGGGCATGACCGAGACGACCAGCACCGGGCTGATGGTCTACTGGAGCGCCCAGCGCGCGGGCCTGCTCGGCCTGCCGCAGCCCGGCATGGCCGCCAAGCTGGTGCCGTTGGGTGACCGCTACGAGTTGCGCGTCAAAGGTCCCAACGTCGCGCCCGGCTATTATGCCGATCCGCAGGCGACGGAAGCGGCGTTCGACGAGGAGGGCTTCTTCAGGACCAGCGATGCCGCGCGCTGGGTCGATGAGGCGCGGCCCGAGGCGGGCCTCGCCTTCGCCGGCCGCGTCTCGGAGGAATTCAAGCTTGCGTCCGGCACCTGGGTGCGCGCCACCACCTTGCGCGGCCAGTTGATCACGGCGCTGCAGCCCTACGTCCACGACCTGGTGATCGCGGCCCCCGACAGACCGTGGCTCGGCGCTTTGGTCTGGCTCGATCCGGCAGCCTGCACGGGCGATTGGAAATCCGTCCTCAAGGAGCGGCTCGCCGCGTTCAACGCCGGCCCGGGCGGATCGAGCACCCGCATCCGCCGCCTGCTGCCGCTCGAGGCGCCGCCGTCGGCGGCCGACGGCGAGGTAACCGACAAGCGCTCGATCAACACACGGCGCGTGCTAGAACGGCGCGCCGCCGACGTGGCACGTCTCTATGCGGAGCCTATCGATACGGCGGCGATTTCCGCCTAGAGTGCCTGGAGAGCGGTCAAACGCCGTCAGTGTTCTGGGAGGAACGAGATGAAGATGCTGCGTCACTTGTCGCTTGCCTGCGTGGCCGCATTGGCCTTCGCGGCCGGTCCCGCGCTTGCCCAGAAGAAGGGCGGCACGCTCACCGTCGGCGTCGAGCTGGATATTCCGGGCTTCGATCCGCTGAAGGTCGGTGTCTACGACACCTCCGCCAACGTCGCCGCCAGCCTGATCCTCGAGAACCTGGTCAGGCTCGACGACAACGGCAAGGCCAAGCCCAGTCTTGCGCTCTCGTGGTCGAACTCCGACGACTTCAAGACATGGACCTTCAAGCTCAGGCCCGACGTGAAGTTCCACGACGGCACGCCGTTCAACGCCGCCGCGGTGAAGTTCAATATCGACCGCCAGAAGGACCCGAAGAACAACTGCCGCTGCGCCTTCTATATCGCCAACATCCTGAGCGTCGAGGCCAAGGACGACCTGACGGTGGTCTACACGCTGAAGGATCCGGCGGTGAATTTCCCGATCCTGCTGACGCGGCCCGACCAGAACCAGACGATCCATTCGCCGACCGCGATCCAGGCCAAGGGCGACGACTACAACCGCAACCCGGTCGGCACCGGGCCGTTCGTCGTCAAGTCGTGGACGGCCGGCGACCGCATGGTGCTGGAGCGCAATCCCGACTACTGGAACAAGGGCCACCCCTACCTGGACCGCGTCGTGCTGCGGCCGCTGCCCGATTCGCAGTCGCGCTTCGCCAGCCTGAAGTCGGGCGAGACCGACGTGGTGTGGGCCGACGAGTTCGAGGCCGACAACATCGTGCGCGCGCAGAAGGATGCGACCCTGCAGGTGCTGTCCTATGCGGGCTCGGGCGCCGCGGTGAACGTCTTCAATACCAAGGCGCCGCCGCTCGACGACGTGCGGGTGCGCCAGGCGCTGGTCATGGCGATCGACCGCAAGAAATATTCGCAGGCGCTGACCAACGGCCTCGCCCGGCCAGCCAGCAATCCCTACGGCGACGGCTCGTGGGTCAAGTGCAAGGATGACGGCGCGCTGCCGGAGGATCCTAAGAAGGCCGCCGAGCTGATCAAGGAGTACGGCAAGCCGGTCAGCTTCAAGATGCTGTTCACCGCGACGCCGCGCGGCCGCACCAATGGCCAGATCCTGCAGCAGTTCTGGAAGAACATCGGCGTCAACATGGAGATCGAGCAGGTCGACCAAGCGACGATCCCGCCGCGCGCCTTCCAGCGCAAGTTCGACATCACGCCGTGGCGCATCGTCGACTTCCCCGACCCCGACATCCAGATGTTCGCCAACTTCTACAGCAAGAGCCCGCTCAACCTGGCGAACTTCACCGATCCCGCGCTCGATCAGGCGCTCGAGCGCGCGCGCGTGACGCCGGACGAGGCCAAGCGGATCGAGGACTACTGCGCCGTCAGCCGGATCATCAACCAGCAGGCGACCTGGTTCTGGACCTTCCAGAACACCTATTACGCGCTCGCCAAGGCCAAGGTGAAGGGCATCGCCAAGATGTACGGCGGCGTCATCGACGCCTCCGACGCGTGGCTGGAATAGAGGCTGGAATAGCGCAGGCGTAGGAGAGGCGTATGGCGAGGTTCGTCGGCCGGCGGCTGCTTTATCTGCTGCCGGTCGTGATCGCCGTCTCGTTGCTCACCTTCCTGATCGCCTCGCTGCTGCCGGGCGATCTGGCCTATACGATCCTGGGCGACCAGGCGACGCCCGAGAGGCTGGCCGCGCTGCGCGCCGAGATGGGCCTCGATCTGCCGATCTGGCAGCGCTACCTGCACTGGCTGTGGGGCGTGCTGCACGGCGATCTCGGCCGCTCCTTCCGCACCGGCGAGACCGTGCTCGCCGCCGTCACCGATCGCGTGCCTGTTTCGCTCGAGCTGATGGTGGCGGCCGAGGTGCTGGGGCTGGTGATCGGCATTCCGCTCGCCATCCTGTGCGCGGTGAAGCAAGGCAGCGCGATCGACAGGTTCCTGACGGGCCTCGCCTTCGGCAAGCTCTCGATGCCGTCCTTCATGGTGGCGATCCTGCTCATCTATCTGTTTGCCGTGCAACTCAACTGGCTGCCGGCGACCGGCTATGTCCCGTTCACCGAGGATCCCGCCGGTAACCTGCGCAGCTTCGTGCTGCCGGCGCTGACGCTGGCCTTCGCCGAGTGGCCGGTGCTGATGCGCGTGCTGCGGTCCGACATGATCGCCACCCTGCAGGAAGACTATATCGCCATGGCCAAAGCCAAGGGCCTCAGGCCCGCGCGCATCCTGCTGGTCCATGCGCTGAAGCCCTCGTCGCTCACCCTGGTCACCGTGACCGGCATCAACATCGGCCGACTGATCGGCGGCGCGCTGATCGTCGAGACGATCTTCGCGCTGCCCGGTCTCGGCCGCCTGCTGGTGGCGGCGATCTACGCGCGTGACTTCATCATCCTGCAGGGCGTCGTGCTGTTCGTCGCCGTGGGCTTCGTGATCGTGAACTTTATCGTCGACATGCTCTACGCCGTGCTCGATCCGCGGATCCGTCATGGCCGCGCTTAAGGGGGCCGCGTTTAGCGGAAGCGGCCGCCGCCTCGGGGCGATGTTCGTCTGCGCCGTGGCCTGGATCGCGCTGATCGGTCTCGCCGCGATCTTCGCCAACCTGCTGCCGCTGCACAGCCCGACCGACATGGATTTCCTCGGCAAGCGCGCGATGCCGGACGCCGAGCATTGGCTGGGCAACGACCAGCTCGGCCGCGACGTTTTCTCGCGCCTGATCTACGGCGCGCGCATCTCGCTTACCGTCGGGCTGCTGGCGCCGGTGATCGGCGTGCTGGTCGGCGGCTGCCTCGGCATGCTGGCGGGATATTTCCGCGGTCCGCTCGAGACGCTGACGGTGGGCGGTGTCGACGTGCTGCTGGCCTTTCCGCCGCTGGTGTTCGCGCTCGCGCTCACGACCTATCTCGGCCAGTCGGTGCTGAACCTCACCCTGGTGATCGGCATCCTGGGCATTCCCGCCTTCACCCGCGTGGCGCGCGCCACCACCCTGTCGCTCGCCGAGCGCGAGTTCGTGATCGCGGCCCGCGCGCTCGGCGCCACGCATGCGCGCATCCTGCTGCGCGAGATCCTGCCCAACGTGGCCTTGCCGCTGACGGCCTTCTTCCTGCTGGTCGTCGCCGTCACCATCGTGGTCGAGGGCGCGCTGAGCTTCCTGGGCCTGGGCGTGCCCCCGCCCGCGCCAAGCTGGGGCAGCATGATCGGCGAGGGCCGCGAGAGCCTCGACGTTGCGCCCTGGCTCGCCTTCCTGCCGGCGGCCGTGATGTTCCTGACGGTGCTGTCCTTCAACATTGTGGGCGATTCGTTGCGCGCGCTCACCGATCCCAGGCCGGGCGCGCTATGAGCGTGTACTCGTGAGCGGGCCCCTGCTTTCCATCGAAGGCGTTTCGGTCAACCTGCCGACGCCGCGCGGCCTGCTGCGTGCCGTCGACAAGGTCGACCTGCAGCTCGAGGCCGGACGCACGCTGGGCGTCGTGGGCGAGTCGGGCTGCGGCAAGACCATGCTGTCGCGCGCCATCCTGCAGCTGCTGCCCAAGCATGCCGCGCTCGACGGCCGCGTGATGTTCGGCGGCCGCGACCTCGCCCGCCTGCCGCGCGAAGCCCTGCGCCGCCTGCGCGGACCGGAGCTCGCCGTCGTCTTCCAGGATCCGATGACCTCGCTCAATCCCGTGCTCACCATCGGCACGCAGATCGTCGAGACCCTGCAGGCCCATCTCGGCATGGACGGGATTGCCGCCACGAAGCGCGGCGCGGAGCTGCTGGCCGCCGTCGGCATTCCCGCGCCCGAACAGCGCCTGCGCCAGTATCCGAACCAGCTGTCTGGCGGGATGCGCCAGAGGGTTGCCATCGCCATCGCGCTGTCCTGCGAGCCCAAGCTGCTGATCGCCGACGAACCGACAACAGCGCTCGACGTCACGGTTCAGGCCCAGATCCTCGACCTGCTGGCGCGCGAGCAACAGCGCCGCCATATGGCGATGATCCTGATCACCCACGATCTCGGCGTGGTCGCCGGCCGCACCGACGAGGTGGCGGTGATGTATGCCGGCCGCGTCGTCGAGCGCGCACCGACGCGCCAGCTCTTCGCCCGCATGCGCATGCCCTACACCGAGGCCCTGCTGGCCGCGATCCCCAAGCTCGACGCCGCACCACACACGCCGCTGCCCGCGATCGCGGGCCGGCCGCCCGATCCGACGCGGCCGCTGCCTGGCTGCTCCTTCGCACCGCGCTGCCGCTATGCCGACGCGCAATGCGGGGAGTCCAAGCCGCCGCTCGTCGATCCGGAGCGGGCGGGCAGCCTCTATGCCTGCTGGCATCCGCTGTGACGAAGCTGCTCTCCGTCGAGAACCTCACTGTCGAATACGCCGTCGGCGGCAAGAGCCTGTTCGCGGTCTCCGACGTCAGCCTGCATGTCGATCGCGGCGAGACGCTCGGCCTGGTGGGCGAGTCGGGCTGCGGCAAGTCCACGCTCGGCCGCGCGGTCCTGCAGTTGCGCCGTCCGACCGGCGGGCGGGTCGTCTTCGACGGCACGGAGCTCACGACGCTGGGCAGCCAGGCCCTGCGCCGGATGCGCAAGCGCCTGCAGCTGATCTTCCAGGACCCGATCGCCTCACTCAATCCGCGCCGGCGTATCGGCGACATCATCGCCGAGCCGCTGATCATCACGGGCGTCACGGACAAGGCCGAGCGCGACCGGCGCGTGCGCGAGGTCATGAGCGCGGTCGGCCTCGATCCCGACGTGGCGATGGGCCGCCTGCCGCACGAATTCTCCGGCGGCCAGTGCCAGCGCATCTGCATTGCCCGCGCCCTGATTCTGGAGCCGGAATTCGTGATCTGCGACGAGCCGGTGTCGGCGCTCGACGTGTCGATTCGTGCCCAGATCCTGAACCTGCTCGAGGAGATGAAGCGGCGCTACGGCCTCACCCTGCTGTTCATCGCCCACGATCTCGCGGTGGTGAAGGCGGTCAGCGACCGCATCGCCGTGATGTATCTCGGCAAGCTCTGCGAAGTGGGTCCGACCGGGCCGTTGTTCGCGCGGCCGGCGCATCCCTATACGGCCCTGCTGCTGGAGGCCATTCCGGTCCCCGATCCGACGGTGCGGCCGATGGCCAACGTGCCGCTGGGCGAGCCGCCGTCGCCGCTGGCGCCGCCGTCGGGCTGCCGCTTCCGCACCCGCTGCCCGCGCGCCGATGCACGGTGCGCGGCCGAAGTGCCGCCATTGCGCGAGATCGGCGGTGGCCAGTTCGTTGCCTGCCACCACCCGTTGACGCAAGGCTAGGCGTCCCTCCCGATTTGGGCCTACAAGGGAACGCTTCGATGACTGGCTCCAGCGTTCCGGGGACGAGTGGCATGAGTAAATGGTCTTCCGCCGAAAGCGCTGAGCTGTTCGAGACATATGCACCGCGGTTCAAGGGACGCGAGCGCCTCGATCACATGGCCGTCCTGGCCGAGCTGCTGCTCCTCAAGGGCCTGCGTGTCGACGCGGCGCGGGTGGGACAGATGGTGCTGGCCGAGAGCGAGGGCCAGTCGCTCGCCGCGCAGCGGGCGCGGTTCGTGTTGAGCTCCAACGTGCCACGCTGGCACTACGATATCCTGCGCGACCGGCCGCGGCTCGACGCCTACGCCCGGGCGATCGCCGCCACCGTCAAGCCCGGCATGCTGGTGCTCGACATCGGCACCGGCTCGGGGATTCTCGCCATGATGGCCGCGCGCGCCGGGGCCGAGCTCGTCGTGGCCTGCGAGCGCGAGCCGATGCTTGCCGAGGTCGCCACCGCGATCGTCGCGCGCAACGGCCTTGCCGACAAGGTTCGCGTCATCAACAAGGAATCGACGAAGCTGCAGATCGGCGTCGACCTGCCGAGACAGGCCGACTGCGTGATCAGCGAGGTGATCTCCGCCGATCTCCTGTCCGAGAACATCCTGCGGACGATGTCGGCGGCCCGCAGCCTGATGACGGAGGATGCGCCGACCGTGCCGCGGCGCGGCGCGATCCACGTCGCGCTGGTCCGGTCGGAGCCGCGCTTTCCCGAGACGATCGACACCATTGCCGGCTTCGACCTGTCGCTGTTCAACGCGGTCATGCAGCCCAATTACTTTTGCGGCACGGTTCCGCCCGACGCCCTGCTGTCCGACGGCGCCTGCCTATTCTCCGTCGATCTCTCGGGCCACGATACGAGAGCCACGGCACAGGCCAGCACCCGGGTGAGGGTGCAGGAGACGGGCGTGGCCGTGGGCATCCTGCAATGGATCGAGATCGATCTTGCCGATGGCGTGTCGCTCGAGACCGGCACCGGCGCACCCTCCTGGAGCTGGGGTCAAAGCTTCTCGCCGCTGTTGCATCCCGTGTCGGTGACGGCGGGGCAGTCGGTCACGGTGCACGGCTGGCGCACGCTCGACAGCCTGCTGGTCTGGGCCTAGTCAGCGCGGGCGCTCAGCCCGTCGCGACCGCTATTTCAGACGCAGGAGATTGCGCACGTTGATCGGCTTGCTCATGCCGCGCACGCCGTGTTCGCCCAGGTCTTCCATCTCAATCGTGCCTTCGATCGCCAGGGCGAGCCGGCCGGTCGTCAGGATCTGGCCGTCCTTGGCGTCGGCGCAGAGCCGGGCGGCGAGATTGATGACGGCGCCGATCGCGGTGTAGTCGAAGCGGTCCTCGAAGCCGATGCGGCCCAGGGTGGCGTAGCCCTGCGCCATGCCGATGCCGAAGCCCAAGGTGTGGCCGCGCCGGGCCCAGACGGGGATCAGCTTCTCGACGGCGGCGCGCATCTCGATTGCGAGCTTGGCCGCGCGCTCCGCCGGATCGGGGCAGGGCAGGGGATCGTTGAAGAACACCAGCATGCCGTCGCCGGTGAAGCGGTCGAGCGTGCCCTCGTACTTGCGGATCAGCGGACCCACCGCGCCGTGATACTCGGCCAGCAGCGCCATGATGTCCTCGGGCTCGGCGGTCTCGGAGAACGAGGTGAAGCCGCGCAGGTCGCAGAAGAAGGCCGCGACCTCGCGCCGGTGATTGTCGAGGATCTTCTCGTCGCCCGTGGAGATGATGGCCTGCGCGAGCTGCGGCGCCAGGAAGCGCTTCAGCCGCCCGACCCTCTCGAGCTCGCCGACCTGGGCCTGTACCTTGGCCTCGAGTCCCTGGTTCATCTCCTGCACCTGGTCGTGCAGCGCCTTGATGCGCAACATGGCGCGCACGCGGGCGACCAGCGCGCCGTGGTCGATCGGCTTGGTGAGATAGTCGTCGCCGCCGGCGTCGAGGCCCGCCACGACGTCCTTGGGCGAGGCCTTGGCCGTCACCAGGATCACCGGGATGAACGGCAGGCCGGCATCGGCCTTCATGCGCCGCACGACTTCCAGCCCGTCGATCTTGGGCATCATGATGTCGAGCAGGACGAGGTCGGGCAGCTCGGCCGCCACCTTGGCCAGCGCCTGCTCGCCGTCTTCCGCCACGATCACCTCGTAGCCCAGGGCGCCGAGGCGCATGCGCAGGATCTCGACGTTGTCGGCGACGTCGTCGACGACCAGGATGCGGGCGGGATCGCGCATCTATGCCCCCCTCATGATCCCAATATCTCCCGGACCTTGGCCAGCATCTGGCGCGGGCTGTAGGGCTTGGCGATATAGGCGTCGCAGCCGGCATCGCGCGTCTTCTGCTCGTCGCCGGACAGCGCATAGGAGGTGACGGCCACGATCGGGATCGCCTTCAGTTCGGGATTGGCCTTGATCCGCCGCGTCGCTTCGTAGCCGTCCATAACCGGCATCTGGATATCCATCAGGATCAGGTCGGGCTTGTGCTCGGCCGCCATCGCGACACCCTGCGCGCCGTCGTGCGCCTCGACCATGTCGTATCCCGCCATGCCGAGGAGATCGCGCAGGATCTGGCGATTGTCCTCGGTGTCCTCGACCACGAGTATTTTCTTGGGCATCAGGCGGCATCCTTGGCGGCGGTGGCGGTGACGGGAATGGTGGCCTTGAAGATCGAGCCCTTGCCGACCTCCGACGTGACGGTGATGGCGCCGCCGTGCAGTTCGACGATCTTGCGCGAGATCGAGAGGCCGAGACCGGTGCCGCCCTTCTTGCGCGTGCTGCTGTTGTCGACCTGCTGGAACTCCTCGAAGATCTTGGCCTGATCCTCGGGAGCGATGCCGAAGCCGGTGTCGACGACCGACAGCTCGAAGTTGGTGCCGACCGCCGCGCCGCGGATCTCGACCGAACCCTGGTCGGTGAACTTGATCGCGTTGCCGACCAGGTTCAGCAGCACCTGGGTGAGGCGCCGCGCGTCGCCCTTGCCCATCGGCAGGCCGGGCGCGACCGCGGAGACGAGCGCGATGCCCTTGGTGCGCGCCAGCGACTCGGTGGCCGACATCACCGTCGCCACCATGTCGGCCACGCTGTAGTCCTCGATCGTGAGAACGAGCTGGCCCGCCTCGATCTTGGACAGGTCGAGTACGTCGTTGATCAGGCCGAGCAGGTGGCGGCCGTTGCTCTGCACACGCTCGAGCACGCCTTGCGCCTTCTCCGGCACGTCGCCATAGAGCCCATCGGTCATCATCTCGGTGTAGCCCAGGATGGCGTTCAGCGGCGTGCGCAGCTCGTGGCTCATATTGGCGAGGAACTGCGACTTGTGCTGGCTCGCCACCTCGAGCTGGCGGCTCTTCTCCTGGATCTCGGTGAACAGCCGCACATTCTGGATGGCGATGACCGCCTGGGCGGCGAAGGCCTCAGCCAGCTCGATCTGCCGTGGCGCGAAGGCTTCCGCTATGGGCTTGCGCAACAGGATGCAGCCGACCGCTTCTCCTTCACTCAGCATGGGCGCCGCCAGCACTGCGCGCACATTGGTACGGCGGGAGAGATCGATGGCCGTGGCGTATTCAGACCGGTCGAGCGCCTCGACATCCGGCACGTGGAACGTTTTCCCATCGATCACGGCGCGGCCGGACATCGACGTGCGATCAATGGGAATGCGTTCTCCGAGAAGCTGACCTAGGGTTCCCGCGTGGTTGGCCATCAACAGCTCGGCGCCATCGCGCATGATGATGGTGGCGTCGTCGGCGCCGCAGAACTTGCGCGCCGCGGCGACCACGGCATCGAGCACCGGCTTCACATCGGTCGGCGACTGGGAGATGACTTCGAGGATTTCGCCCGTCGCGGTCTGCTGCTCCAGCGACTCGCGCAATTCCGTGAACAGACGTACGTTCTGGATGGCGATAACGGCCTGGGCGGCGAAGGTTTCGGCAAGTTCGATCTGGCGCGGCGCGTAGGGCGTTGCAGTGGGCTTGCGGAGCAAGATGCAGCCGATCGCCTCGCCCTCGCGCAGCATCGGCACGGACAGCACGGCGCGGACATTGGCTCGCTTGGAGAGATCGACCGTCAGCGCGTACTCGCCCGGCGGAAGATCGCCCACGTCCGGGATGTGAATGGTGCGCTTTTCCAGCACCGCGCGGGCGGCAGTCGTCGAATTGTCGAGGGGGAGTCGTGTTCCGAGAAATTGCTCGATCGCGCCTTCATGATTGGCCAGAACAAGTTCTTTGCCGTGGCGCAGGACGATCGTAGCATCGTCGGCGCCACAGAACCGGCGCGCGGCGGAGACGACGGCATTCAGCACCGGCTCGACGTCCGTGGGTGACCGCGAGATGACGTGCAATATCTCAGCGGTCGCGGTCTGTTGTTCCAACGTTTCGCGCAGTTCGGCCGTGCGATCGTCGACCCGCTGTTCGAGCGTCTCGTGCGATTCCTGCAGCGCGTCTGCCGTGCGATTGAACTGGTCGGCCAGCGCCTCCAGCTCGTCGCCGGTCTTGATCGACAGGCGGTGACCCAGCTCGCCGCTACCGATGCGCTGCGCGCCGCCCTGCAGGGCGCGGATCGGCACGACCATGCGCCGCGCCAGCAGGGCTGCGACGACACCCGCGATCAGCAGGCCGAGCACCAGCAGGGCGAGGTCGCGGATGCCGGTGTTGATGACCGGCTCCAGGGCTTCCCTGATCGGCAGCTCGACGAAGACCAGCCAGTTGAGGGCCGGGATCTCGGCATGGGCGGACAGAACGCTGCGGCCGTTGAGATCCTTGGCCTCCAGCGCGGTGTCGTTCACGCCGTTGTCAGCGCGCGCGGCCTTCACTTGCGCCAACCGGTTCATGTCGGTGCCGCGCAGCACCAGCGATATGTCGGGATGCGCCACGAGGCGGCCGAGCCGGTCGACGACATAGGCGTAGCCGTTCTCGCCGATCTTGATTCGTGCGATCACCTCCAGGATCAGCTTGAGATTGATCTCGGCCACCGTGACGCCGCCGTTGCGGCCGCCGTGGGCCACGGCCATCGACAGATAGGGCTCGCTTTCCTTGCGGAAGTAGACCGGCCCGAAATAGACCTTGTTGGCGATGGCTTCGACGAAGGCCGGCTCCTGGGAGCGATCGATGTCGCTGCCGACCACGTCCATGCTGAGGCGCGACACCTTGAGCTGCTCGTGCCCGTTGCGATCGAGCTGGGTCAGCTCGGTGATCGCCGGCACCTGGCGCAGCAGGCGGACATACTCGAAGCGGCGCTGCTCGACCGGCAATGCCGCCCACTGCGGATAGGCGACCCAGCCGATCTGGTGCTCGATCTCGCGGACGAACGATTCGACCTTCTGGGACGCGGCTTCCGCCTTCTCGTGCTGGACGTCGATCGAGGCGCGGCGGTTGTCCTGGTAGACGAAATAAAGGTCGAGCGCGGAATTGATCACCAGCACGCCGGAGACCAGGCCGACGAAGGCCATCACGTACTTGAAGAAGAGGCCGAGCTTCACTCGATCACCCTCATTCCAGCACCTCGTCGGCGCGCGCCAGCATGATCGGCGGCACCGTGATGCCCAAGGTCTTCGCGGTCTTGAGGTTGATCACCAGCTCGTAGGTGTTGGGGCGCTGGATCGGCAGGTCGCTCGGCCTGGCGCCCTTGAGGATTCGGCCGGTGTAGCTGCCGACGATGCGGTACATGTCGGCCCAGCGCGTGCCGTAGCTAACCAGCCCGCCGTCCTCGACGAATTCGCGCGACGGGAAGATCGCCGGGAGCTTGCGCGCGGCGGCGAGCTCGAGGATGCGCGCGCGATAGTTGATCAGGAACGCATCGGCCACGACGGCCAGCGCATCGATCTTGCCGGCAGGCAGGGATTCGAAGGCGCGGTCGATCCCGGAACTCGTCTGGGCATTGATGGTGACGAGCGCCATGTCGAGCGCCTTGGCCGCTTCGGCCATGCGCTGCACTTCCTGGGCGACGCCCGGATTGGTCGGATTCATCAGCAGCGCCACGTTCTTGGCCGTGGGCAGCATCGCGCGCAACAGGTCGAGCCGCTTGGAATCGAGTTCGCCCGCCCACAAGGTGATGCCGGTCAGGTTGCCGTCGGGACGGCTGAGGTTGCTCACCAGCCCGATCAACATGGGATCGGCGCCGGCGCTGAACACGACGGGAATGGTCGCGGTCGCCTTCTTGGCATCGATGCCGACGGGGTTGCCGCCGACGGCGGCGATGACGTTGGGCTTTGCCGCGATCAACTCGGAGAGCAGGGCCGGCACATGGTCGTAACGGCCGTCGGCCCAGCGCACGTCGATCGTGACATTCTGTCCGTCGACGTAACCTTCCGTCTTCAGGCCTTCCTTGAACGCACCCAGGAGATGTCCGTCGGTCGTGACCGAGCGGCCGCTGAGATAGGCGATGCGCGGCAACGCAGGCGACTGCGCCCAGCCGGGGGATGCGATCCCAACGGCACCCGACAGAGCGAGCAGGGTGCGTCGCTTCACTCGATTACCTCGTCGGCCTGGGCAAGGAACATAGGTGGCAGGATAAGGCCCAGCGCCCGCGCCGTCTTCTGATTCACGATCAGTTCCATGCGTATCGCTTGCTGCACCGGCAGGTTGCTCGGCTTGGCGCCCTTCAGCACCTTGTCGACGCTGGCGGCGACCAGGCGCTGGATTTCCGCCGGATTGGCGCCGTAAGAGTAGAGCCCACCGGCATCGGCGAATTCGCGGCGGAAGGAAATCGCCGGCAGTCGCAGCTTCAGTGCGATTGCCGCGCACTCTTCCAGCCCGAGGCTGGGCTGGACGATCACGCCGGCCACCCCCTTGTCCGCCATCGACCGGAATGCCGCGGCAAGCGCGTCGCGCGCATTCACCAGCGCCGCGACGAGCTCGAGCTTCTCGGCCGTCGCGGCGGTCTGGATATCGCGCAACAGCGGTACGTGGAACGGATCCTGCGCGTTCACGATGGCGCCGAAGACCCGGGTCTCCTTGATCTCGCGAAAGAGCTGCACGCCCTTGCCGGCGAGCGTCGAGCTCGGGCTGAACACGCCGGTGAGATTGGCCTCGGGCCGCGCCACGTTGCTGACGCCGCCGATGTCGGGCGCGGCGCCGAAGAAGACGATCGGGATCGTCGATGTGGCCTTCCGTGCCGCCACGATCGCCGGCGACAGGATCGGCACCAGCACGTCGACCTTGAGGCGCACCAGCTCCGCGGCATGGCGATCGAGGCGTGCGGCATCGGTGTCGGAGACGCGATATTCATAGGCGATGGTGCGGCCTTCGACATGGCCAAGCTCGGCCATCGCTTTCCGGAACAGCGACCAAGCGGGCTCGGGATCTCCCGCCACCAGGAAACCGACGCGCGGCACGGCTTTCTGCGCCAATGCAAGGCGCGGCAGAACGGCAGCCACGCTTGCCGCGGCGAAAAGATCGCGTCGCCTCATGCGGGTGCTAACACCTTGTTGAACATCGATCCCGCTGCCCCCAACCGGATGGCCAAAGTGTATAGTGGACAGGGCCTCGTTTGACGAGACCGGGAGATCGAGGATGGAACGTCGCGCTCTTTTGCTCGGGTTAGGCGGCCTCGTGGCAATGCCGGTTCGCGCACAGTCGCCAATACCCGAGGTCGGGTTCCTGCATCCGGGCAGGTCGGCGGCCCTGGCGCCGCGCCTGGCCGCCGTGCTCGAAGGGCTGCGCGGCCGCGGCTTCATCGACGGCCAGAACGTCTCGGTGGTCGCGCGCTTCGCCGATCTCGATGCGCAGAAGATGAAGACCTATGCGGTCGAGCTGGTTCAGCGGAACGTAGGCGCCATCCTGGCGGTGGGACCGCAGGCTGTGCTCGATACGCGTGTGGCAACGACGACGGTACCGATCGTCGCCCTCGACCTGGAATCAGATCCCGTGAAGAGCGGCCTCATCGAACGCCTGTCGCATCCGGGCGGCAATGTAACCGGCCTGTTCTTCGACTTCCCCGACTTCAGCACCAAATGGCTCGAGCTGCTCGGCGAGACGATCCCCGGCCTCGCACGTCTGGGTGTCCTGTGGGATCCCAGCACAGGCACGGTGCAACTCGATGCCGTCACCGCCGCGGCGGAGAGGCGGAAGCTCACGCTCCAGATCCTGAAAGTCGCCGGCCCCTCCGAATTGGACCCGGCCTTCCTGGCGGCCGACGACGCCCGGGCGCAAGCCGTGTTGGCGTTGTCGTCGCCGGTGTTTGGCACCATGCCGCAGCAGGTCGCCGAAGCCGCGCTGCGTCACCGCATGCCGACCATCACGCTCTTTCCCGAATACGCCGAGGCGGGCGGGTTGATGGCCTACGGCACCAATCTCACGGATCTCTTCCGCCAGGCCGGCGAGATGGTGGGCAAGGTGCTGGCCGGGACAAAGGCCGCCGACCTACCAGTCGAACGGCCGTCGCGCTTCGAGCTCGTCGTCAATCTCAAGACTGCGGCTGCGCTTGGCGTCGCAATCCCGCAAGTCGTCCAGTTGCGCGCCGATCGGCTGATCGAATGATCAGACGAAGCTGGGTCGTGTTCTGAGCGTCTCGCGGTCGAAGCCCGCGACTTTCTTGTAGCGCTCGGAGATCGCCTCGAGCTCGGTCGTCGAGATCACGTCCTCGATCCGGTCGAAGCGCTGGCCCTTCGAGCGCTGCCAGACCTCGCGCAGGATCGAGTCGGGCGGATCGGTGCGGTTGGTCAGCACGACCTTGGCGGTGAGCGGATTGCGCACCTTTTCGTATTCCTTCAACGCGTCCTCGCTGGCGCCGAGCCGCTTGATTTGTCCCGTGAGGAAACGTGCGTCGATGATCGCCTGGCCCGCGCCGTTGGAGCCGCGCGGGTACATCGGATGTGCAGCGTCGCCCAGAAGCGTGACGCGGCCGAACGTCCAGCGGTCGAGAGGATCGCGGTCGACCATCGGATATTCCAGGATCTCTTCCGTGCTCTCGATCATGCCGCTGATGTCGAGCCAGTCGAACTTGAGACCGGCGAAGGCCGGCATGATGTCGGAGAGCTTGCCGCGCCCCGTCCAGTCCTGGCGCACGGCTTCGGGCCGTTCGAGCTCGGCCACCCAGTTGATGAGCGGCTTGCCGCCTGCTGCGGCCGGCCGGACCGGGTAGATCACCGTCTTGCCGACCGTCATCCAGCCGGTCGAGACCATCGTGTCGCCGCCCAGGAACGCGGGCCACGGCACGGTGCCGCGCCACATGTTGACGCCGGAATATTTCGGCGGGCCCTGGTCGGGATAGAGATGGAGGCGGATCGCCGAATGGATGCCGTCGCACCCGACGGCGATCCTGCCGGTCTGCGGGGCTGCCTTGTCGAAGTGAAGCGTGACGCCCGCACCGTCCTGTTCGACCCGGATACAGCGATGGCCGAGCTTGATCGCATCGTCGCCGAGCCGCGCCCGGGCCGCGTCGAGCAGCACCTTGTGCAGGTCGGCGCGGTGGATCGACAGCTGTGGCCAGCCGTATCCGGCGTAGCGGCCGCGCGGCTCCTTGTAGATGAACTGTCCGTGGCGGCTGTAGAAGGCGAGCTCGCGCGTCTCGATGCAGAGCGCGGCGAGCGCGTCCTGCAGGCCGAGTTCGCTCAGTTCGCGCATCGCATGGGGCAGCAGGTTGATGCCGACGCCGAGCGGCAGCACTTCGGGTGCGGATTCAAAGACGCGGCACGAGATGCCGGCCTGGTGCAGGCTGAGCGCGAGCGCCAGCCCACCCACGCCGCCGCCCACGATCAGCACGTCGGTTTGCGGACCGCTCACTCGGCCACGATCCCGCGCTTGGTCACGATCTCGGCCCAGCGCGCCTTGTCGCGTGCCACAATGTCGGCGAAGGCGGCCGGCGTCGAGGTCGTAGGGATCAGACCCTGCGCCTCGAAGATCGTGCGCGCGTCCGAGGCGTCGAGGATCGCCGCCGTCTCGCGGTTGAGGCGGGCGATCACCTCGGTCGGCGTGCCCTTGGGCGCGAACAGGCCGTACCACATGTCGACGTCGGCGCCCGTGAGGCCCTGCTCGATGAGCGTCGGCGTGTCGGGCAGCTGCGGCAGGCGCTTGGGGCTGCCGACCGCGAGGGCCTTCAGCTTGCCCGCCTTGATGTACTGCGCGGAGACATGGACCGGCAGGAACATGAAGCCGATCTGGCCGCCCAGCAGGTCCTGCACCGCGCCGGCCGAGCCGCGATAGGGCACGTGCGTGAGTTCGATGCCGGCGTCGGTCTCGACCAGCGCCATCGACAGATGGTGCGGCGTGCCGACGCCCGGGCTGCCGTAGTTGAGCGACCTGGGCTTGGCCTTGGCGAGCGCGATGAAGTCGGCGAGCGTGTTGGGCGCCTGGCCAGGATTGGCCACCAGCACCAGCGAGCCCCAGGCGGTGAGGCCCACGGCTGCGAAGTCCGCGACCGGATCGTAGGGCAGGTTCTTGTACAGGCTCGCGTTCATGACCAGCGTGTTGACCGACGACATCAAGGTCGTGCCGTCGGGCTTGGCGCGCGCCACCTGCTGGCTGCCGATATTGCCCGACGCGCCCGCCACGTTCTCGACCACGACCGGCTGGCCGACCTTGGGCGACAGGCGCTCGGCCACGAAGCGGGCGATGATGTCGGGCCCGGTGCCCGGTGTGAACGGCACGACGATCTTCATCGGCTGGTCGGGCCAAGCGAAGGCCCCCCGGAACGCGATGGGCGCGGCGAACAGGCCGCCGAGCAGCGGCAGGAGGAGGCGGCGTTTCATGCGGCGCGCATTGAACCAGTCTGGCCTTTATTCGTCGATACAACTATAGCGTGCTTTACTTACATATGGTTCGTTCTTTAATTGTTCCGATCTTCCGACAGGAGACCGGTATGCAGGCAAAAGTTCGGACCGTGGCGTTCCAGGGCATCGATGTCCTGCCGATCGACGTGCAGGTGATGATCGCGCCCGGCACGCTGGCTTTTGCCATGGTGGGCTTGGCCGACAAGGCGGTCGGCGAAAGCCGCGAACGCATCCGCGCGGCGATGCGAGCGCTGGGTCTCGCGCTTCCGTCGCAGCGCATCACCGTCAATCTCTCGCCCGCCGATCTCGCCAAGGAAGGCAGCCACTACGATCTGCCGATCGCGCTCGGCCTGCTGGCGGCCATGGGCGTGATCACCAAGGAAAGTCTCGCGGGCTTCGTGGCGATGGGCGAACTGGCGCTCGATGGATCGCTCTGCCGCGTGCCGGGAGTCCTGCCGGCGGCGATTGCCGCAGCAGCAGGCGGGCGCGGCCTGATCTGCCCGGCATCATGTGGCGGCGAAGCCGCGTGGGGTGGCTTCGAGAGAGCCGCCAACGATGAGGGCAGGCAGGCCGTGCTTGCCGCGCCCTCGCTGCTGGCGCTGATCAATCACCTGCGTGGCCAGCAGACCTTGCCCGAGCCACAAGCCTTGCTCGCCGATGCAAAGGCCACCGCGCCCGATCTCGCCGAGATCAAGGGCCAGGAGACGGCCAAGCGCGTCCTCGAAGTGGCGGCGGCGGGCGGTCACAACCTATTGATGATCGGCCCTCCCGGCTCGGGCAAATCGATGCTGGCCGCGCGCCTGCCCGGCCTGTTGCCACCGCTCGAGGCCGACGAGGCGCTGGAGGCGACCATGGTGCGCTCGCTTGCAGGCGACAGCGGCGACGGGCGGCTCAACCGCTGCCGCGCCTTTCGCGATCCGCATCATTCGGCGACCCTGCAGGCCCTGATCGGCGGCGGCGCGCGGCCACGGCCTGGCGAGGTCTCGCTCGCCCATCATGGCGTGCTGTTCCTCGACGAATTGCCGGAGTTCGCCCGCTCGACGCTCGAGGCCCTGCGCCAGCCGCTCGAGACCGGACGGGTGAGCGTCGCGCGCGCCAATGCGCATGTCACTTATCCGGCGCGCTTCCAGCTTGTCGCGGCGATGAACCCGTGCCGCTGCGGCCATCTGATGGAGCCGAGCCAGGGCTGCGGCCGCGCGCCGCGCTGTGGCGCCGACTACCAGAGCAAGATCTCGGGCCCGCTGCTCGATCGCATCGATCTCACGATCGACGTGCCGCCGGTCGGCGCGGCCGATCTTGCCCTGCCGCCGCCTGCTGAAAGTTCGGCCGACGTGGCCGCCCGTGTCGCCGCCGCCCGCGCCGTTCAGCGCGAGCGTCTCGCCGCCCTTGACCGCAAGGGCCGGCTGATCGAAATCGAAGCCGAGCCGACGGCCGGCCTGTTGGCGGGCATGGCGCGCGGCTGGTCGAAGCCGCGTTGCAACGCCGACACCGACGGCGCCTTGCTGGCCTCGATCGCCGAGCCCGACGCCGAGGGGCGGGCTCTCCTGACGCGCGCGGCGGAGCGGCTGGGATTGTCGGCGCGGGCGTGGCATCGCACCTTGCGCGTGGCGCGGACGCTTGCGGATCTCGATGGATCGGAGTCGGTGCGCCGCCTGCATATCGCCGAGGCGCTGTCCTATCGCCGGCCGCAGCAGCGCCCGGCGCTGGCGGCCTGATCACGCTCGCGCTGATCAATGACACCGAGGATTTTTGCTTTTGCAGGCGTCCGGCAGCCGATCAGAAGAGCTGGAGAAAGCGACGGCCCTCCAAGGTGGCCCGATCGTCGTACTTTTTCTTGTCGGAGCGTTTGGGCAACTTGACCTTGTCGTGGTCGATCCGCTTGTAGGGAAGCTGCGACAAGATGTGTGCGATGGCGTTCAGCCGCCCGCGCCGCTTGTCGTTGTTGTCGACGATGTACCAAGGCGCGATGGCAGTGTCGGTGTGCTGCAGCATCAGGTCGCGGGCCCGGGAGAAGTCGTACCAGCGTTTATAGGATTCGATATCCATCGGACTCAGCTTCCACTGCCGCATCGGATCTTCGATCCGCGCCATGAAGCGCCGTTCTTGCTCCTTTTGGCCGACTTCCAGCCAGATCTTGATCAGGCGGATGCCGTTGTCGATGATATGCTTCTCGATGCCGGGACAGATCTCGAGGAAGTGTTGGTGCTGCTCGGCCGTGCAGAAGCCCATGACGTGCTCGACGCCGGCCCGGTTGTACCAGCTACGGTCGAAGATCACGATCTCGCCGCCGGCCGGAAACCGCTCGAGGTAGCGCTGTATGTACATCTGAGATTTTTCGCGGTCGGTAGGAGCCGGTAGCGCCATCACTCGAAACACGCGAGGGCTGACGCGTTCCGTCATGGCCTTGATCAGGCCGCCCTTGCCGGCGGCATCGCGGCCCTCCAGGACGATGATGATCCTTTCACCGGTCGTTTTCACCCAGTCCTGCAGGTAGCAAAGCTCGACCTGCAGTTTGCCGAGTTCCTTCTCGTAGGCCTTGCGCTTGAATTTGCCCTCGGTGTTCTCGGTCATGGCAGCCTCCAATCATTTCTCGCCGCAGGCTGACGCACACGACGCGAGGCTCCTCTCAAATTCGTCGACAATCAAGGGCTGCGCGCGTGAACGTTCTCTGACCCGGCGCTGGCGGCCCGACCGCTATTGCCCGAGGCCGATGCCCATCCTGTTCAGAGGCCACATAAAGAAGCGCCTGATCCGGAGAACGATCGCGGCCGCGCGGAAACCCAGCAGGTTGTAGAGCTTCGACCGGAAGCCCGACCCCGGCACCTTGAAGCCCGGCTCGAGCTCGCAAAACCAGTCGTAGAGGCGGGTTGCTTCGGCGAGGTCGTAGCGGGCGATCTGGTGTGCCAGCGGCCACAGGCGGGGGGCGGTCGAGGCGCGGCCGCGCCGTGCATTCATCTCGCCGCGATCGGCGAGCATGCGATAGATCTTCCTGTAGATCCGGAGCTCCGCCAAATGGACCGGCACGAGTTCCGCCGGCGACGGCATCTGCAGCCGCCCGCGGTCGTGATGGCGATGTACCAGCGCGAATTTCTTCCAGGCCACGATCTTCGGATGCTTCAGCGCCACCTCGAGGATGAACATGCGATCGTCGTTGGCCAGGAACTCCTGCCGGTGCGGCACGTCCTGGATGAAGCTCTTCCTGAACAGGAACGCCGAGTAGTGCGAGCCCTGGCCTTCGCCCAGCTGCTGGGCGATGAAGTCGTCGCAATCCTCCCACGGCGCTTCTACCCAGCCGTCGGTGCGATCGTCGAAAGTGCGGTAGCCTGCCACGACGACGTCGGCATCTTCCCTGAGTGCGATCTCGAGCTGGGCGTCGTTGGCGTCGGGCTCCAGCCAGTCGTCGGAATCGAGGAAGCGGACATACCGGCCGCGCGCCATCGAGAAGGCCTTGTTGACCGCCCAGTCCTTGCCCCAGTTGTCGGTGCGCACATGGACGATGTCGGGCTGTTGCGCCAGCCAGTCGGACGTGCCGTCGGTGCCGCCGTCGTCGATGACGATGATCTCGTGGGGGCTCTTGGTCGCCCGGCACGACTCGATCGCCTTGGGCAGGGCCCACAGGCGGTTGTAGCTCGGAATGATGATGGAAAGAGCGATCAATGAGCGGCTCGGCGAGGTGCGCCGGCGGACTATGGCTTACGCTTGCTGGACTGCACAACGCAAATCGGGGCGGGCCACACTTTGTGAGATGATGCAGGACCAACTAAGAAGTACAACCGATCATGACGTCCGCTGAACAGATCATTCGCGGCGCCAAAGGAAAGTTCTATCGATGAGTGTCTACAGGAGCCTTGTCCAATTCCTCGATCGGCATGGTCTTGGCTCGCGGTTGCGACCGATCCTTCCGCACATTCGACGCGGGAGAAGGCGCTTCACTCGGGTCGTGTACAAGGCCACGAGCAGGAAGCAGATCCGGGAATATCTGCAATCGCATGCCGTCAAGAAGCTCCATATCGGGGCCTCTTACGAAGCCCTCGACGGTTGGCTGAATACCGATATCGTCGCCGGAGGAGGCATCGTTTATCTCGATTGCCTTCGACCCTTTCCGTTCGAGGATAACACGCTGGACTTCGTGTTCTGTGAGCACTTCATCGAGCATATTACGCGCGAGAGCGGGCTTGTCTGTATGAGGGAAGTACTCAGATGCCTCAAGCCGGGTGGCGTCTTTCGTGTCACCACGCCTGACTTGACGCAGTTCATTGGTCTGTTCGCGCCCGCGCTCGATGCAACCCAAACACGGTATATCGACGAATTCCGCGTCCTGAGCGACTTGGATCGACTGACACCATGCCGGCTGCTCAACATCATGATGCACGGCTTCCAGCATCAATATCTCTACACCGAGAAAGAGCTGATCGAGCATTTGTCCGAGGCCGGCTTTTCGCGCTTCGAGTCGGCCGAACTGGGGGAGTCGCGCCATGAGGCGCTGCGAAACATCGAGCGACATCGGTTCCATTCCGGAGACGAGACGGCGCGCTTCGAGACGATGTTCGTGGAGGCGACGAAGTAACTTCAGCCGGCGCGCCTTTCCCGGCCCAATAGACCGGTGTAGGTATTCTTCGTGGGGAGAATCGGCAAATGGCGATCGCCAATCGAATAGTCGCGGCCGTGCGCGACGGGCGCGTGCAGTACGGAATCCGGCGGCGGCTTGTGACGCTTCGCAGCGTGGTGAGGGAGATCTACTCCCGGTTCCTTCTGAAAGTCAGGTTCGTTCCGTCCGGGGAACTGCCGTCCATCGGCCTCTCCGGCAACTTCTCGGCGTCTGACGAAAGCAGGCGCCTGAAGAAGTGCTTCGAGGCGGCGTGCCGCAAGGAAAGCGTCCTTCCCAATGAGATTCGCCGCATCGTCGGCATGTCGGGCCAGGCCTATCGCTCGTTCATCAACAACTACGTCCATGCGGTTCCCGACGCGCGCTACCTCGAGGTCGGTTCGTGGGCCGGCTCGACGGCGGCGGCGGCTCTTTTCGGAAACCAGGTCGAGGCCCTGTGCATCGACAACTGGGCGCTGTTCGGCGGCCCCAAGGACGCCTTCTTCGAGAACATGAAATTGGCGCTCTCGGACAAGGTCAAGTTCCGCTTCATGGAGACGGACTTCCGTGCGGTCGACTTCGGATCGATCGGCCAATCCAACGTCTACCTGTTCGACGGCCCGCACGAAGAGGCGGACCAATATGACGGCGTGGTGCTCGCGCAGCCGGCGCTGACGAAGCGATATCTGCTGATCGTCGACGACTGGAATTGGCGCGCGGTCCGGAACGGCACCTTTCGCGCGTTGATCGATACGAAATGCAGGGTCGAGGCGGCGATCGAAGTGCGCACGACGCTGGACAACAGCCATCCGATCGTCGCGATGGAAAAGAGCGATTGGCACAACGGCTATTTCATGGCCGCGATCGTCAAATCCGCCTAGCGCGCCAGCGCTAAGCGCGCCTGCCTCAAGCGGCCCGTCAGACCCGCTTGCTGGCCTGGACGCGGCGCACGCCGAAGAGCTTGCGATAGAGCGGCCGGAGCTTGACCTTGCCGATCTCCACGGCAAGGCCCGGAAGGACCACCGTGAAGGTCGCGATGACGCGCGCCACGACGAGCGGCACGCCGCTGCCGACGAGACGGAGCTTCAGCGCCTCGGAGCGGTAGCGCCAGTGATCGGTGTAGTCGTTCACGAAATGCGGGATGAGCGGGCGCACGGCCTTGATCGGCAATTCGGACCGATGCAGCCGATGGGGCGGCGGCGGATTGTCGATCTCGCAGCGTCCCGCGAAGACGTCGAGCGCCAGGAAGCGCGGATAGATGTTGAAAGGCGCCATGATGGAGTCGTCGTCGGGCAGCGCCTCGAGACCCTTCTCCGCCATGGCGATCGCCATCAGCAGTTCATCGTTGGCGTGCCCGCGGAGCCGCACCAGGTTCCAGGAATCGTACAGTGGCTCGACCGCGCGCGCGCGATCGTACGCCGCCGTGGCCCGCTCGCCGGGCTCGAGATAGTAGATGCCGCCGTTGAACTTCGGCAGCGACGAGACGCCGATGCGCTTGCAGACCTCCGCCACATCGCTGAACCAGGGGCCGGACGATATCTTGCCGCCGGCGACCGCCACGGGGCGTCCCGCGAAGCGATCGAAGATCGGATTGAGCGGCCCGACGCACAGGCAGTCGGCGTCGATGAACAAGGTGTGCTGCGCCGGCGCGAGCGTGTCGAGATGGAGCTTCGGCGAGAAGCCTTTGCCCAGGGATCCTGGCGGGATACGCAGCAGTTTCACGTCCTTGAGATCCGCCGGAAGATCGACCTCCAGATCGGTGATGATGTGGAAGCCGATGCCGCTGTCGCGGTTCCACACCATGAACGATCGCGCCAGCGTGAACGCCATCTCGAGATAGACGGTCTTGGTTGTCGCCAGGGTTATGGCGGCGCGCCCGGGAAGCTTGCTCGTGGCGGGCACGGCAGACGGCCTGGTCGCACTTGTCGCTTCGTTCAAAGAACCGCCTGCTTTCCGAAACGGATCGATTATTGCCCACTCTGTCGGGCGACGCCAGACAGCGGCTGGAAAGCGACCGGTGCTGCTTGGCACCGCGGGGCGCCATGGCGTAGAACCGCCTCTCCGCATGCGCGTCGTCTCCCTCCTGTCGATCCTGTGCGCCCTCGGCTGTTGGCTCGGCGGGGCTGCGGCCGTGCAGGCGGCCTCTCCCAGCGTCTATCTCGAGGAGCTGACCTGGACCGAGCTGCGCGACGCGGTGAAGGCCGGCGCGAGCACGATCATTTTGCCGGTCGGCGGCACCGAGCAGAGCGGCCCGCAGATGGCGCTCGGCAAGCACAATGCGCGCGCGAGGGTGCTGTCCGGCCGGATCGCAGCCACCCTGGGCGACACCCTGGTGGCGCCGGTCCTGGCCTATGTGCCGGAAGGCAGCATCTCGCCGCCCAGCGGCCATATGCGCTATCCCGGCACGATCTCGATTCCCAATGCCGCGTTCAAGGCGACGCTCGAGGGCGCGGCGCGAAGCCTCAGGCAGGCGGGCTTCACGCACATCGTGCTGATCGGCGATCATGGCGGCTACCAGGGCGAACTGCGGGATGTGGCGGCAGCACTCAATCGGGAATGGAGCGGCACGCCGGTGCGGGCGTATTTCATCGAGGCCTATTACAAAGTGACGCAGACGCTCTACGTGCAGGCACTGCGCGCCAAGGGCGTGAGCGAGGCGGCCATCGGCACGCATGCCGGCGTGGCGGACACCTCGCTGCTGATGGCGATCGACCCGTCGATGGTGCGCACCGACAAGCTCGACCAGCCGGGCGGTGGCGCCACTGGCATCAGCGGCGATCCGCGCGGCTCCTCCGTCCTCCTGGGGCAACTTGGCGTCGATCAGATCGTTGCCGGAACCGTGGCCGCCATCCGCCAGGCGCGCCAGGAGAAGCGTTGAAGACATGACTCGCGTCCGTTTAATTATTGCCGCGTTCGCGGCCCTGGGTATTGGCGCGACATCGTGGTGCGCGGCCCAGACGGTCTTGCCCGATCCGATCGTGACGGTGCCCGGCATGCCGCCGGTGCCCGATCCGACCAATATCTACAGCGAGACCGGTGCCGATCGCGTCAGCCCCGCGCTCAAGAACGACCTGCCGCGGGTCTACGTGCCCAACCGGCGCGCCAACACGGTGTCGGTGATCGATCCGGCGACCCTGCAGGTCGTCGACACCTTCAAGGTCGGCCGCAATCCGCAGCATGTCGTGCCGTCCTGGGACCTGCGCACCCTGTGGGTCGCCAACAATGCCGAAGGCCGCACCGACGGCAGCCTGACGCCGATCGATCCGCTGACCGGCAAGCCGGGCGCGGCCATCCCCGTCGACGATCCCTACAACGTCTATTTCTCGCCGTCCGGCCGGCACGCGATCATCGTCGCGGAGGAACTGAAGCGGCTCGATTTCCGCGATCCGCAGACGATGAAGCTCGACTACTCGATCGCGACGCCGAAATGCGGCGGCATCAATCACGCCGACTTCTCGATCGACGGCAGCTTCGCGCTGTTCACCTGCGAGTTCGACGGCGCCGTCACCAAGATCGACCTCGTGAGCCGCACGGTGATCGGCACCCTGGTCCTGACGCCGTTCTACGACCGGCCGGACGTGCTGGCGCAGCTGGCCACCTTCGAGAAGAAACCAGCGCTCGTGCTGCGCTCGATCGAACTCGGGGGGGCGGTCTTCGCCACGCGCGGCATGCCGCAGGACATCCGCATCTCGCCTGACGGCAAGACATTCTTCGTGGCCGACATGCTGGCCGATGGCGTGCACGTAATCGACGGCGCCTCGTTTCGCGAGACCGGCTTCATCTGGACGGGGACCGGCGCGCACGGCCTCTATCCCAGCCGGGACGGAAAATTGCTCTACGTCGCCAACCGCGGCAGCAACAAGATGATGGACCGCCCCGGCCGTCGCGGCTCGGTCTCGGTGATCGACTTCGCCACCCACAAGGTCGTGAAGACCTGGCCGATCCCCGAGGGCGGCAGCCCCGACATGGGCAACGTCAGCGCCGACGGCAAATACCTTTGGCTGTCGGGGCGCTTCGACGACGTGGTCTACCGCATCGACACCGATTCGGGCGCCGTCGACAAGATCAAGGTCGGCCGCGAGCCGCATGGCCTCACCGTGTGGCCGCAGCCCGGCCGCTACTCGCTCGGCCACACCGGCAACCTGCGCTGATCCTTAGGGATCGATCAGCACGCCCGGGTTCATCATGCCCTTGGGATCGAGCTCGCGCTTGGCGCCGCGCAGGGCCTTGGCGAACAGCTCGGGCCGCTGCTTGTCG
>FTCZ01007643.1_pt1 | contig 32574 bp, 36 predicted proteins | sample 1658871 | NCBI WGS metagenome assembly FTCZ01 (sample SAMEA3914864, study PRJEB12502) | metagenome | biome: forest; material: soil | place: USA | collected 2012-03-12 | depth 0.3 m | reverse complement strand
GCAACGCCGCGATTGTAGACGTAATGCGCGATGTCGGACGAGCCGACGAAGCTGACCGCGCCGATCGCCGGATGGTCGAGGATCGCGTCGACCATTTCCTTGTCGCCATGGACGACCTGCAGGATGCCTTCGGGCAGCCCCGCCTCGCGGAACAGTTCGGCGAGCCGCACCGGCACCGACGGATCGCGCTCGGACGGCTTGAGGATGAAAGCGTTGCCGCAGGCCATCGCGACCGCGGACATCCACAAGGGGATCATCGCCGGGAAGTTGAACGGCGTGATGCCAGCGCCGATCCCGATCGGCTGGCGCATCGAATAGACGTCGATCCCGGGGCCGGCGCCCTGGGTATATTCGCCCTTGAGCACATGCGGGATGCCGCAGGCGAACTCGACCACTTCGAGCCCGCGCTGGATGTCGCCCTTGGCGTCGGCGACCACCTTGCCATGCTCGGACGAGAGCAGGTGCGCGAGCTCGTCCATGTTCTTTTCGACCAGCGCTTTGAACGCGAACATCACTCGTGCGCGGCGTTGCGGATTGGTCGCGGCCCAGGCCGGTTGCGCGGCCAGCGCGGCGGCGACCGCGGCGTCGAGATCGGCCTGCGCGCCGAGATTGACCTTGGCCTGGACCTGGCCGGTATTGGGGTCGAAGACGTCGCTGGTGCGGCTGCCTGCGCCGCCCGCATGGCCGGCGATGAAATGATCGATGATACGCATATGCTCTCCTGCGGGCCGGGAGCTACCCGAGTCGGACGTTGTAATTAAATTACTTTTGGCACAGCCGAGTTCCGCTGTCAGCCGTCGATCCGCTCCACCGGTATGCAGATCGGATGGCCGGGCACCGTAACCATCCGCACGCCGAACAGAGCCCCCAGATGGTCGGGTGTCAGCACTTCCGGCGAGGGCCCTGCAGCGGTGATTCGGCCGTCGGCGACCAACACCGCATCGTCCGCCACGCGTGCCGCTTGGGCGAGATCATGGAGCACGACGATCACGCCGACACCGCGCGCCGCCTGGCCGCGCAAGCGGTCGAGCAGGTCGAGTTGATGCGCGGGATCGAGGCTCGCCAGCGGCTCGTCGGCGAGCAGCCATTGCGGCTCGCCGGCCAGCACGCGTGCGAGCAGCACGCGTGCGCGCTCGCCGCCCGACAGCTCGCCGATGCGGCGATCGGCGAACTGCTCGGTGTCGGTCGCGTTCATCGCCGTGAGCACGGCTTCGATATCGGCAGCGGGCCCGCTTTTGTGCGGCAGGCGGCCAAGCGCCACGACCTCACGCGATGGCATGTTCCAGGCGACATCGCCTTGCTGCGGCAGATAGCCGATCGTCCGCGCGCGCTCGTCGCGCTTCATCGTATCGAGCCGGCGGTCGTCGATCGCGACATGCCCGGCGGTCGGCGCGACCAGTCCAGCCGCGGCGCGCAACAGGCTGGTCTTGCCCGCGCCATTGGGGCCGAGGATCACGGTCACCCGCCCCGCGGCAAAGCGCGCATCGATACTGGCGAGGACGCGCCGCCCGCCGAGATCGAGCGTCAGATGATCGAGCGTCAGCGCCATTGCCGCGTCCCCTCGCGAAACAGCAGGACAAGGAAGAACGGCGCGCCGATCAGCGCCATCGCCACCCCCAGCCGGACTTCTCCCGCGCCCGGTACGAGGCGGCACAAACTGTCCGCCAGCAGGGTCAGCGCCGCCCCGCCGAACGCGCTCGGGAGCAGCAGTGCCGAGGGCCTGGCCCCGAATATCGGCCGCAGCAGATGCGGCACCACCAGCCCGATGAACCCGACCACCCCGGTCACCGCGACGCATGCGCCCACCGCCAGCCCGGTACCGATCACGACCAGCCAGCGCAGCCGGCCGAGATTGACTCCCAGCGACCGCGCGGCATCCTCGCCGAGTGCCAGCGCGTCGAGCCCCGGCCCGGTGAACAGCAGCATCAGTACGCCGGCACCGATGAACGGTGCTGCCAGCAGCACGTCGTTCGGACCGCGATCGGTCAGCGCACCCATCAGCCAGTCGATCGCCTCGGCAACCGCATAGGGATTGGGCGCAATCGAGATCAGGAAAGCCGTGAGCGCGCCCGCCAGGCTCGCCAGCACCGTCCCCGCCAGCACGAACACCACCGGCGTCTGCGCGCGCGAGGTCAGCATCGCCAGCAGCGCCATCGCGCCGCCCGCCCCGGCCATCGCCCAGCCGAACTGGCCGAGGCCGCCCGTGCCCAAGCCGAGGATGATCGATGCCACCGCGCCCAGCGCCGCGCAGGAAGACACGCCGATCACCGTCGGATCGGCGAGCGGGTTCCTGAGATAGCCCTGCAGCACCGCCCCCGACACGCCGAGCGCAGCACCGAGCAGCGCGCCCAGCACAGCGCGCGGGATGCGCAATTCGGTGATGACCACCCAGCGCGGATCGTTACCCAGCCAGGCGTCGAGCGGGAGCCACTGCTTCCCGGCCATCAGTGACAAGGCGAAGAAGGCCGCGGTCGCGGCGACCAGCACGGCCAGGCTCAAGACGCGGTTCATGACACCACCCGTGTACGGATTTGCGCCAGCGCGCGCATCGCCCGTGCGATCGTCGGCCCGCCGCAATTGATGAACTGGCGCGGGAAGCGCGCCTCCGCGACCTTGAATCCCGCCTTGCCCAGCACCCGGCGGCGCAGCGACGCGGTGCGGCCCCAGGGATCGGGATCGAGCACGATGTCGGGCGGGTGCGCGATCGCGCTCTCGATCGGCACGTTGCCCGAAAAGGCGAGGCCGAAATCCTGGCTCATGTCGCGAAACCCCGCGCGGGTGAGCATTTCGGTCAGGAGAGTCGGTCCGGCATTGGCGAAATTGTCGGAAATGTAGAGCAAGGCCGCGGGACGACGCGCATCTCGCGGAGTCGCCTCGGCTACAGCACGCTCGATCCGCGCAACCATCTGCTCGCCGGCCTGCGCGCGCCCGAGCGTCGCCGCGAGGCTCCTGATCTGCGCTTCGCTGGCCGCGATCGTCGTGGGTGAATCGAGTGTCAGCACCTTCAGGCCGGCGCGCTTGTAAGCGTCGATCGTCGCCTTGGGTTCGAAGCTCGAGGCCACGACCAGGTCGGGCCTGAGCGCGATCACTTCCTCCGCCGTCCCTGCCGTCGCCAGGTAGCGATCGGCCATCGCGACCGGGATCGAGGTCGAGTTCGGGTCCTTCGAATAATGGCTGATCGCCGCGATCCGGTCGGGCGCCAGCGCCACGAGCAACTGGTCGGAGCACGGATTGGTCGAGACGATTCCCCCGGTGCGGGCGGGTTGCGCGCTCGCGCATCCCGCCAGCCCCAGGGCAATCAAGGCGATGGATCGCCTCAATCGAACTTCAGCCGGATGCCGCCATAAGCGGCACGGCCGACCGTGTTGTAGCCACGGACCACGGTGTACTTCTCGTCGAACACATTATCCACGCGGCCATAGATCGAGAATTTGTCGCCGATCGGGAAGTCCGCGCGCAAGCCCAGGGTCGTGTAGCCGTCGAGCCGGTTGAAATTGCCCGCATCGTCGAAACTGTCGCCGACGGTCAGCACGGTCGCACCGACATTGAGCTTGAACGGGGTCTTCCAGTCGATCGACGCGCTCACCGACTGGCGCGGCCGCCGCGCCAGGTCCTTGCCGAAATTGACGTCCGTCCGCGCGCGGTTCTTCGAATCGATGAAGCTGTAAGCCGCGGTCAGCGTCAACGTATCCGATGGCCGCATGTTGAGCGCTACCTCGACGCCTTCGGCACGCGCGCGCGCGATGTTGCCATAGCGGAACGTACCCGAATCATAGTTGATCTGGTCGATCGTATCGCGGTGGAACCACGTGACGCCGGCGGTGAGCCGGCGACCGATCAGGCTCTGTTCGATCCCGATATCGTAGCTGCGCGCAGTTTCGGGTTTGAGATTGGGGTTGCCGAGGCCGAACGGACCATAAAGCTGGTACAAGGTCGGTGCCTTGAACCCCTCGGCATAACTGGCGCGGATGGTCGTCTCGGTAGGCAGCGTATAGACCACATTGGCGCCCCAGGTGGTGTGGCCGCCATACGCCGAATCGTCGTCATGGCGGACGCCGCCGGTGATCGTCAGGCGATCGACCGGCGACAGGATCGCCTCGCCATAGAAGCTGGTCACGCCGCGCGACTTGAAGATGGTGCCGTCGTTGAAGCGCGTATTCTCGCGCTCGGCCCCGGCCACCAGGCGAAGCTGGTCGATCACCTGGAAGTCGCCCTGATATTGATACCGCTCGCTGCGCCCGCGCGCGAGGAAGCTCGGTACCGTAGTGCTGAACGACGGGTCGAAATTGTCGCGGTTGATGTCGGCGATACTGAACGCGATCCGGTTCTTGAACCGCCCGCCCAGGAAATCGGCGTTGAGCCCGGCATAGCCGTACAGCTCCTGCGTCCTGGCATATTCGAGGTCGTCGACCGGCTGGAACGGCGGGTTGGAATTGAACCCGTCGATCTCGACCCTGCTGTCGGCAAAATAGCCGCGCAGGTCGAGCTTGATGTTGTCGGTGAAGGCGATCTCGACCCGGCCGGTCGCGCCATATTGGCGATAGCCGTCCGCTTCGGTCCCGGCCGACGCCGCCGAAATGCCATCGGTGCGTAGATAACCCGCGGTCAGCGAGCCGGCGACAATACCGCTTCGACCCGACACACCGGCATTGGCGAACACGCTGTTGAAGCTGCCATATTCGACATTTCCGCGCGCCTGCAGGCCATAGCCAGGCGCCATCGTCACGACATTGACCACGCCGCCGATCGCCTGGCTGCCCCAGGGTACCGAATTGGGCCCGCGCAATATCTCGACGCGGTCGATCGACCCGGCGAGCAGGCTGGCGAAATCGAACCCACCGCCCGGCGACGAGGGATCGTTGACGCGGACGCCATCGATCAGGGTCAGCGTCTGCTCGCCCTCGGCGCCGCGGATGCGCACCGTGGTCAGCGTGCCGAGGCCGCCATTGCGCGACACGGTAACGCCCGGCGTGGTGGCGAGGAGATCGGAAAGCGCGACCGTCTGGCGCTGCTCGATCTCGTCGCGGCGAATCACGGTCACTGCCTGGCCGATATTCTCGGCATATTGCGGCGCGCCCGACGAGACGACGATGTCGGGCGGCGTTCGCGGATCGGCGATGACGATCGAATTGTCGTCGGTCGGCGCGGTCTTGGTCGTTTCCTGCTGATCCGCCGGCGTTTCCTGCGCCGCGGCCGGCAAGGCGATTGCGATCGCGGCGAGTGCCGACGAGGCGAGGATATAGGTCTTCAACATGGACATGCCCCTTTGCTGGGGCCACCGGTCCGGGATGCCTGAACGCGACACCCGGCCCTGCGGCCCGGTCATGTCGCTCACACAGGGGATTCTCCCCCGTTCGCCCGGCACACCCCGTCCGCGCGAAGGATCGACGGTGACGGGCAGGTCTCCTGGCTCCCGGGTCATCGCGTCCGCCTCACCTTCCCGGGCTTTTACCCAGTGGCATGTCGAGGCAACCGCTCTCCGGTTACAGTTGCGGGGGCAGCGCCGGCATCGTCACCGGACTTCCCTTTTGCTTCCCGCCTCACGGCGAGAACCCGTCACGGCCGCGGCGTCTATGCCGCAGCGCGGCAAAGCGCAAGCTAATCAGAAGTCGAACGCGGTCTGCGCGGCGGGCGGCGGCTCGGTCAGCACGCCCTCGATCTCCAGCATCCGGACCTTGGCGAGCGCACCGCCGGGAGCAGAGAAGCCATGCACCCGGCTGCCCGCGGCAAGCACGCGATGGCACGGCACGATCAGCGGGATAGGATTGCGCGCCATCGCCTGCCCCACCGCGCGCGCCGCCTCTGGGCCCGCGCCGAGCTCGCGGGCGACCGCGCCATAGGTCATCGTCTCGCCGCGTCCGATCGCACGCACCCGGTCATAGACGCGCGCGAAGAACGGTTCCTGTTCGCCAAGGTCGATCGGCACCGCATCGAAATCGACCGGCTCGCCGGCGAAATAGCGAATCGCGTCGGCAATCACTGCGGCGATCGCGGGCGGCGGATCCCCCGGCATCGCATCGGGCAGCCGCCGCAACAGCGACCGCTCGGCCTCGCGCGCCGTCTCGCCGGGCAGGCGAAAAGCGGTGACCGCTTCCCCGCTCCACGCGATCGCGGCGAAGCCGTGCGCGGTGTCGAATATCCGGTAGCGATGCACTCCAGCCATCGATCGAAGATTGGCAGAGACGCCGTTCGAATCAAGCCAGTTCGGCGGCGACCGAAGCCGGTGTCACCTCGAACGCCAGCGGCCGTGGCGGCGCCCCGCCGTTGCAGGTCGTCGCGGGACAGGCCGACATGGCGACCGCCAGGTCCATCTCGGCACGAAAGACGATCGCGTCCCCCGCGCGCGACAGCGGCGGCGCGATCGCCAATGCGCCGTCGGCGCTGACATCGGCGCGCATGAAGAGGTTGAACGACGACGGCAGCGGGCCCGGCGCGATGCCAAGGCCAGCCAGTGCCCGGGTCAGATTGTCGGCGCAGTTCGCGCGATAGTCCGTCACCCCGTATTCCAGCCGGTACATGTCCATGTCGCAGGGCGCGTACAGAAAGTCGTGGCGACCGGCCTGGTCGGCAATGATGGTCAGCATCTTGCTGCTGCGATCCGACCACAGAATATCGCCGGCCGAGAGATGGATCTTTCGGTTGTAGTCGAACGACCGCCCGTTCGACAGTCGCTCGCTGCCGTCCGCGGACAAGGCGACGAGGTCGCCCGACTGGCCGCCCGCAACATCGATGACGCGCAGCAGATCGCCGCGCCTGAGCATCACGCCGACCCCGCCCGCCGCCGGAATCTCGATCTGGTCGACCAATGTGTTCTCCACCCTGGCGCCGCCGTTCGCGGCACCCGGGACATTCTAGCGGCAGCGTACCGCTGGTCCACACATGGCGCGCCCAAGCGAAGGGGGCTGCGGACGAACGCCCACAGCCCCTTTTGCCTGGTATCGGAGTCGATCAGACCAATCTGGCCGGCTTGAGCAAGTCCGACAGGCCGACGCGATGGAGCATCTCGGCGCGCAGGCGGTCGAGCACGGTGAAGCCGACATTGGCGCCATCCTCGGTCGGGTCGTAGTGGAAGCGGAACGGCCGCGTGCCGAACGGCATGTCGACAATCCCCACGATCCCGTCGGCGACACCCTGGACATCGGCATCCTCGGGCACGATCTCGGCGAACGCGGTCTGGACCTGCTCGCCGAAGCCGGCATAGGGACCCGCTTCATATTCGGCGAGCCGTGCCTCGTCGGCCGGGCGCCCCGAATGCGCGAAATGGTTGGTACCCTTGGTGAAGGCACCGGGCACGACGATCGAGGTCTCGATCCCCCAGCGGCTCAGCTCACGGGCATAGAGCACCGCCAGCGAGTCCATCCCTGCCTTGGCGGCGAAATAAGGCGCCAGGTAAGGAGGCGTGCCGCCCGCCGAGCTCGAGCTCGAGATCCAGACCAGGAGGCCCTGCTTCTGGGCGCGCATGTGCGGCAGGAAAGCGCGGTTCACTCGCTGCGTGCCGAGCACGTTGACGTCATATTGCTGGGCGAACTGCTCGGCGGTGAACGCCTCGGCCGGGCCGAACATCATGTGCCCGGCATTGTGGATCAGGACGTCGATCCGGCCGCTCTCCGCGATGAGCTTCGCCGCTGCCGCTTCAGCCGAAGCCTCGGACTGGACGTCGAGCTCGATCGGGCGGATGTCGCTGCCCGGGATGGCCGACAATTCGGCCGCGTTCTGGGCGTTGCGGCCCGCGACGTCGCGCATCGAGGCATAGACGATGTGACCGGCCTTGCCGAGTGCCTCGGCAGTGAGGCGACCGAAACCGCTGGAAGCGCCGGTGATGAGGATGATCTTCTTCGACATGATGTATTCCCTTCGTGTGCCTGAAAATGAAGACGTGGGTTCGGTGAAAGTCCGGATCAGATGATCCCGCCATTGGCGCGCAGGATCTGGCCGTTGATCCACGAACCGTCGGGGCCGGCGAGGAACGCGACCGTGTTGGCGATGTCCTCCGGCTGGCCGAGCCGTTCGAGCGGCGCGAGCTTGGTGAGCTGGTCGATCACCGCCTGCGGCTTGCCGTCGAGGAACAAAGCGGTCGCGGTCGGTCCGGGAGCGACGGCGTTGACGGTGATGTTCCGCCCGCGCAGCTCCTTCGACATGACATGCGTCATCGCTTCGACGCCCGCCTTGGTCGCGGCATAGACGCCGTAGGTCGGCGCGTAGAGGCCGACCACGCTCGACGACAGGTTGACAATCCGGCCGCCATCGCGGAGCCGCTTGGCGGCTTCGCGCAGCGTGTTGAAGCTGCCCTTCAGGTTGATCGCGATCTGGCGGTCGAACAGCGCGTCCTCGCTGTCGCCGATCGTGGCGAGCTGCATGATGCCGGCATTGTTGACCAGCACGTCGACCCCACCGAACGCCGCCTGCGCCGCGTCGAACATGCGGGCCACCGCAGCCGCGTCGCTGACATCGGCCTGGGCGCTGATCGCCTTGCCGCCCTGTCCCTCGATTTCGCCGACCAGGGCCTCGGCCTCGGCGACGTTGCCGGCGTAATTGACGACGACGGTGAAACCGTCAGCTGCCAGCCGGCGGGCAATCGCTGCTCCGATACCGCGCGAGGCGCCGGTGACGATCGCAACCTTGTTCGTGTTCGTATCCATGATGACCTCCGTTTGAGCACCGCCCTGATCAGCGGCTGGTGGTTATCTGGATCATTTGATGGTCGAGATAATCTACCTCGAAACGGCTTTACTGTTCGCAATTTCAGAACAATAATCTACGCATGGACCGGCTCGACGCAATGCGGTTGTTCACCCGGGTGGTCGACCGCCGCAGCTTCACCCAGGCGGCGCACGATCTCGACATTCCACGATCGACCGCGACGCAGGTGATCCGCTCGCTCGAGGAAAGGCTGGGCGTGCGGCTGCTTCAGCGCACCACGCGCGTGGTGCGGCCGACGCTCGACGGCGAGGCTTATTATCGCCGCTGCCTCGCGATCCTCGACGATATCGAGGATGCCGAAGGCGCGTTCAGCGGCGCAGAGCCGCGCGGCATGCTGCGGGTCGAAGTGCAGGGAACGATCGCGCGGCATTTCCTCATGCCGCACCTGCCCGATTTCTTCGATCGCTATCCCGGGATCGAAGTGGCGATGAGCGAGAGCGATCGCTGGGTCGATATCGTGCGCGAAGGCGTCGATTGCGTGCTGCGCTACGGCGCCCTGCCCGATAGCGACATGATCGCGCGGCGAGTGACGATGCTTGACCGTATGACATGCGCCGCGCCGTCCTATCTCGCACGCCACGGCACGCCGATGACGGTCGCCGACCTGCCGCGCCACCACGCCGTGGGCCTGCGCTCGATCACCACCGGCGCGCTGACGCCGTTCGAATTCGTCCGCGGCGACGAGGTCGAGACCCTGGCAGTGCCGACACCCTTTTCGGTCACCGGCACCGAGACCTATCTCGACGGCGTGTTGCGCGGGATTGGCATCGCGCAGCTGCCGCATTTCCATGTCGCCGAGCATCTCGCACGCGGCACCCTGGTCCGGATACTGGCGGACGAGAAAGTACCGTCGGCGCCGGTGTCCTTGCTTTATCCGCGCAACCGCCAACTCTCGCCGCGCGTGCGCGTGTTTCTCGACTGGGCGGCAAGCAACTTCGTGCCCAGGCCCGCATAGCCGATCTCGGCCGGCGGCACTGCCTCGAACTGGTCGAGCAGCCGCTCCAAGGACGTGCTCGCGATTGCGCTGCTCCGTCGGCACCGGCTGCGCGCGCGCACTTTCCATCGGTTTCCGTCGCTGATCGCCGGCTTGCTAGAAAGTCGTTGACGAAACAAATACGAGAGTTTATCGGTTTTTATAATACGAGTATTCATCGTATTTGAGAGGAAACCCGAAATGACCAAACCCATCCTGATCATCGGCGGCAGCGGCATGACCGGCAGCCGCGTCAACACCCTGCTCAATGCCCGCGACGTTGCGGCGACCGGCATCCGGGAGGCCTGATCATGCGCACTCTTCTCGTTCCCGCCCTTCTGTGGTTCTCGGCGATCGGCTGCGGGTTGATCGGGGGACTCTATTTCGCCTTTTCGACCTTCATCATGACCTCGCTCGGGCGGATCGATCAGGCGTCGGGCATCGCCGCGATGAACGCGATCAACGTCGATATCGTGCGCTGCGTGTTCTTGCCCTTGTTCCTGCTGACGAGCCTGGCCTGCGCCGTGCTGATCGTTGTCGGCGGGCTGAACTGGAATGCGCCGGGGTCGCTGGCGATGATCGCGGGCGGTCTGCTCTACGTGATCGGCATGTTCGTCGTGACGATGATATTCAACGTGCCGCTCAACAACGCGCTGGCGGCGGTCAGCGGCAATGGCTCGGAGGCCGGTGCGGTCTGGGCGCGGTATCTGAGCGACTGGACGATGTGGAACCACGTCCGCACGATCACCTCGACGCTCGCCGTCGGGCTGTTCATCTACGCCCTCGCCGCGCGTTAACGGCGACAATGTCGGAAGCTCGAAAGCCGCGGGTACCTCAAGGCGCTCGCGGCTTTTCGTCGCGCTTCAGGATGACCAGGGCGAGCCGCGAATGATCGAACAGAAATTCAGACGCTCATAGCCCGGGTCCTTCTGGGCCAGGACGTCGGCCTTCACATTGCCGAAGGTCGTCAGCGGCTTCCTGATGGTGCCGGCCGCAAAATGATCGATGATGTTTTCCTTGAAGTCGGCTTCGCGCGGGTGATGCGCGCAGACATGATCGCGCTGCTCGGCCGTAAAATCATGATAGGCGATGCCCAGCACATCCATTTCGACGCCGGCGGTGACCAGCGCGATGGTTGGCCGCATATATTCGGGGACGCCCGGCGTGGTGTGGAGTGCGATCGCGGTCCAGACGTCCTCCACGTCGCGCTCGGGGACGCCATGGTTCGCCAGGAAATCGCGCGCGGCATTGGCGCCGTCGACTTCGAACCTCTTGTCGGGACTGGCATGAGCGTCGGTCAGGCCCATGTCGTGGAACATCGCCCCCACATAGAGAAGCTCGGCATCGTAACGCAGCCCGCGCCGGTCGCCGGTCAGCGCGCCCCACAGGAACACGCGGCGGCTGTGATTGTAGAGCAGATCGTCCTCGGTATCGCGGACGAGCTGCGTGACGGCACGCGCAATCGCGCTGTCCGGCACGCGGATACCGGCAATGAGATCGGGCATCGAAAAGTCCTTGGCCATGACGCGGCGATGGCGCGACTGCGCCCGCACGCGGCGGTTCATGAAAAGCGGGATCGCCCCGGCACCGGGGAGGACGGCCGGCGCGACCCCTGCGTCTTTTGTGGCTATCGCGCCGGATGGGGACAACGCCGCTTGCCCTGCGGATCAGGACAATGACACATCGGATCGTGCCACAAGCCCGGAACCGGAAATGAGCGTTCAGAAAGTCGCGATCGCGATCCACCATGGCGTCCAGGCGCTCGACGTCGCCGGGCCCGTCGACGTGTTCGCGGAGGCCAACGGTTATATCGCCGCCGTGGATCGCTATGAGACCGTCCTGGTGGCGGCGGATCTCACGCCGTTGCGCGCGTCGAACGGGATGCAGATCGTCGCCGACCTGAGCTTTACGGAAGCGGCGGGCGCGTTCGACATCCTGCTGGTCGCCGGCGGCCCCGCTTTACCCGATGCCGATCCCGATCCGTCGCTGACCGCGTGGCTGCGCGAGGCACCGCAGCGCGCCCATATCTATGGCGCGATCTGCACGGGCGCGTTTGCGCTCGGTCATGCCGGGCTGCTCGATGCGCGTCGCGTCACCACGCATTGGCAGAATGCAGCGACGCTGGCCGCGCGCTTTCCGCTGGCCGAGGTCGAGCCGGACCGTATCCATGTCCGAGACGGCCGACTGGTCACCTCGGCAGGCGTAACCGCGGGCATCGACCTTGCGCTCGCGCTGGTCGGCGAACGGCATGGGCCGCGCGTCGCGGTGGCGGTCGCCAAGCGGCTGGTGGTGGTGGCGCAGCGCCAGGGCGGCCAGTCGCAATTCAGCCCCTATCTCACCGCGCCCGAGGATCCCGCCTCGCCGATCGCGCGCGTGCAGGCGCTGGTCATGGCCGATATCGGCCGCCGCCACTCATTGGGATCGCTCGCCGATGCGGTCGGGATGAGTGCCCGCAACCTCGCCCGGCACTTCGCTCAGGAAACCGGCGTCACGCCGCACGAATTCGTCGAGCGCGCCCGGATCGACGCGGCACGCGGGCTGCTCGAATCGACCGATCGCGCGTTGAAGGCGGTAGCCTATGATTGCGGCTTCGGGACGGCCGACCGGATGCGCGTCGTCTTCACCAGCCGCCTCGGCGTTTCCCCGGCCCAGTATCGCGCGAGTTTCGGGCACCCCGAGGGCGATCCAAAATAAAAGCCCCGCCGATCCAACGGACCAGCGGGGCTTTTAATGGTGGGCGTGGCAAGGATTGAACTTGCGACCCCTGCGATGTCAACACAGTGCTCTACCACTGAGCTACACGCCCACGGGGAGGGCGCGCTGTAGCGGCGGTTTTTCCACCGCGCAAGCGCCCTCGATCAGATTCCGCCGTTAGCGCTTTCCATCTCGAACAGCCGGTCCACTTCGAGGACCAGGTCGCGCAGGTGGAACGGCTTGGACAGCACGCGCGCATTGGGCATCTGCTTGCCGGCGCGCAGCGTCACCGCGGCAAAGCCGGTGATGAACATCACGCGCATCTCGGGCGCGATCTCGGCGACCTTCTGCGCCAGTTCGATGCCGTCCATCTCGGGCATGACGATGTCGGTCAGCAACAGGTCGAAATGCTCGCTTTCGACCAGCGGCAATGCCGCGGTGCCGCGATCGACCGGGGTCACCGCGTAACCGGCACGTTCGAGCGCGCGCGTCAGATATTCGCGCATCACCGAATCGTCCTCGGCCAGAAGAATCCTGATCATCAAAGTCCCGCCGCTGTCCCGTTGGGGCATCTTTTATGCCCCAAGCCCTTAAGATTTTCCAGCACGGGCAGATGATTGCGGCGTCCCGCGACGGAGCATAGAATGGCATGCAGCTTATGGTCATGGCCGCGCCCTCGTTCGATCGCATCGGACCGATCCCGCCCGACAGCCCGGTGATCGTGTCGGTCCCGCATGCCGGGCGCGATTATCCGCTGCCGCTGCGCGCCGCGGCCGCGGTACCCGTGGTGTCGATGCTCGCGCTCGAGGATCGCCATGCCGACGCCATCGCGCTGGCCGCCCGGGTCGACGAAACGATGATCATCCAGCGCCGCGCGCGCGCCTGGATCGACCTCAATCGTGCCGAGGACGAGCGCGATCCGCTGATCGACGATGGCGCGCGACCGATCCCCGCCGGCGCCGCGGCAACCAAGCTCAGGAGCGGGCTTGGCCTCGTCCCGCGCCGCGCCGCGCCCGGCGTGGCGATCTGGACGCGGCGCCTGTCCGACGAAGAAGTGCGTCAGCGCATCGCCCAGGACCACCGCCCCTATCACGCCGCGCTCGACGTCGCCCTGGCCGCTGCCCGCGACCGATTCGGCGCCGCGTTGCTGATCGACCTGCATTCGATGCCGCCGCTGCCCGGCGGCAATGCCGCGCGGATCGTGCTCGGCGACCGGTTCGGGCGCAGTGCCGGCGGGCGATTGGTGCACCGGATCGAGGCAGAGATTGCCGCGACCGGCCAGGCGGTCGCGCTCAATGCGCCCTATCCGGGCGGGCATATCCTGTCGCGCCATGGCCGCCCCGATTCGGGAATCCACGCGATCCAGGTCGAGATCGACCGTCGGCTGTATCTCGATTCGGGGCTCAACGCGCTTGGCAAGGGACTGGCGGGAACCGCCGCCTTGCTGCGCCGGATGATCGACGCCGCGGCCGACGAATTGCTCGGCGGTGGGCTGGCGCTGGCGGCCGAATGAGGCCCGCCCCATAAAAAACCACCCCGGGCTAACGCCCGAGGTGGCCAAGGTTCAGGGAGGAGACACGCCCGAAGGCGTGTCGCACGACCCCGCGAAAGGGGGGACACGGCGTCGCGCACAACAGACATAGGTCGACGGTACTGCCGTTTCAAGTCTCCGAGAGATGCCGTTCGGCAGGCAAATTCAACCGTTCCGGGCCAATCCCGGCGCCATTCGTGCGAGCACGGCGTCGCGCAGCACCAGATGGTGCCGCATCACTGCTGCGACATGCATCACGACCAGGGCCGCCATCAGCCAGCCGAGCAGGCGGTGCACGTCGCCCGCGACCTGCGCCGCGGCAGTCGGGACAGGCAGATAAGGAATTGAGGACAGCCCGAACCAGGTCAACGGACGGAGGCGCTCGGGGTCCGAACTCAGCATCCAGCCGCTGAGCGGCAGCCCGACGAGCAGGGCGTAGAAGGCGGCGTGCGCGGCCTTCGCCGCAACATGCTCCCACCGGGCAATTCCAGGCGGCAATGGCGGCGGTCGACGCGTCAACCGCCAGCCGATTCGCGCGATGCCCAGCGCGAGGACGGTGATCCCGATCGCCTGGTGCGCCGGGATCACCGCCTTGATGTCCTCAAGCAGCGACTCGTGAAGGAGTCCCAGCGCCAGGTTGGCGATGACCAGCACCGCGATCGCCCAGTGCAGCCAGATCGCTCCCCAGGAGTAGCGATCGGTGCGCACCAAAGCGGTGCGGGTCATGCCCGGTTCGTCAGGCGACGAGTTGCGGTGCCGGCATCAGCCCGAGCTGCATCTGGCGCGTGAAGATCTCCCGCATCACCGACAGCGAGAACAAATGGGCGTAGATCAGCGGCAGCAGGCCCGACTGGGTCATCTTGCGCAGCTGGTCGCCGCGAAGCTCGTTGAGCTTCTCTTCGTTGATCATCCGGAAGCCCGAATAGACGAAGGGCTTGTCCGCGCCTTCCGGCTGGATCGTGACTTCGCCGTCCATCAACAGGTCGAGCTCGCGCAGCTCGTTCATGAACGCCGCGGTGCGCGCGCCGGCCTGTTCGAACTGCTCGGCGAATTCGAGGATGTTCTTGGTGATCGGGGTCGCGTCGCCATTCTCGAACAGCGGATCACCGTCGTCGAACTCGCCGATCGTCGGCGAGGTCGGGTCGAAGCACAGGGTCAGCTCCTCGGCCTCGGGACGCAGGCGGGCGAGCATGTACGGATAGCGGCGGATATAGGCCGGAACATAGGTGTACGGGTCGCGCAGCTGGCCGTTCTCGTCGATGAAGACGTTGATGCCTTCATTGAGGCCCATCAGCGCGAGCGGCACGCCGTCATCGCCCTGCGAGAACACGATCGGCATGTCGCGCTGCGCCATCGCGAACTCGTCGACGGTCAGCGGGATCGCGTGCTGGTTGACCACGAAAGTCGCGCCATTGGCGGGACGGACGCGGAACTTGGCATGCGCCTCGCTCGAAAGCGGCTCGAGCGTATTGTAGAAAAGCGGAAGCGACTGAGGCGCGCTGGCCATTACCCCTACTCCAATGCGAATCTTATTGGTGATCGCGGCTTGAAAGCCGCACGTGGCGCAGCGCCCTAAGGGGTCGTCGCCTCCGGCGCAAGGGTGACCAGCTTGCCGGGGTTCATCAGCTCGTGCGGATCGAACGCACGCTTGATCGCGCGCAGCGCCGTCATCCGCGCCGGCGACGACAGCCGCGCCAGCTCGTCGCGCTTGAGCTGGCCGATGCCGTGCTCGGCCGAAATCGACCCGCCCGCCGCGACGACGCGGTCGTGGACATATTCGGAAATGACGTGCCCGTCCGCATACCAGGAATCGGGATCGACCCCGGCGGGGGCGCTGACGTGGAAATGGACATTGCCGTCGCCGAGATGGCCGAATCCGGCGGCGTGCGTACCGGGAAAGCGCGCCTCGACCGCCGCAGCGTCTTCGGTGAGAAAGCGCGGCATCCGCGCGACGGGAACAGAGATGTCGTGCTGCAACGCCGGGCCGCGTGCCCGCGACGCCTCGGGGATCGTCTCGCGAATCTTCCAGAATGCGTCGGCCTGCGCCTCGCTCGCCGCGACTACCGCGTCCTCGGCCTCGCCGGCCGCCAGCGCATCGCCGATCAGCCGCTCGAGCAAGGCGCCCGGCGCTTCGTCATCGGGCTTGGCGCGGGTCGCCTCGATCAGCACATGCCAGCCATGGTTGCCGCCAAGCGGCGCGCGTGTCGCCGGAACGTGTCTCAGTACGGCGTCGAGGAAGCTTTGCGGGATGATCTCGAAACTCTCGATCGTCGGTGTCGCCGTCTGCAGGCGCCGCAGCAGCTCCAGCGCCTTTTCGGGATCGGCCAGCCCCACCCAGGCCACCGCACGATCGAGGATCGCGGGCACCAGTCGCAACGTCGCCGCGGTGATCACGCCGATCGTGCCTTCCGCCCCGACCAGCAACTGGTTGAGGTCGTAGCCGCGATTGTCCTTCTTGAGCGCGGCGAGCCCGTCATGGAGCGATCCATCGGGCAAAACCGCTTCGATGCCCGCAACCAGCCCGCGCATCGTGCCGAAGCGCAACACTTGCGTTCCACCGGCATTGGTCGAGGCGAGCCCGCCGATCGTCGCGCTTCCCTTGGCACCCAGCGTCAGCGGAAACCGCATTCCCTTGGCCAGCGCCGCATCGTGCAGGTTGGACAGGATCACGCCTGCCTCGGCGATCGCCAGCCCCGCGGCGGGATCGAGCGAGCGGATGCGGTTGAGCCGGCGCGTCGACAGGATCAGCGCCGAGCCATCGGCCGGCGGCGTCGCCCCGGCGACCATCGAGGTATTGCCTCCTTGCGGCACCAAAGCCACGCCGAGCTCGCGCGCCTTGCCGACCGCCAGCTGTACGCCCTCGACGCTGTCGGGCTGGAGGATGGCCGGGCTGTCACCATGGAATCGCCCGCGCCAGTCATTGAGCCACGGCGCGATGTCCACCGCGTCGGTGAGGACGGCCTTGTCACCATGACGGGCGCGCACGGCATGGATCAGCGCGGTCTGGGCGGAGGTCATGGACCGGCGCTAGCACGACAGGGTCGCTGCACCAATTCATTGCGCGTTCAAATTGTGGCGCTACCAAGGCAGCCTCCATGCCTCACCCGTTCGTCGTCTCCCTCATGCTGCTTGCCTCGGCTTCCGCCGCGAGCGCGCCGATTCCGGCGGGCCGCGCCAACCGGATCGAGATCGCGCAGGTGACGATCCGCGGCCAGATCATCGTCCGCGTGCCAAGCGCGCTGCAGGCCGGCCCGGTGCGCAGCCCCAACAACGTCCAGCCGCGCTGGGTCGAGAAGAGCGGCCCCAAATGCATCGAGGCCGACAAGATGGGCGGCGCGATCGTCGACGGTAACCAGATCGACCTGGTGATGCGCGGCGGCGACCGGATTCGGGCCAAGCTCGACGGTGATTGCGCCGGCTTGGGCTTCTATGGCGGCTTCTACCTCAAGCCCTCGGCCGACGGTAAGGTCTGCGCCGGCCGCGATACGATCCGTACCCGCGTGGGGGGCATCTGCACGATCCGCCGTTTTCACCGGCTGGTGGCAAAGCGCTGAATTGGTGCTTTTTCGCCGCGGCACCGGCGCGCAAATGCAAGCTCTTGCTTGACTTTCGGCAACTGATCGGCAAGCGCGCGCGTTCAAAGGTAGCGTAGTTGCGCTGCCGCCTTTTCCGGATTTGTGGATGCCCTTTGCCGATCTCGGCCTTTCTGATGAATTGCTCCGCGCCGTAGGCGAGTCGGGCTATACCGAGCCGACGCCGATCCAGGCCGCCACCATCCCCAGCGTGCTGATGATGCGCGACATCATCGGCATCGCGCAGACCGGCACCGGCAAGACCGCCGCGTTCGTGCTGCCGATGATCGACATTCTCGGTCACGGCCGCAGCCGCGCGCTGATGCCGCGCAGCCTGATCCTCGAGCCGACCCGCGAGCTCGCCGCGCAGGTCGCCGAGAATTTCGAGAAATACGGCAAGTATCACAAGCTCTCGATGGCGCTGCTGATCGGCGGCGTGCAGATGGGCGACCAGGTCAAGGCGCTGGAAAAGGGCGTCGACGTCCTGATCGCGACGCCGGGCCGGCTGATGGACCTGTTTGAGCGGGGCAAGATCCTGCTCACCCAGTGCAACCTGCTGGTGATCGACGAGGCCGACCGCATGCTCGACATGGGGTTCATCCCCGATATCGAGAATATCTGCACCAAGCTGCCGGCGAACCGCCAGACCCTGCTCTTCTCGGCGACGATGCCGCCGCCGATCAAGAAGCTGGCCGACAAGTTCCTGTCGAACCCCAAGACGATCGAGGTTGCGCGCCCGGCCAGCACCAACATCAACATCACCCAATGGGTGGTGCCGGTGAAGAGCCAGGCATTCGAGAAGCGCCGCGTGCTGCGCGAGCTGCTGCGTGGCGAGGACGTCAAGAACGCGATCATCTTCTGCAACCGCAAGACGACGGTGCGCGAGCTCAACAAGAGCCTGAAGAGCCACGGCCTCCGCTCGGGCGAGATCCATGGCGACATGGACCAGCCGGCACGCATCGCCGAGCTCGAGCGGTTCAAGGCCGGCGACATCAACATCCTTGTCGCCAGCGACGTCGCCGCGCGCGGGCTCGACATCAAGGGCGTCAGCACGGTCTTCAATTATGACGCGCCGTGGCATCCGGACGATTACGTCCATCGCATCGGCCGCACCGGCCGCGCGGGCGCGACCGGCACCGCCTACACCTTGGTCACCAAGGAAGACGCCGAGAATATCGAGAATATCGAGAAGCTGACCGGCCAGCAGATCCCACGGACCGAGGCGCCGAAGGGCGACGAATCGGCCGAGGCCGAAGAGAAGCCGCGTCGCGGCCGCAGCGTCAAAAGCGAGGACAAGAAGCCTGCCCCCAAGGCGCGCGGATCGAGCGACCGTGCACCACGCGACAGCGATCGGGCACCTCGCGATGAGAGCCCTCGCGAGAAAGCGCCGCGCGAAGAAACTCCTCGCGAGCGCGCACCGCGTGTCCGAGACGAGGAGCCCCGTGCTGCGCGCCGTGGCGACGATCGCCGCCCACGCCGCGATCGCGAGCAGGATGACGGGCCCGACGACGGCTGGAACGGCCCGATGCCCGACTTCCTCAACGTGAAGCTGATCGCCGACTAGGCCGTGAGCCTGCCCGACTTCATCAGCGTGGTGCCGGTCGAGCGGATCGAGAGTCCGTGCGTCAACATCTGCAGGATCGGCAAGGATCGGCTCTGCGAGGGCTGCCGCCGAACGATCGACGAGGTGGCGCGCTGGACCAGCATGACGCCGGCCGACCGTGACCGGGTGATGGCCGAATTGCCGTCGCGCTGACCAGGCGTTCCTAGTGCCGGCGTTTCTTCGCCGGCATTCCCGAATCCGCGCAATCGCGCCGCTCGCGCCGCGTCTGGCGGCGGTCGTTGAGGCAATGGCGGAGCTGGCGATCCCAGGCATCCTGCGGCCGGGTATCCCAGTCGCCGCGACTGAATTCGTCGGGCGCTTCGTACCGGGGCGGTGGCGGCGGGCTCGGCTGGCGACGGAACGAGGCGGCGGCCGCGGCCGGCAAGGCCAGCGACAGGACGAGGCTGCAGATCACCGCGCGCTTCATGGCGACTCTCCCCTGTGGATCGGCCGCAGGAAAGCGCAGCGCCGCTGAACGATCGCTGAAGATTGGATGCCGGAACAAGCCCGGCATGACGGTTAGCGCGGCAACGCGTCGAACTGCTTCTTCAGGTCGTAGATCGCCGCAAGCTTCGGCCCGTACGCCGCCCCGCCGCCCGGCCCGTTATAGCCGTTGCCGAACGTCACCCAATCATGTGCCTTGATCTCGTCGACCAGCCCGGCCGATTTGCAGAAGTCGAAAAACCCCAGAACCTGCCAGCGCACGTCGCGGGCAAAGGCGTTCACCATGTCGAACGCGCTGTCATACCCGATCAGCCCGTGGTTGAATCCCATCACCTGCGTCCCGCCCCAGCTCGCCGATTGCGCGGCAAGCTCGACCCCCGACAGGGTGCGCGCGAAATGATAGCAGTCATATTCCTTGGCCTGGTCGCCATGGAAGGTCGCCCAGGGGTCGCTCGGCTTGGCACGCCAGCGGTGATTCTCGGTCCTTTTGCCGTCGGCGCCATGGCCGCCGAACTGGAAATGCAGGTCGTAGACCGCCTGGTTGTCCGTGCCCCAGCGATCCCAGAAGATGTGGTTCTCGAACCGCAGCACGGGCTTGCCCTGGGTGAACGGCCGCCCGCCGCTTTCGACCATCCATACCGCGAGCGCGGCGATCGTCTCGATCCCGGTCACCGCGCCCAGCCGGTCGACCAGCCCGCCGACCGCATTGTAGCTGCGCGCGACGCCGCCCAATGTCGTGCTGGCCGGGGGCAGGGTCTTGACCGGTTTCTTCGGCGCCAGGCTCGCAGCCTTGAGCGTCGCATCGTCCTTGTAGAATCCCATGCCCCCTCCTTTGGCCGATCAGGCGATCTGGTTGGTCTCCACCAAGGCGTCGTCGAGCGCCCAGGCGCGCTGGAACGCCTCGCGCGCGCTCACTCGCTCGCCATAAGCGGTGAAGGCATCGCGCTTGGGGATCGTACCGAACTGGTTGCCCCACATCACCTGCGCGCCGACATAGACATCGGCCATCGTGAACGCGTCGCCGGCGACATAGTCATGTTGCGACACGGCATGTTCGAGCACGTCGATCGCCGTCTCGTAATTGCCATAGCCGAACATCCGCCCCTGCTCGGGCGCCGGCACGAACCCGGCATTGTTGTTGGTCACCGCCTGCTCGACGGGGCCTGCCGCGAAGAACAGCCAGCGATAATAATCGGCGCGATCATCGGTCGGCGGCGCGAGGCCGGCGTCGGGAAAGGCGTCGCCGAGATACGCGCAGATCGCCGCGCATTCGGTCACCACCTTGCCCTTGTGCGCGATCGCCGGGACCTTGCCCATCGGATTGACCGCCAGATAATCGGCCTCCTTCATCGTGTCGGCATAGCCCATCACGCGCACTTCGTATCTCGCGCCGACTTCCTCGAGCGCCCAGCGCACGATGCGGCCGCGCGATTGCGGATTGGTGTAGAAGATCAGGTCGCTCATCGCCGTCTCCATGAGAACATTTCAGGAACAGACTAAATCCAGCAAATCAAGCCCGCGAGTCAAGGACCGGTCGGCAACTGCCGGTCAAAGCGCCTTCTGGAACGTGGCCAGCATCCGTTCCCAGGCATGGTCGGCCTGCGCCTGGTTGTAGACCTTGCTGTCGGGCGGGCACCAGCCGTGCATCGTGCCCTTGTAGACCTCGATCTCGGCGGCGAGCTTGGCGTCGGCAAAGGCGGCCTTGAGCACGTCCTTGTCGGTCGGGGCGCGCTGGTCGTCATTCTCGGCGATCGCGATCAGCAGGCTCGCCTTCATCTGCGGGATCAGCTTGTTCGGGCTGTCGGGCTTGTCGCCGACCAGGCCGCCGCCATGGAAGGTACCGCCGGCCCGATAGCGGTCGGCTCGCGACGCCAGGGTGCGGAACACCATCGGCCCGCCCATGCAATAGCCCGTGCTGGCCAGCCCCTTGCCCTTGTCGACTTCCTTCTGCGCGTCGAGGAAATCGGTGAAGGCCTTGGCGTCGCTCACCGTGCCCGCCGGGCTCAGTTTCTGCGTATAGGGCATGATCCGCGCGCGAACGTCGGGATTGTCGAACCCCTCGCCGGGCGAAACGATCGGTGCCTTCACCGAGCGGTAGAACTGGTTCACCACCAGCACCGCATAGCCCGACTGCGCCAGCCGATCGGCCATCTGGCGGAAAGCCGGTCGCAGCCCCATGATGTCGGGCCACACCAGCACGCCGGGATGCTTGCCGGTTGCCGGCGCGACGAAATAGGCGTCGCAATCGCCCTCGGGAGTCTTGACCACGACATCGCGGCCCTTGATCGCCGCGGCATTGGCGGGGACCGGCAGCGCGGCGATCAGCCCGGCCGCACCCGCGATCATCCCGAACTGGCGGCGCGACGGATGAAGGCTGGCGAGGAAACGTTCGTTATCGGCTGCGGTATGGTCGTCGCACATCGATTCTCTCCCTGAATCCGCCCCCTGTCCCGGGGCATCCTACGTCAGTCGGTCGATACGCGCGAGCCGAACGCAGGTTCAAACCGCGCGCCAGCGCCACACCCCGTCGCTATCGGTTTCGCGCACCGCGCGGCCCTCGACCTCGAGCCGCTTCAGATGCGCCATCGCCTCGCCGGTCGCCATGCCGAGCACTTCCTGTCCGATCGCGCGGCGGAACAATCGCCCGAAGCAATCGATCACGCGGCGCGGCTCGTCGAGGAAGGCGTCGAGTTCGTCGAGCCGTCCGCGATGCTCACGATCCATCGCGTCGAGCCGGACATGGAGGTTGCGGAACGGGTCGCCATGACCGGGCAAGGAGAGCACGTCGGGGGGCACCTCGCGCTTGAGCTTGGCGATCGAATCGAACCACTCGCCGAGCGGATCGCTGTCGGGTTCGGTGATGCCGAGCGAGACATTGGGGCTGATCCGCGGCAGCACCTGGTCGCCCGCGATGAACACGCCGTTCGCCTCGTCGAGCAGGCAGGCATGTTCGGGGCTGTGCCCGGAGCCGACCACGATCCGCCAATCGACCGCGCCGATCCGGATCGTCTCGCCATCGACCAGCCGGCGATAGCTGAGCGGCATCGGCCGCACGATTCGCCCGAAATTGGACCAGCCGCGCGCCGCCGCCGCTTCGACCTGTTCGTCGCTCCAGCCGCAGGCGCGGCGGAAGTCGCTCACTTCGCGTGGCGTTTCGGGCCGGGCGTCGGCGACCAGCATCTGCGCGGTCAGCCATTCGCCGCGCGTCATCCAGAGCGGTGCCTGGTGATGGTCGCACATCCAGCCGGCCAGGCCGATATGGTCGGGATGGAAATGCGTGCCGATCATCCGTGTCACGCGGACGCCGGCGAGCGGCCCCTTGAACACCGACTTCCACGCCTCGCGCGTCTCGGTCCGGTTCATGCCGGCATCGACCAGAGCGACCCCATCATCGTCGTCGAGCAGCCAGCAATTGACGTGCTTGAGCGGTCCCGGGACCTGCAGCCGCACCCAGCGTATGCCGGGCGCGACCTGCATCGCATCGCCTTCACCGGGTTCCTTGCCGCCGAACGGATAGGTCAGGCCCTTGTGGCTGGTCGGAACGAAGCTCTCGTCGGCGACGAACGCTGCATCGGGCGTGCGGGCAGTGGCCATGACTCGCCGGTAGCAAGCCGGCGGCCGGGATACCAGCGAAACGAAAGCCTGCCGCTTTCCTTATTGTCAGACGATACCGCGGCGTCGAAGGTGACAGCGTTACGACGGCGATCTAGGTCGGGCCATGGGCTATCTCTACCTTGCCGTCGCGATCCTGGCCGAGGTGATCGGCACGTCGTTCCTCAAGGTCTCGGCGGGATTCACCCGGCCGCTGCCGTCGATCGTGACCGTGATCGCCTATGCCATCGCCTTTTACGCATTGTCGCTGACCTTGCGGACGATCCCCACCGGGATCGCCTATGCGATCTGGTCGGGGATCGGCATCGTGCTGATCGCCGCGGTCGCCTGGATCTTCCAGGGGCAGAAACTCGATGCGCCGGCGCTCGCCGGGATGGCGCTGATCATCGCGGGCGTCATCGTGATGAACCTCTTCTCGCGCGCCGCCGCTCACTAGAAGGCGCTGCACAGGGGCAGCGCGATCGGGGCGCCGCGCCACGCTGCCAGCACATGCGGCGCGAAGATACTTGCCCCGATCAGCGCCGCGCCGATCGCGAGCACCAGCACGCCGCCCGCCGCCGCATCCTTGGCCCGCCGGATCGCCTCGGAACGGCCGCCGATCGCATCGCACGCCTGCTCGATCCCGGTATTGAGTGCCTCGCCGGCGATCACCGGGGCGATCGCGAGGATCAGCCAGCGCCATTCGGCGGCGTCGATCCCGAACGCCAGGCCCGCCGCAATCGCGCTCGCGGCACCAGCGAGGTGGGTGCGCATATTGGCCTCGTTGCGGATCGCGAAGCCCAGCCCCGCCATGGCGAAGCCAATGCTTCGCCACCGCGCGCGGACGAAACCCAACGGCGCGCCCTCGCCCGGCCGCCATGCCAGCGCGCCGCGCCGCAACGGCCAGAGCAATCCGAACAGTCCGGCGATCAGCGCGCAGCACAGCATCAGATCACCGGCACGATCTGGAGCTCGGTTCGTGCATGGAGCGGTACGCCGATCACCGCGCGGCCGGTAAGGTCGGCCCGGGCGAAGGGCTGGCTGGCGAGCCCGGTGCGATAATGCCGCCCGGGGACCAGCCCGGCGACACCGATCGGACGCAGTCCGCCCTCGTCGCCGGGGTGCAGCACCAGCCGCAGCGCGTCGCCGTCGCGCCGCGCCGCCGCGACCAGCACGCGCGGATAATCGGCCTCGGCAAGATGCGGCCCTGCCGTCGCATCGCCGGGCGTTTCGATCAGCGCGCGCAATCCCCCGCTCGCCCCCAGCCGTGCAGTCAATTCCAGCGCATGCGACCAGAGCGAGGCGCGTGCGCGATGCGTCACGCCGCCGATCGTCAAGCATGGGCAATCGATATCGAGCAGGCCGAGCAGGGTCGCGGCACTGTCCACGTCTCCCATTTCCACCGCCGCCGCCGCACTCGCGGTATAGCCTGCGGCGCGCGAGAAACCGTAATTGCCGACATCGATCGGCCACAAGGCCCGCCGCCAGCCGCGCGCCCTCGCACGATCGCGCGCCCGCTGCCAATGCCGCTCGGCCAGCGCCGGATAGAGGCTGTTCAGGAACAGGCAGGGGAAAGTCTGCATGACGGCACCGCCCACGCCGCGCGCGGCGAAGCCGGTCAGCGAGGAGCGGAAAGCGACGAAATCACGATCGGCACCGGTGAACTCGTCGACCAGGTGCCGGCCGAACGAATCGGCGATCGTCCGCCAATGGGCGCTGCCCGTTCGTGCATCAGTCGCGCGCAATCCGCAGACGGTGATCAGGTTGCACAACGGGTAGATCCAGTTCGGCTCGCAGGAGAGCAGCCCGCAAGGCGCGCCGCGATATTGCCGAGCGAGGATCGCCGCCATGTCGTCGAGGCCGTACGACCGCCAGGTCTCACCGCCCCGGTGGAGGTCGAGCGTGCCGCCGGTCTCACCCAGCGCCATCTGCAATCCGATGAACCCGGTCGACATGATGTTGCCGCGCGGGATCGGATCGCGCCCCAGCCGCAAATTGCCCCAGGCATTCTCCAATATCCAATGCCGCCACAGCCGCGGATCGCCTTGCTTGGCGAGCAACCGCGCCTGCGCCTCGGCCGGCCAGGCGGTTGCCGCGGGAAAGTAATTGCGGCGCGCAAGTGCCAGCGCGTAGCCGATGAAATTGACTTGATAACGCACCGCCGCGGTCTGGAACTGGTCGCGCCATTCGAACCCGTCGAACCGATCGACCGGCTGCAGGGCGCGGTCGGCGAGCAGGCGCAGGCGACAAAGGTCGTCGAGCGATACCTCTTCACCCGATGGCCGCAGCCGAACCCCGGCGGGCGCGAGTGCGGGGATGGGAGATGTCGCCGATGCACGCGGGCGGATCGCCAGCGTTGCCGCCAGCGCAGCCAACAGCGGAACCGGGATCGCCAGGCCGGCGGCCGGCTGGACCAGCCCCGCATCGAGCCCCAATGCATCGGGCCATGCCGCCAACCCTGCCGCCGCCAGCCAGACCAAAGGCGGCAGCACGGCGTTACCCGTCGCGAACCACTTGGCCGTGGCCGCACCGAAGGCGGCCATGGCGAGCATGGTGAACAGAAAAGCCCCGATCGCCTGCCCGCCGGTCGCCCAATGAAGGAACCCGGCGCCGGGAAAGACCAGCCCGAGCCCGGCCGCCGCAAGGCGATCGCCGCCTGCCTGTGCGACGAGGGCCACGACGCACAAGGCCGCATAGGCCAGCAATGTCCGGCGTTGCCGCCGTGCGCTGACCGTGATTGCTTTGCCCGACGTCGGCAAATAGCTTTGCAGTACAAAGTCGATCGCCAAAAAAGGGCGCGCCCGAGCCTGCCCGCCTGGCGCCGAACCGCGTGACGGGACGTGTCGGCGGGGTTCATGCCGGTCTCTCCTTCAACCTGCCGCTGCCGGCCGTCGCCCGCGCCGCATCGCGGAGGACGCGTTCGAGCGTGTCGAGATAGTCGGCGAAGCGCGCGCGACCGTCGTCGGTCAGGCGGCAACTGGTGTGCGGACGCTTGCCTTCATAGCCCTTGGTCAGCGCCACCAGTCCGGCCTCTTCGAGGACCTGGATATGGCGGCTGAGATTGCCGTCGGTGAGGCCAGTGAGCTGGCGCACTTCGGTGAAACCGAGCCCATCGGGATGCCCGGCGAGCGCGGTCAGAATGCCGAGCCGCGCTTTCTCGTGGAAGATACGGTCGAGCCCCTCGAAGGCGAAGCGCGCTTCAGCCATGCCGCTCTCCGCGCGTCGCGAGGTGCAGCAGGATAGCGATCAGCAACTGGCCGACCCCGAACGGCAGTCCCATGATCCAGGGCGACACCTCGTTCGCGCCGGCACCGACCAACAGGCTCACCGCGCCGGCGGCGAAAAACCAGCCGGCGCCCCAGGCGAGCAGCCGGGGCAGGGCCGGCAGCGCGGCGAGGATGCCAATGCCGATCAGGAGCTGCCACAGGCCGGGCAGGATCGCCGCCCAGCCCGGCGCGCGGACCAGGATGACGATCGCGGCGATTGCCCCGGCACCGCCAACCGGCAGGAATTGGCGGAGCGTGGTGTTGATCATCGTATCCGCCATCGCGCGATGCAGCCGCCGCGCGCGCACCACTGCGTCGATCCCGATCAGGCAGGCGCAGATCACCGCCAGCAGGACCCATTGCACGAGCATCTCGACCAACGTCGCCGACGGATCGAGCCCGGCCGCCTGCAACCCGGCAAGCGCCAGCGCCAGCAGCCCGGTCGCCATCGCCACTGCCGGCGTGAATCCCTGGAACCGCGTGCTCGCGGCAAGCTGCTCGCGGATACGCCCGATGTCGGACAAGGCGGTTTCGATGTCGCTCATGGCGTTGTCGCGATACCGCAGATTACTTTACAATGCAAAGTCGATTCGTGATTAATGATCCCCACGACATCCCGGATTCTTGCCGGGGGAGGATCGGACAGCGGTAAAAAGCAGAAAAAAGGGCGGCCGGCCTTGCGGCCGCCGCCCTTTCGGAAACCGGAAACCCGGAACTCAGTGCTTGAACAGCGTCTCGGCCGTATGCTCGACCGGGCCGGCCTCGCCTTCGCCGGCCGCTGCCTCGGCATCCTTCGCGGCCTGCTCGCGCTCGGCGCGGAGCTGTTCGATCAGTGCTTCGCGATCGCCCTCGAGGCGGGTGTCGACCGGTGCCTCGATCCCGTGCGCCTTGGCCGCCTTGGATACCGCCGCGTCGAGCTCGCGCTGCGTGGTGAGGCCGAGCGTGACCGGATCCTTGGGCACGATATTGGCGATGTTCCAGTGCGTACGGTCGCGGATCGCCGCGATCGTCGTGCGCGTGGTGCCGATCAAATTGGAGATCTGGCCGTCCGAAATCTCGGGATGGTTGCGGATGATCCAGGCGATGCCGTCGGGCTTGTCCTGGCGCTTCGACACCGGCGTGTAGCGCGGGCCCTTGGTGCGGCGGACTTGGTCGGGGCCTTTCGACATCTGGAGCACGTAGTTCGGGTCGGCCTGGCCCTTTTCGATCTCGTCCTGCGTCAGCTCGTGCGCCCGGACCGGATCGCGGCCGGTCAGCTTGGTTGCCGCGGTATCGTCGGCGATCGCCTGCACTTCGAGGATGTGGAGGCCGCAGAATTCGGCGATCTGCTCGAACGAGAGCGAGGTATTGTCGACCAGCCAGGAAGCGGTCGCGTGCGGCATGAGCGGCTGGGCCACGATGAAACTCCGTCAGAAATAAATAGGGCCGCCCCTCGCGGAGCGGCCGTGTCGTGGAGCGCGATGTAATCCCAATGGTGGATTTGGGCAAGCAGAAGGCGTTCGACGCCGGGAGGGGTCAGGCGGCCAGCGCTTCGTCGCCGCCGACCGGCACCAATGCATGCAGGAACTGGTGGGCGCTCTTGGCCCAGGTGAAGCCCTGGCCGAACTCCCGGCAGGTCGCGCGGTCCAGCGTCAGCGCCCCCGCGATCGCCGTATCGAGATCGTCGGCCATCACCCCGGTCTCGGGCGTCAGCACATCGACCGGGCCGGTCACTGGATAGGCTGCTACCGGCACGCCGCAGGCGAGCGCCTCGATCATCACCAGCCCGAACGTATCGGTCTTGCTGGGGAAGACGAAGACGTCAGCCGCGGCATAAGCCGAGGCGAGGTCGTCGCCGAACTTGGGCCCGAGGAAATGCGCCTCGGGGAATTTCGCGCGGAGCGAGGCGAGCGCCGGGCCGTCGCCGACGATCACCTTCGACCCCGGATGCGTCGCGTTGAGGAACGCCTCGATGTTCTTCTCGATCGCGACGCGACCGACATAGAGCTGGATCGGTCCCGGCAGCGCACGGATCGCGGGATCGGGCACCGGCGCGCCGAAGGTCGAGAGGTCGACCCCGCGGCCCCAGTGGCGAATCCTGGTCAGGCCATGCGCCCTCAACGTCTCGGCGATCGACGGAGTCGAGGCGAGGATCGATTGTGCCGGCGAATGGAACCACTGGATGTAGCGCCACACCCATTCGGGATTCACGCCCGTGCGCGCTGCGACATAATCGGGGAACTGGGTGTGATAGGCCGTGGTGAACGGGAAATCGCGCGCCAGGCACCAGCGCCGCGCCGCCAGGCACACCGGCCCCTCGGTCGCGAGATGGATGGCCTGCGGGCTGAAATCCTCGAGCATCCGACCGACCGACCCGGTCGAGGCGAAGGCTAGCCGGATCTCGGGATAAGTCGGGCACGGCATCGAATAGAACAGGTCGGGCGAGACGACGAGCACCTCATGCCCCGCTTTCTCCAGCTCGGCGCGGACCGACTTCAGCGTGCGCACGACTCCATTCACCTGCGGGCTCCAGGCGTCGGTGACGATCGCGATCCGCACGTTCTTCAGGCCGCCGCTAGCGTCAACAAGGGGGCTTGCGCCTGTCTTCCTTCGATTTCGTCGGCCCAGTGCAATACCTCCATACGGCCATCGAAATGCTCGACCAACGCGGTGCAGCCTTCGACCCAGTCGCCATCGTTATAATACTGAACGCCATGGATTTCACGATATTCCGCGGTGTGGATATGTCCGCACACCACGCCATCGACCCCGCGATGCGCCGCCGCCTGCGCGACCACGTCCTCATAATGCGAGATGAACTCTACCGCGTTCTTGACCTTCGCCTTGGCATGCTTGGACAGCGACCAGTACGGCAGGTTCCAGAACCGCCGCCAGCGATTGACCAGCCGGTTGAGCCCCATCATCATTTCATAGGCCACGTCGCCGACATGCGCGAGCCAGCGGTGCGAGAGGGTGATCGCGTCGAATTCGTCGCCATGCAGCACCAACAATTTACGGCCGTCGGCGGTTTCATGAATATCGTTGCGGCGGATCGAAATCCCGCCGAAGTCGAGCCCGCAGAACTGGCGGACGACTTCGTCGTGATTGCCGGGAATGTAGATCACCTCGGCGCCGCGCTTGGCGCGCTTGAGCACGCGCCACACCACGTCGTTATGCGCGGCGGGCCAGTAGAATTTCTTCTTCAGCCGCCAGCCGTCGATGATGTCGCCGACCAGGTACATCTTCTCGCTGTCGACATGATCGAGAAAGTCGATCAGCATCTCGGCGTTGCAGCCGCGCGTGCCGAGATGGACGTCGCTGATCCAAATCGTGCGATACTGGCGACGGCTATGCGTCGCGCGTTCCGGAATGTGCGGCGCCGAATTCGCAAAGTCGGCCAGGTCGGCGATACTGCCGTCCTGTAACAATTTCGTCATTTCATTCATGCGTCATACGCCCCGACAGATGACGTTCCGGGGCCTATGACGATGTTTTGTTACAAATAGAATCGCAGTGACTTGAAAAATCGCCGGGGATTCAAATGCTCGACCACAAAGTCCCGTCGTCATCCCGGCCTTGTGCCGGGATCCGCCAGGCGGCAGGCGCAGGTCAGGAGGCTCCAGCTTCGCGCTTGCGGCTCGGCAGACCCCGGCGCAAGGCCGGGGTGACGAACTCAAGCATCGATGGCGATGTGCCCCGGCAGCGCCGCGACGCGGTCGATCCAGGCCTGCACCGCCGGATAGCGATTGAGCTGATACCCGCCATCCTCGCAGACATGCGTGTAGGCAAAGAGCGCGATATCGGCGACCGTGAAGCGCCCGGCGGCGAAGAACGGCGTCTGCTCGAGATGCTCGTCCATCAGCTCCAGCGCGGCCTCGCCCGCGGCGCGTTTGACCGGCTCCTGCGCGCGTTGGAGGTCGGTGAAATTGTCCGCGCCGATCCAGCCATGCCAGAAGCGCAGGGTCGCGACATTGGGCTCGTGATTATACTGCTCCCAGAACAGCCAGCGCAGCATGTCGGCGCGGTCGAACCGGTCGGCGGGGATCAGGTCGCTGCCATCGGCGAGATAGAAGCACGCTGCATTGCTTTCGGGCAGATAATCGTCGCCGACCTGGAGCACGGGGATGCGGCCATTGGCATTGACCCCGGACAGGAACGCGTCGCTGCGCGTCTCACCCTTCATGATGTCATATTCACGCCGCTCGAGCGGCAGCCCGAGATGCGCGGCGGTCAGCCGAATCTTGTAGCAATTTCCCGACCGGGCGTATTCGTGCAGGATCAGATTGGCCACCTTCTCTCCCTCCCTGAAGTCGCCCGCATCCAAGCCCGGCCGCATCGCGCGGTCCAACCAAAATCGGCCGGCCGATGATCAGTGGCGCTTATCCGATCTCGAGCACGATCTTCCCGACATGATCGCCCGATTCCATCAGCCGGTGCGCGTCGGGGGCATCGGCAAAGGCGAACACGGTGTCGATCACCGGCTTCAATTCGCCCGAGGCGACGTGCGGCCAGACGGCACGCGCGAGCTCGTCGGCCACCGCGGTCTTGAACGCGACCGACCGCGGCCGCAGCGTCGAGCCGGTCAGGGTCAGCCGCCGCCGCATCACCTCGAAGATCGGGATCGTCGCCATCGCCCCGCCCTGCACCGCGATCGAGACGTGGCGTCCGTCATCGGCCAGGCATTGCAGGTTGCGCGGGACATAATCGCCGCCGACCATGTCGAGCACCACCGTGACTCCCTCGCCGCCGGTGATCCTTTTCACTTCCTCGACGAAATCCTGCGCCCTGTAGTCGATCGCGTGATCGGCGCCGAGCTTGCGCGCCGCGTGGCATTTCGCTTCGGATCCGGCGGTGACGATCACCGTCACGCCGAAGACCTTGCAGAGCGCGATCGCCATCGTGCCGATGCCCGACGTGCCGCCGTGCACGAGCACCGTATCGCCTTCGGCCGCATAGCCGCGCTCGAACAAATTGGTCCAGACGGTGAAGAGCGTCTCGGGCATCGCCGCCGCTTCGATCATCGACAGCGCCTCGGGCACCGGCAGGCATTGCCCCCAGGGCGCGACCGCATATTCGGCATAGCCGCCGCCCGCTATCAGTGCGCAGACCGGCTGGCCGACCATGTCGCGCTCGACGCCCTCGCCGACCGCGGCGATCGTCCCTGACACTTCGAGCCCGGGGATCGACGGCGCCCCCGGCGGCGGTGGATAGGCCCCCATGCGCTGCAGCACTTCGGGCCGGTTGATCCCGGCGGCGGCGACCTTGATCAGCACGTCGCCCTCGCCCGGCACCGGCACCGGCCGCTCGACGATCTGCAGCACCTCGGGCCCGCCCGGCTGCGCCGGATCGATCGCCCGCATCATGGTCGGTATCGCGCCCATTCCCACCCTTTCGTCGGGAACCCCCGGCCGACTTATTGACATCGGCCGGGCCGCGGTCAACGATCAGGATCATGGATTCCGAAGAGAATCTGCCGCGCCCCGGCGACCCGATCGCGCTCCTGGCCAAACAGGACCTCGATCCCTTGTCTGTGGGCGAGCTGGAGGCGAGGATCGCTACACTGGAAAGCGAGATAGCGCGCGTAAAAAATCATATGCAACGCGCCGTTAACCATCGCGCAAGCGCTGACGCTCTATTCAAACGATGAGCGCGAACCGCATCTTCGCGCCGGGACCAGCCAGGCAAGATGATGCGGACTTAGGCCAGCGCTTGATGCGAGGCCCTCCCATCCCGACATTAGGGAAAAGGGCCGTGCGTCCATGCGGCCCGTCAGGAGTAAACGACTAATGCCGAGTTTCGCCTCCGCGCTCGAAACCACTCTCCACAAGGCGCTCGAAGCCGCCTCGTCGCGTCGCCACGAATATGCGACGCTCGAGCATCTCCTCTTGGCCCTGATCGACGACGAGCATGCGTCGAAAGTGATGTCGGCCTGCGGGGTCGATCTCGACGAGCTCAAGATGACCGTCGCCAATTATCTCGACACCGAGCTCGATGCGCTCAAGGTCGACAAGGCGACCGACCCGTCGCCGACCAGCGGGTTCCAGCGCGTCGTCCAGCGCGCGATCCTGCACGTCCAGTCGTCGGGCCGCGACGAGGTGACCGGCGCCAACGTGCTGGTCGCCTTGTTCAGCGAGCGCGAATCGTACGCGGTCTATTTCCTGCAGCAGCAGGACATGAGCCGCCTCGACGCGGTCAGCTTCATCTCGCACGGCGTCGGCAAG
>FTCZ01007624.1_pt1 | contig 32578 bp, 26 predicted proteins | sample 1658871 | NCBI WGS metagenome assembly FTCZ01 (sample SAMEA3914864, study PRJEB12502) | metagenome | biome: forest; material: soil | place: USA | collected 2012-03-12 | depth 0.3 m | reverse complement strand
GTCCTGGAACGGCACCATGACGCCGAGATCGATGACCTCGAAATTGTTGCACTGGAGCACGACGCCCACGATGTTCTTGCCGATGTCGTGAACGTCGCCCTTGACCGTGGCCATGACGATCTTGCCCTTGGGCCGCGAGCCCACGGTCTTCTGCGCCTCGATGTAGGGCAGCAGGTGCGCCACCGCCTTCTTCATCACGCGCGCGCTCTTGACGACCTGCGGCAGGAACATCTTGCCCGCGCCGAACAGGTCGCCGACCACGTTCATGCCGGCCATCAGCGGGCCCTCGATCACCTCGATCGGCCGCGCGATCTGCAGGCGCGCCTCCTCGGTGTCGGCCACGACAAACTGGTCGATGCCCTTGACCAGCGCATGCTCGAGCCGCTTCTCGACGGTCCAGCTGCGCCACTCGGCGTCCTGGGTCGCGGCCACTTCGCCGCTGCCCTTGTACTTGGGCGCGAGGTCGAGCAGCCGGTCGGTCGAATCGGGCCGGCGATTCAGGATCACGTCCTCGCAGGCGTCGCGCAGCTCGGCCGGGATCTGGTCGTAGACCTCGAGCTGGCCCGCGTTGACGATGCCCATGTCCATGCCCGCCTGGATGGCGTGATAGAGGAACACCGAATGCATGGCCTTGCGCACCGGCTCGTTGCCGCGGAAGGCGAAGGACAGGTTCGACACGCCGCCCGAGATCTTCACGTGCGGGCAGCGCGCCTTGATCTCGCGCGTGGCCTCGATGAAGTCGACGCCGTAGTTATTGTGCTCTTCGATGCCGGTGGCGACCGCGAAGATGTTGGGATCGAAGATGATGTCCTCGGCCGGGAAGCCCACCTGGTTCACCAGGATGTCGTAGGCGCGGGCGCAGATCTCGACCTTGCGCTCCTTGGTGTCGGCCTGGCCCTTTTCGTCGAATGCCATGACCACGACGGCGGCGCCGTAGCGGCGCACCCTGCGGGCATGCTCGACGAACGGCTCGACGCCTTCCTTCATGGAGATCGAGTTCACGATCGGCTTGCCAGCGACGCACTTGAGGCCGGCCTCGATCACGCTCCACTTGGAGCTGTCGATCATGACCGGCACCTTGGCGATGTCGGGCTCGGCCGCGATCAGCTTCAGGAACGTGTCCATCGCCAGCTCGGCGTCGAGCAGGCCCTCGTCCATGTTGACGTCGATGATCTGCGCGCCCGACTCGACCTGCTGGCGCGCGACCTCGACGGCGGCGGTGTAGTCGCCCTCGAGGATCAGCTTCTTGAATTTCGCCGAGCCGGTGACGTTGGTGCGCTCGCCGATGTTGATGAAGGTCGCCCGCGGCACGGCCTTCTCCTGCTGCTCTTGCATACTCATTACATGAAACTCGCTGCTTCCATTCCGCTGAGACGCAGCGCCGGCGGCAGGGCGTGCCACTGGCGCGGCTTGATGCCCTTGACCGCGTCGGCCACCGCCTTGATGTGCGCCGGCGTCGTGCCGCAGCAGCCGCCGACCACGTTCAGCCAGCCGTTCTCGGCCCAGCCCCTGACCAGCTTCGCCGTCATCTCCGGCGGCTCGTCATAGGCGCCAAGTTCGTTGGGCAGTCCGGCGTTGGGATAGACGCAGACCATGCCGTCGACCTGCGGGTTGAGCGCATTGACGTAGGGATGCAGCTCGGTGGCGCCAAAGCTGCAGTTCAGGCCCATGGTGAGCGGCCTGGCGTGGCGCACCGAATGCCAGAACGCCTCGACCGTCTGGCCCGACAGGTTGCGACCGGCGAGATCGGTCAGGGTCATCGACACCATCACCGGAATCTCCTCGTCGCGTGCCTCGCCCGCCTCGTTCACGGCAAAGATCGCGGCCTTGGCATTCAAGGTGTCGAACACCGTCTCGACCAGGATGAAATCGACGCCGCCGTCGAGCAGGCCGTCGACCTGCTCGCGGTACATGTCCTTCACCTCGTCGAACGACACGGCGCGATAGCCCGGATCGTTGACGTTGGGCGAGATCGACAGGGTCTTGTTGGTCGGGCCCAGCGCGCCCACGACGAAGCGCGGCTTGGCCGGATCCTTCGCGGTCGCGGCGTCGGCGCAACCGCGCGTCAGCTTGGCCGCGGCCATATTGATCTCGCGCGCCATGCCGGAGATGCCGTAGTCGCTGAGGCTGATCGAGTTGGAGTTGAACGTGTTGGTCGCCACGATGTCGGCGCCGGCGTCGAGATAGGCGTTGCAGATCTCGCCCACCACGTCGGGACGCGTCAGGTTCAAGAGGTCGTTGTTGCCCTTCTGGTCGTGGTTGAACGACCGGCCACTGCGGAAGCCTTCCTCGTCGAGCTTGTAGCTCTGGATCATCGAGCCATAGGGCCCGTCCTTCACCAGGATGCGCTCCTGCGCGATGGCGCGGAGCTGTTTGGCTTTTTCAGCTCGGGTCATGTGGGCGTACTCCCAGCAAATGGCAGATCGCGAACGTCAGGTCCGCGCGGTTCAACGTATAGAAATGGAACTGGTCGACGCCCTCGCCGCGCAGCCGCCGGCAGAGGTCGCCCGCGACCGACGCCGCGATCATGCGCCGCGTCTCGACATCCTCCTCCAGGCCCTCGAACAGCTCGGCAAGCCAGGCCGGCACCTTGGAGCCGCACAGCCCCGCCATCTTCGTGATGCCCTGGAAGTTCGACACCGGCATGATGCCCGGCACGATCGGCACGGCGATGCCGCGCCGGGCGGCATGGTCACGGAAGCGCAGGAAGTCGTCGGCGTCGAAGAAGAACTGGGTGATGCAGCGCTCGGCGCCGGCATCGACCTTGCACTTCAGGTTGTCGAGATCGCTCTCGACGCTCTGCGAATCCGGATGCTTCTCGGGATAGCCCGCAACGCTGATCTGGAACGGCGCGATCTTCTTCAGCCCCGCCACGAGCGCCGCGGCATTCTCGTAGCCGCCCGGGTGGGGCGTGTACTTGCCGCCCATGCCGCTCGGCGGATCGCCGCGCAACGCCACGATGTGGCGGATGCCCGCGTCCCAGTAGGCGCGCGCGACGTCGTCGATCTCGCCCTGGGTCGCGGCGACGCAGGTGAGATGGGCGGCGGCATCGATGCCGGTGTCGCTCTTGAGGCGCGCCACGGTTTCATGCGTGCGCTGGCGCGTCGAGCCGCCAGCGCCGTAGGTCACGGAGAAGAACGACGGACGCAGCGGCGTCAGGCGATTGACGGTTTCCCACAAGGTGCGCTCGGCGGCCTCCGTGCGCGGCGGCGAGAACTCGAACGAGACGTTGAGACCCTGCGGCGTGCGGGCGGGGAATTCGGAGACGACGTTCATCGCGAGGCACCCTGGATGGAGACGGAAGGCGCGGCGGTGCGCTGCGGCACCTCGCGCTCGCCGCGCCAGATGCCGGTCATCAGGCGGCGGCCGGGAAAATGGATCGGCTCGAGCGGGTTGAGGCCGGCGCTCTTCAGCCAGCCCTGCACCTGGTTGTCGGCGAAGCCGAGATGGACGTGTGCGTGCTCGCGCTTCAGCTCGACCAGGTCGTGCGGCGAGAAATCGACGACCAGCACGGTGCCGCCGGGCTTCACCACGCGGGCGGCCTCGCTCAGCGCATGCGAAGGATCGTCGGCGTAGTGCAGCACGTGGTGGATGGTGACCACGTCGAAGCTGTCGGCCTCGAAGGGCAGGGCATACATGTCGCCCTGGCGGATCTCGGCATTGTCGATGCCGGCCCGGGCGAGGTTGGCGCGGGCGAGCGCCAGCATCTCGCGGCTCTGGTCGACGCCGATCGCCTTTTCGACCTTTGGCGCCAGCACCTCGAGCAGCCGGCCAGTGCCGGTGCCGATGTCGAGCAGGCGGCGGGCACCGAGCGGCAGGTGATGGACAAGCGCGCGCTCGATCTCGCGGTCGGCAACATGGAGCGCGCGCAGTTCGTCCCAGCGCTGGGCATTGTCGCGGAAGAAGCGGGCGGCGGCGGTCTGGCGGCGCTGCTGCAGGGCGTCGAGGCGGGCGCGGTCGGCGGCGATCCGGGGATGCTTGGGGTCGAGCCGGCGGACGAATTCACGGACCAGGGTCGCATCGTCGCCCGACGTGACCAGCCGGAAGCGGGTGAACTGGGCCTCGCGGAAACGCTCCAGCAGGCCCGCTTCGACCAGCAATTTCAGATGGCGCGAGACCCGCGGCTGGCTCTGGCCCAGCACGTGGACATAGTCGCTGACCGTGAGGTCCTCGCGGGCGGCCAGGGCCAGGACGCGCAGCCGCGTGTCTTCCGCCGCGGCGCGCAGGAGGGCGAGCAAATGATCCATGGAGAGGTAATATAAGCATATCTTTATATTTGCAAGTACAGGAAAGACGAAACTTGAGACCTCCTTGGGCATCCCCCGACTCAGAATCAGTTCCCTTCGGGTATGCACTTCAAACTGCAGTACTCGTGTGCAACACTCCGGGCCAATCGTGGCATGATAGGCTGCACTACTGCGTGAGGTCCCGTATCCAGGGGTCTCAAGAATGGATCCGGGTCAGCGTCGATGGTCATAGGCAAATTCAAGGGGATGGCGTTCCGCATGCGCCAGTCCGTCGTCGTGGCCGCGGCAGCCGCCGCAATGCTCGGCGGTTGCTCCACCCACGATACCGGCGCGACCGAAGTCTGGGATCCGTTGGAAGGCCCGAACCGCTTCATCTTCTCGATTAATCGTGCCGTCGACATCATCGCCATTCGGCCGATCGCGGTGACCTACCGCGACTGGATGCCGGCGCCCGCCAAGAAGGGCGTTCACAACCTTCTCGAAAATCTCGGCGAGCCCGTCACGGCGGTCAACGAGGTCGTGCAGGGCGATCCGAGCCGCGCCGCCACGACGCTTGCACGCTTCCTCGTGAATTCGACCCTGGGCCTCGCCGGCCTGTTCGACGTCGCGACCAGCTTCGGCCTCACCAAGACCAAGGAAGATTTCGGCAAGACGGTCGGCTACTACGCGGGCGTCGAGCCCGAGAACGGCGGCTTCTACATGGTGCTGCCGCTGGTCGGTCCCTCCAACGCGCGCGACGCCGCGGGCCTGATGGCGGACTACGCCGTCGATCCCTTCCGCATCCTTACCTATGCCCTGAACATCGACTCCATCTATCAGGGCGTGCGCTACGGCGCGACGGTGATCGACATCCGTACGCGCACGATGTATGCGCTGGACGATCTCGAGAAGAACAGCGTCGACTACTACGCTGCGCTGCGTTCGGCCTACACCCAGCAGCGCGCCGACCTGATCCGCCAGAAGCGGGAAAAGACAGACAGTCGCGGCGAGCTCGACCGTCGCGACAATCTCGCTCTGGTCCGCTAAGACTTCTCCTCCTCTCGGCTTTTATGGAGCGAACGGTGAAGCTGCTCGCCACTCGTCGTCTTGTCCTGAGCGCGGCCGCCCTGGTGGCCGCCGGCCTGTCCGTCGCGCCGGCGATCGCGGCCGACGGTCCGGCCCAGCTCATCCAGTCGGTTGCCGACGAAGTCATCCAGATCATCAAGTCGGCGAAGGGCGCCGACCGCGAGGCCGCGATCCAGAAGATCCTGACCTCCAACTTCGACATGGCCTACATGGGCCGCGCAGCCCTCGGCACCCATTGGGACAAGACCACGCCGCCGGAACGTGAGCGCTATCTTGCCGCCGTCGCCAGCGCCGAGGCCCATGCCTACAGCGAGCGGTTCGGCCAGTATGCCGGCCAGACCCTGGCGGTCGGCCGGGTGACGCCGCGCGGCACCGGCGCCTCCGTCGTCGACAGCAAGCTCAACCAGAGTGACGGCCCGCCGATCAGCATCCAGTGGGAAATCCGCGACACCGGCCAGGGCCTGCGCATCACCGACGTGAAAGTCGAGGGCGTCAGCATGGTCATGACTAGACGTTCGGATTTCAATTCCTACATTTCTTCGCACGGCGGCCAGGTCGAGCCCCTGATCCAGGAGCTCGAGAAGCGCGCCAAGCAGTGAGTGTTGCGGGGCGCCCGATTGCGCCCGCAGCGGAGAAGCCCTAGATTCGGCATGGGAGGCGGTCGACCGTCCCGCCGGGCTTTAGGGAGCCAGGCGGGGGCGAGGGAGAACGCCATGGATAGCGTAGCCGTCAAGAATTCAGCCGAACCGCGCCTGGAGACGAGGGCCGTGGATCCGGTCTGGAGCAAGATCAAGGAAGCAGCCCAGGCGGCCGCCGCGGCCGAGCCCGTGCTTGCCGGCATCCTGCATGCGACCATTCTCAGCCAGTCCCGTTTCGAGGGTGCACTCAGCTATCACCTGGCGCGGCTGGCCAGCACCACCGAGGTGCCGGCCGCGCTGATCCGCCAGATCTTCGACGAGGCCTTCAACGCCGATCCCGCCATCGGGCTCGCCGCGCGCGCCGACCTCATGGCCGTTGCCGACCGCGACCCGGCCTGCACGTCGCTCCTCGACCCGCTGCTCTGGTTCAAGGGCTACCAGGCGCTGCAGACCTATCGCGCCAGCCACTGGCTGTGGAAGCAGGGCCGCAAGGATCTCGCCCACTACCTGCAGAGCCGCGCGAGTTCGCTGTTCGCGCTCGACATCCATCCCGGCGCGGCGATCGGCAAGGGCATCTTCCTCGACCATGGCACCGGCATCGTGATCGGCGAGACCGCCGTCGTCGAAGATGGCGTCTCGATGCTGCACGGCGTCACGCTGGGCGGCACCGGCAAGGAACGCGGCGACCGCCATCCCAAGGTGCGCCGCGGCGTGCTGCTGGGCGCCGGCGCGAAAGTCCTCGGCAACATCGAGATCGGCGCCTGCGCCAAGATCGCCGCCGGCAGCGTCGTGCTCGAGCCCGTGCCCGCCGGCTGCACCGCCGCCGGCGTGCCCGCCCGCATCATAGGCTGCGTCGACGTGCCGGAACCGGCGCTGGAGATGGATCAGCGGATCTGATTGCTGCGCGCATATTCTCTGGCGGGCCTTGAAGTCTGATAGCGTCCCCGCGGCTGACGAGAGTCCCAAGGTGTCACGAACGCCTCAGCCGGCGGTGCCATCCGCCGTGAAGGCGTCGGAATCGATCAAAACTGTCTCCAGTATTGGGAGGGCATTAAGCCGGTCAGCGACTCCACCACTTACCGGGTCAGACACGGGTACCCCCACTCTGAGGAAAAGGACAGGAGGCGCTAAACGCGCAACGGACTTCAAGGCACCCATGGCGACAGAGGGAGAAATCCATGAACTCTCCCCGCAGAGAATTTCTGAAGCTGGCAACAGGCGCTAGCGCGCTCTTGGTCGCGCCACGCCCCGCCCGGACCCAAGCGTATCCAACCCGACCGGTGCGCTGGGTTGTTGGATTTGCCCCCGCCGGAGGGAACGACATCGTCGCGCGTTTGATGAGTCAATGGCTTTCGGAGCGGACAGGCCAACAATTCCTTGTCGAAAACCGGCCGGGTGCGGGCACGAATATCGCGACCGAGGTCGTCGTCAACGCGCCCCCCGATGGCTACACGCTCCTTCTGGTGGGTGTGTCGGCCGCAATCAACGCGACCCTATACGACAATCTCAACTTCAATTTTATTCGCGACATCGCGCCGGCTGCGGGGATCATGGGCATACCCCTCCTCATGGCCACTAATCCTTCGGTCCCGGCCAAGACAGTCCCCGAGTTCATCGCTTACGCCAAAGCTAACGCAGGTAAGGTAAACATGGCCTCGGCCGGCATCGGGAGCGGAGGCCATCTCGCCGGTGAACTGTTCAATATGCTGGCCGGCGTCAAGCTGGTGCATGTGCCTTATCGCGGCAACGGACCTGCGCTTGTAGGCTTGCTGGGCCGCGAAGTGGAGGTTCTGTTCCCCACTCCTCCCTCGGCGATCGAGTACATCAGAAATGGCAAACTGCGCGGACTCGCTGTAACCGGTGCGACGCGCTTGGAGGCATTACCGGACCTTCCGACCGTGGGCGAGTTTGTCCCAGGCTACGAGATGAGCGCGTGGTACGGCGTGGGCGCGCCAAAAGCCACGCCTGCCGCGGTCATCGACAAAATCAACAACGAGGTAAACGCGGGCCTTGCCGATCCAAATATGAAGGCGCGGTTCGCCAATCTGGGGGGTGTGCCACTGCCGATGACGCCGGCCGAGTTCGGCAAACTCATTGCCGACGAAACTGAAAAGTGGGCCAAGGTGATCCGCAAGGCCAACATCAAGCCGACGTGATCCCGACCGTCAATCCATTCGCGACCGGGTCTAGCCGGCAGCAAATGCGGTGATGTCCGCTGTTGCCTCGAAAGCGGGAGTAAATCAGGCCATTGCATCTAGCCTCGCCGACTGGCGGAGGAGAGGGATATGATGGGCTGATGGCTCACAACTTCCGCGGTCTCGCGCTTCACACTTGGACGGTCGACACGACGCCTCTCGAAGGCGCGCTCGCAGCGGCCAAATCGGGGGGCTTCGATGCCGTCGAATTGCGCCGTGTCGATTTCATGCGCTGCAGGGAGCGCGGGCTCTCCAACGCCGCCGTCCTCGACATCATCCGTGCGGGCGGATTGCCGGTCAGCGCGATGGGCGTCGAATACGGCTGGATCTTCTCGAGCGGCGAGGAGCGCGAGCGGTTGTTCGGTGCGTTCCGCGAAGCCTGCGAGAACGCTGTCGCGCTGGGCTGCAATATGATGATGAGCGCGATCGGGCCGGGCGCGGCACCGGCCGACGAGGCCGTGGCCAACATCCGGCGCGCCGGCGAGATCGCCGCCGGCTTCGGCCTCAAGCTGACGCTTGAATATCAGTTCCAGCATCCCGTCGTGAGCAGCCTCGACATCCTGCGCGACATGATCGCCAAAGCCCACGCCAGGAACGTCGGGCTGCTGCTCGACGCCTATCACCTGCAGCGTGGTGGCCGACCGGGAGCGGGCTTCCGCGACGTGCCGCCGGACGAGATCTACTACGTGCAGTTCAGCGACGTGCCCGACGCGCCACCGCCCAGCCTGCCGCCGATCGATCGCCTGCCGCCGGGCAAGGGCGTCGTGGGCTGGAGCGATCTCTTCCGCCTGCTCGCCGAGAAGAACTACGCAGGCTACATCTCGTACGAAGCGCCCAATCCCGCGCACTGGGTGCGGCCGGCCGCGGAGACCGCGCGCGAAGGCGCCGAGGCGACGCGCCAGGCGCTGGCGGCAGCGTTACCTTCTTGACATTTCTTGCGGAATACGCAATATTGAGAAGCGTCAACAAGAGGTGGCTTGAGGGCGGTTTCCCTTTTTCCTCCGTATTTAAAACCGTTACCCGGCGGTAACCGCTATTTCTCCGTTAGTCTAACGGTCACTTCCGGTAACCAGCCGCTTAGACAACCTTGATGCCCGGTGCGCCCTGCTCGGCGTGACCGATCACCTGGGCGGCGGGGTAGCCCGCGGCACGGATGGTCTGGACGATCTCGTTGGCGCGCCCCGGGGTCACGGCGACCAGCAGGCCGCCGGAGGTCTGCGGGTCGCTCAGCAGGTGGCGCTGCCAGTCGGGCAGGCCGGCGGGCAGGGCGACGTGCTTGCCGTAGCTCGCCCAGTTGCGGTGCGAGGCGCCCGTCACGAAGCCTTGCTGGGAGAGCGAGGCTGCTTCGGTGAGAAGCGGGATGTCCTTGGCGTTGATCGTGATCGAGAGCTTCGAGCCGCGCGCCATCTCGAGGCTGTGGCCGAGGATGCCAAAGCCGGTGACGTCGGTGATGGCGTGCACGTCCTTGTCGCGGGCGAGCGCGGTGCCGACCTTGTTGAGGAGCGTGGTCGTGGCGATCATCTCGGGATAGCCGGCGGGCGGCAGCGCGTTCTGCTTGATCGCGGCGGAATAGATGCCGACGCCGACCGGCTTGGTGAGGATCAGTGCGTCGCCTGCCTTCACGTCGGCATTGCGCCGCACTTCGCCGGGCTTGCAGATGCCGATGACCGCCAGGCCATAGACCGGCTCGGGGCAGTCGATCGAGTGGCCGCCGGCGATCGGGATGCCCGCCGTCGCGCAGACCGCGGCGCCGCCCTTCAGGATCTCGCGCACCATCTCGGTGGAGATCTTGTCGATCGGCATGCCGAGGATGGCGAGCGCCATGATCGGCTTGCCGCCCATCGCATAGACGTCGGACAGCGCGTTGGTCGCGGCGATGCGGCCGAAATCGAACGGGTCGTCGACCATCGGCATGAAGAAGTCGGTCGTGGCGATCACGCAGGTCTCGTCGTCGAGCTGCCAGACGGCGGCGTCGTCGGAATTCTCGGTGCCGACCAGCAACTGCTTGTACGGCGCCATCGCCGGCTGATCGGCCAGCAGTTCCTGCAGCACGGAGGGGGCGAGCTTGCAGCCGCAGCCGCCGCCGTGCGCGAGGCTCGTCAACCGGACCTGGGTGGTGCTCATGGTGTCCTCCGTAAGGCTTGGCTCAAGCCTAGACTAGTTGCGGACCAGCGGCTTGTACTTGATGCGGTGGGGCTGGTCTGCATCGGTGCCGAGGCGGCGATGCTTGTCGGCCTCGTAGTCCTGGTAGTTGCCCTCGAACCACTCGACGTGGCTGTCGCCCTCGAAGGCCAGCATGTGGGTGGCGATACGGTCGAGGAACCAGCGATCGTGGGAGATGATGACGGCGCAGCCGGCGAACTCGACCAGCGCCTCTTCGAGCGCGCGCAGGGTGTCGACGTCGAGGTCGTTGGTCGGCTCGTCGAGCAGCAGCACGTTGGCGCCGCTCTTCAGCATCTTGGCGAGGTTGACCCTGTTGCGCTCGCCGCCCGAGAGCTGGCCCACCTTCTTCTGCTGGTCGCCGCCCTTGAAGTTGAACGAGCCGCAATAGGCGCGGCTGGAGACTTCCTTGGTGCCGAGCTTGATGATGTCGAGCCCGCCCGAGAGCTCCTCCCACACGGTCTTGTTGGGATCGAGGGTCTCGCGGCTCTGGTCGACGTAGCCCAGCTTCACCGTGGGGCCGACGGAGAAGGTGCCTGAATCGGGCTTGTCGGCGCCGGTGATCATCTTGAACAGCGTGGTCTTGCCTGCGCCGTTGGGGCCGATCACGCCCACGATGCCGCCGGGCGGCAGCTTGAAGGAGAGGTTGTCGATCAGCAGGCGATCGCCGAAGCCCTTGGAAACGCCTTCGACGTCGATCACGTGGTCGCCCAGGCGCGGACCGGCGGGGATCACGATCTGTGCCCGATCGAGCGTCTCCTGCTTGTCCTCCTCGACCATCTGCTGATAGGCCGCGATGCGCGCCTTGCTCTTGGTGCGGCGTGCCTGGGCGCTCTGGCCCATCCACTCGAGCTCGCGCTGCATGGTGCGGCGGCGGGCGTCGGCGGTCTTCTCCTCGAGCTCGAGGCGCTTGTCCTTCTGCTTGAGCCACGACGAGTAGTTGCCTTCCCACGGGATGCCGGCGCCGCGGTCGAGCTCGAGGATCCAGCCCGCGACGTTGTCGAGGAAGTAGCGATCGTGGGTGACGGCCACGACGGTGCCGGGGAACTCGCCGAGATGGCGCTCCAGCCAGGCGACCGACTCGGCGTCGAGATGGTTGGTCGGCTCGTCGAGCAGCAGCATGTCGGGCTTGCTGAGCAGCAGGCGGCAGAGCGCCACGCGGCGCTTCTCGCCGCCCGACAGCTTGTCGACCTTGGCGTCGGACGGGGGGCAGCGCAGCGCGTCCATCGCGATCTCGACCGTGCGGCCGAGATCCCAGCCATTGCCGGCGTCGATCTTCTCCTGCAGCTCGGCCTGCTCGGCGATCAACTTGTCCATGTCGGCGTCGGGCTCGGAGAAGGCGTTCGACACCTCCTCGAAGCGCGCCAGCATGGTGGCCATCTCGCCTGCGCCTTCCATGACGTTGCCCAGCACGTCCTTGCCCTCGTTGAGCTCGGGCTCCTGCTTGAGGAAGCCGATCTTCACGCCCTCGGCGGCCCACGCCTCGCCGGTGAAGTTGTCGTCCTGGCCCGACATGACCTTCAGCAGGGTCGACTTGCCCGCGCCGTTGAGGCCCAGCACGCCGATCTTGGCGCCCGGCAGGAACGACAGCCAGATGTCCTTGAGGACCTGCTTGCCGCCCGGGAAGGTCTTGTTCAGACCCTTCATGACATAAACGTACTGGTACGCGGCCATTGTCGGCTCCGGTCAGATGGAAAGCTGGAAAGGCCAGCCTTGTAGCGACCTGGGAGGCGGGGTTCAATGCGCCAACAATGATCGCCGAACCCGAGGTTCTCGCCCTCTCGCTGGCCTATCTCGGCCTGCTGTTCGCCGTCGCCTATTTCGGTGACCGGCACCAGCGCGTCTGGTCGGCCAGTTCCAAGGTGGCCCCGGCGGTCTACGGCCTGTCGCTGGCCATCTATTGCACCTCGTGGACGTTCTACGGCGCGGTCGGGCGTGCCGCGACCGCGGGCTTCGATTTCATCCTGATCTATACCGGCCCGGCGCTGGTGATCACCGTGGGCTATCCACTGGTGCACAAGATGGTACGGCTGGCCAAGCAGCACAACGTGACCTCGATCGCCGACTTCCTCGCCTCGCGCTACGGCAAGAGCCGACTGGTCGGCGTGACCGCGACATTGTTCGCGACGATCGGCGTGCTGCCCTACATCGCGTTGCAGCTGCAGGCGGTGTCGTCGTCGTTCCGCTCGATCGCCATGCCGACGCCGTGGAGCGGCGGCCGCGACGGCGTCATCCACACCGACACCTCGCTGATCGTGGCGGCGCTGATGGCGCTGTTCACCATCCTGTTCGGCGTGCGCAACGTGCAGGCCTCCGAGCAGCATCGCGGCATGATGCTGGCCATCGCCTTCGAGTCGGTGGTCAAGCTGGTGGCGTTGCTGGCGGTCGGCTCGTTCGTGCTCTTTGCGTTGTTCGACGGCCCGTCCGATCTGTGGGCGCGGATGCTCGATGCGCCCACGGTCGTCGAGCAGGTGATGCATGAGGGCACGCCGCTCACCTGGATCGTGACGTCGCTGCTCTCGGGCATGGCCTTCCTCTGTTTGCCGCGCCAGTTCCATGTCGCCGTCGTCGAGCACGGCCATCCTGCCAGCCTGAAGACGGCGCGCTGGCTGTTCCCAGGCTACCTGGTGCTGATCAACCTGTTCGTCGTGCCGATCGCGGCGGCGGGCCTGCTGCTGCTCGGGGCGCAGGTCAATCCCGACCTCTATGTGCTGCAGCTGCCGCTGCGGCACGGCGAGAGCTGGCTGTCGGCGCTGGTCTTCATCGGCGGCCTGTCGGCTGCGACCTCGATGGTCGTGGTCGCCTGCATGGCTTTGTCGGCGATGATCGGCAACGAGCTGTTGATGCCCTATCTGCTGCGCCGGCAAGCCGGTGCCCAGCATGAGATGGGGCCGCTGGTCGTCTTCGTGCGCCGTGCCGCGGTCGTCCTGATCCTGATGGCGGGCTACGCCTACCAGCGCATCATCTCGGGCTACCTGCCGCTGGCCTCGATCGGGCTGATCAGCTTCGCCGCCGTCGCCAACTTCGCGCCGGGCCTGGTGCTCGGGCTCTACTGGCGCCGCGCGCATCGCTACGGCGTCGTGGTGGGACTGCTGGGCGGCTTCGTGGTCTGGCTCTATGCGCTGCTACTGCCCAGCCTGGAGACGACGGCGGGGCAGGCCGCGCCGCTGAAGGCGTGGCTGCCGTGGCCGCTGGTCGACCTCGATCCGGTGGGACAGGGCTTCGTGGTCGGCATCCTGGTCAACACCCTGCTGCTGGTCGGCGTGTCGCTGATGGTGCGTGCGATCGGGGCCGACGAGGAGCAGGCGCGCGCCTTCGTTCTGGGCGCCTATCCGGAGCCGAGGGTCGAGCGCAAGCCGACCGACGCCGCGCGCATCTACGAATTGCGCGAGCTGCTGGCGCGCTTCATCGGCGCCGACCGCGCCGAACGGGCGTTGGGCGAGGGGCCGCTGTCGCTCGAGACGGCGTACAGCCGGACCGAGCGGGCGCTGTCGGGCACGCTGGGGGCGGCGTCGGCGCGCGTGATCGTGGCGGCGTTCGGACGACGCGGCCGGCTGCTGCCGCGCAGTGCCCGCGCGCTGATCGACGAGGCGTCGGAGGCGATCCGCTACAATTACGAGATCCTGCGCAACACGCTCGACCATGTCGGCATGGGCATCGCCGCCTTCGACAAGGAGGGCCGGCTGGAGATCTCCAACGATCGCTTCGCCACTTTGCTGCCGCTCGACCACCCGCTGCTCCGGCGGCCGGAGGCGGCGCTCACGCATGAAGTCGATACGGCAGACGGGCGCGTGGTCGAGCTGCGCCTCGATCCGCTGCCGGGTAGCGGCTTCGTCGCCACCTGCAACGACGTGACCGCCCGCGTGCACACCGCCGAGGCGCTGCGCGACAGCGACCGGCAGCTGCGGCAAGCGAAGGAGACGCTGGAGCAGCGCGTGATCGAGCGGACCGCGGAGCTCGAGGCGAGCCGCGCCGAGGCCGAGGCCGCCAATCTCGGCAAGACGCGCTTCATCGCGGCCGCGAGCCACGACCTGCTGCAGCCGCTCCATGCCGCGCGCCTCTTCACCGCCGCGATGATGGACCGCGACCCGGCCAACGAACTCGGCGGCAAGGTCGATGCGAGCCTGGGCGCCGTCGAATCGCTGCTCGATGCGCTGCTCGACATCTCCAAGCTCGATGCCGGCGCCTTCCGGCCGGAGAAGCGGCCGTTCGCGCTGCAGCCGCTCTTCGAGTCGCTGGCGACGGCGTTCGCGCCTGTCGCGGCGCGGCGCGGTGTCGAGCTCGCGGTCGTCAGGACCGACGCCTTCGTGTCGACCGATCCCGCCTTCTTGCGGCGCATCCTGCAGAACCTGCTGTCGAACGCGCTGCGCTACGGTCGCGTCGAGGGCCGGCCGCAGCGCGTGCTGCTGGGCTGCCGGCGTGAGGGTGAGAATCTGCGCATCGAGGTCAAGGACAACGGTCCGGGCATTGCCGCCGACAAGCAGGCGATCATCTTCGACGAGTTCGTGCGGCTGCAGCCCGAGGACGACCGCCCGCGCGAGGAACGCGGCCTGGGCCTCGGCCTGGCCATCGTCGAACGCATCGGCCGCATGCTCGAACTGCCGGTGCGCATCGCCTCCGCGCCGGGCGCCGGCTCGACCTTCTCCGTGGTGGTGCCGCGCGTGCCTGCCGTCGTGGCCGCGCCGATTTCGCCTGCCACGCCGCAGCACGTGCCGGCGCTCGAAGCCGGCAGCTTCGTGCTCTGCATCGACAACGAGGCGAGGGTGCGCGAGGCGATGGCGACCCTGCTGGGCGGCTGGGGCTGCGAGGTGGCGACGGCGTCCTCGCACGCCGAGGCGTTGGCGCGGGTGAGGGAAGCGGGCCGCCTGCCCGACCTCGTGCTGGCGGACCTGCATCTCGACGAGGACGCCGACGGGCTCGAGGTCGTCGAGGCGTTGCGCGCGACCTGGGGCCGTGCCGTGCCGGCGGCGCTGGTCACCGCCGATCGCGATCCCATGCTGCGCCTGCGCGCGCGATCGAAGCAGGTCGAGCTGCTGCACAAGCCGGCCAAGCCCGCCGCCCTGCGCGCTCTGCTGAGATTGCGCGACCGCACCCCGGCGGCGGTGCGCATCTAGCTCACCGCAACCAGCTCACGGCAACGGGGGCAGGGACAGGCCGCGCGCCTCGATGACCGCCTGGGTGCGCGAGCGCACGCCGAGCTTCCGCAGGATGACCGTGACATGCGCCTTCACGGTGACTTCGCCAACGCCCAGCTTGTAGGCGATCTGCTTGTTCTGGTCGCCCTGGACCATCAGGGCCAGCACGCGCCATTGCTGCGGCGTGAGCTGTGCGGCGCGCTGGGCGAAGGAGTCGCTGGGCGTGGCCTCGGGCGGCGCCAGGATCTCGCCGTTGAGCACGGCACGTACCGTGGCTGCGATCTCGTCCAGCGAGGCGGACTTGTCGACATAGGCCGAGGCGCCGAGATCGTAGGTGCGCCGCGCGATCGACGCATCGCGCGCCGCCGACACGACGATGATCGGCACGGTCGGCCAGCCAGAGCGCAACAGGGCCAGGCCGGTGAGGCCGTCCATGCCCGGCATGTCGAGGTCGAGCAGCAACGCATCGGTTTCGGGTTGGCGCTCGAGTGCTGCCTGCACGTCGGCGAGGCTGCCGGCCAGCGCGATCGCGGCATTCTCGAAGGCCTGGCCAAGCGCGGCCTTCAGCGCATCGCGTACCATGGGATGATCATCCGCGATCAGGAAGGCGCGCGGTGCTGCCGCATCGGCCATTTCGAATCCTGTTCCTCCCGCCGCAGTGCAACGCGCTTTGCTGCACTGCGCCAAATCCGCTGCCTACGACTAAAGTAGGAGGGACCCCGGAGTCATGCCTCGTGTAGTCAGGCAGGGCAACAATAAGTCGAGGCGTCTCAACAAGCCTCAACGATCTGGGAGAACAAGCCAATGGCAATGGCAGCAACGGCCGGCATACCCCGGCCCATGTCGTCGGAGGACCGCAAGGTCATCCTCGCCTCGTCGGTCGGCACCATCTTCGAATGGTACGACTTCTATCTCGCAGGCGCGCTGGCCGCGAACATCGCCGCCAACTTCTTCTCGGGCGTGAACCCGACAGCGGGCTTCATCTTCACTCTGTTGGGCTTTGCCGCCGGCTTCGCGGTCCGCCCCTTCGGCGCGCTGTTCTTCGGCAGCCTGGGCGACCTGATCGGCCGCAAGTATACCTTCCTCGTCACCATGACCCTGATGGGCATTGCGACCTTCGTGGTCGGCCTGCTACCGAGTTATGCGTCGATCGGCTTTGCCGCTCCGGTGCTGTTCATCGCCTGCCGCCTGGTTCAGGGCCTGGCGCTGGGCGGCGAGTACGGCGGCGCCGCCACCTACGTGGCCGAGCACGCCCCGCAGGGCCGCCGCGGCTTCTACACCTCGTGGATCCAGACCACGGCGACCGTCGGCCTGTTCCTCTCGCTGGTGGTGGTCCTGGGGCTTCGCCTGTGGCTCACGCCGGAGCAGTTCGCCGAGTGGGGCTGGCGCGTGCCGTTCCTGCTGTCGATCCTGCTGCTCGGCGTGTCGATCTGGATCCGTCTGCAGTTGGAAGAGTCGCCGGCCTTCAAGCGTATCAAGGACGCCGGCAAGGGCTCCAAGACGCCGCTGCGGGAGGCCTTCGGCCGCTGGGAGAACGCCAAGATCGCCCTCCTGGCCCTGTTCGGCGGCACCGCCGGCCAGGCGGCGGTGTGGTACTGCGGCCAGTTCTACGCCCTGTTCTTCCTGACCCAGACGCTGAAGCTCGACGGCACGACCGCCAACATCGTGATCGCCGCGGCGCTCGCCATCGGCACGCCGTTCTTCATCTTCTTCGGCTGGCTGTCGGACAAGATCGGCCGCAAGCCGATCATCCTCGCGGGCTGCCTGCTGGCCTGCGTGACCTACTTCCCGCTGTTCAGCGCGCTTACCAACGCGGTGAACCCGGTGCTCGAGCAGGCGCTCGAGAAGTCGCCGGTCGTCGTGACCGCCGATCCTGGCGAATGCTCGTTCCAGTTCAACCCGACGGGCACGGCGAGCTTCACCAGCTCGTGCGATATCGCCAAGTCCTTCCTGGCGCGCAACTCGGTGAACTACTCCAACGTGTCGGCGCCGGCCGGCACCGCGGCCAGCATCAAGGTGGGCGACAAGGTCATCGCCTCGTTCGACAAGGGCAAGGCCGGCGCCACCGCGGCGGCCCAGGAGAAGGCGTTCAACGATGCCGCCACCGCGGCGATCCGCGCCGCGGGCTATCCGGCGGCGGCCGATCCGGCCAAGGTCAACACGCCGATCGTGATCCTGATCCTGACCATCCTCGTGCTCTACGTGACGATGGTGTACGCGCCGATCGCTGCCCTGCTGGTCGAGCTCTTCCCGACCCGCATCCGCTACTCCGGCATGTCGTTGCCCTACCATATCGGCAACGGCTGGTTCGGCGGCTTCCTGCCGCCGACGGCCTTCGCCATCGTGGCGGCGACCGGCAACATCTACTCCGGCCTGTGGTACCCGATTGCGATCGCGGGCATGACCTTCGTCATCGGCCTGCTGTTCTTGCCGGAAACCAAGGATCGAGACATCTACGTGAACGACTGATCTTGGGGGAGATTCGTTGTCGGGGAACCGGCGGCTCGCAAGAGCCGCCGGTTTCTTTTAGGATCGGCCCATGAACATCGATGCCATCAAAACCGGCTACAGGCCGCCCGAGGACGTGAACACCATCATCGAAGTGCCGATCGGCGGAGAGCCGATCAAGTACGAGATGGACAAGGCTGCGGGCACGCTGGTGGTCGACCGCTTCCTCTACACGCCGATGCGCTATCCCGGAAACTACGGCTTCGTGCCGCACACGCTTTCCGAGGACGGCGATCCGATCGACGTGCTGATCGCCAACACCCGGCCGATCATTCCCGGCGCGGTGATGAACGTGCGGCCGATCGGCGTGCTCAAGATGGAGGACGATGGCGGCGGCGACGAGAAGATCATCGCCGTGCCGACGTCCAGGATCACGCAGCGCTACGTGAATGTGAAGAGCTACACCGACTTGCCCGAGATCACGCGCCACCAGATCGAGCACTTCTTCGTGCACTACAAGGACCTCGAACCCGGAAAATGGGTGAAGCTGCAGGGCTGGGGAGGGCTCGACGAGGCGCGCAAGCTGATCGTCGAGGCGATCGAGCGCGCCAAGCGCAAATAGACGGTTGGCTAGTTGGCGGCCGCCAGGCCGGTGTTGGTCATGCGCGCCTGCCAGTTCTTCCTGTGCAGGTCCATGAGCGCCACCAGTTCCTCGGGCGTGGACGTCTCGACTTCGAGGCCGAGCGGCTTCAGCAGGTCCACCATTTCCGGATCGTCGATCGTGGCGCGCAATCTGCGGACCAACGGGGCCGACAGTTCCGGCGGAATGGCCCGCGGCCCGAAGAAGGCGAACCATTCCTCCATGTCGAGCGTGGGATAGCCCAGCTCCACCGCGGTCGGGATGTTCGGGGCGACGTTCAGGCGTCGCGTGCCGGTGGTCATGAGGATCTTCACGCGCTGGCCGCGATGGGGCGGCAATAGCGAGGTGAGGGTGTTGACCGACGCAGGGATGCGACCGTCCTTCATGTCGCTCAGGATTGGCAGGACGCCGCGATAGGGCACCGGTTCGAGCGTCTGTCCGATCGAACGGCGCAGCAGGATGTTCAGGACCTGGACGAAGGTCGTGTTGGACGAGACGGCGATCTTGCGGCGCGAAGGATCGCCCGCCTTCAGCCAGTCGACATACTCAGCGAACGTGTTGATTCCCAGCGTAGGCGACACTGCAAAGGCGATGGAGAAATTGCCGACCTTCGTAAGCGGCGTGAGATCCGTTGTCGGATCGAAGGGAAAGTCCTTGCTGTTCAGCCGCGACACGAGTGTGGTCGACGATAGCAGCGCAAGCTCCGATCCGTCGGGAACGCCCTTCTTGACGATCTCACCGGGGACCGCGCCGTACGATCCCGTGCGGTTGTCGACGGCCACGCGACGGCTCAGGCGCCTTTGCAATTGGGCGGCGATGGCGCGTGCTACTGCGTCTGCGCCGCCGCCGCGCTCGAAACCGACGACGATGCGGATGTCCTTCACTTTCTCGAAACCCTGCGCCTGCGCGCCGCGCAGGAGCAACGCGGGAGCGGCAAGGCTGCCGGACGCGATAAGGAAGCGACGTTTCATCGATGGACCGCCGATCGGAGGATTCTCCGGAGAGAGGATCGCTAAACCGGGCGACTCTGGCAACCAGTGATCGGGCCGAGGATCGACTGTGCGAAAGTCACACCGAGTGAGGCCAATCCGACGTTAAGGCCGGCCCGATGGAGAGGCCGCCGGGACCAGCGACAGGCGATGCTCGAGCGGCGGGAACGCGCGGCTGCGGCAGTTGGCGCGGTCGCAGAGGCGGCAGGACAGGCCGATTTCGACCTTGGCGCGTTGCAGATCCAGGCCATCGGCGTAGACCACGTCGGACACATGCGAGAGCGCGCAGCCCATGGCGACCACATGGACCGCCTTCGGCTCTCCCCACTTGGCCGCCGGCCGGGTGACCGCGCGGGCGAAGCAGAGATAGGACGCACCGTCGGGCAATTCGGCGACCTGCACCAACAGTGAGTCGGGTTGGGCAAATGCGTTGTGCACGATCCATCTCGGGCACGATCCGCCGTAGCGGGCAAACGGATATCCGGCCGCGGTGAAACGCTTCGACACGTTTCCCGCCGGATCCACCCGCACAAAAAAGAAGGGAATGCCGCGCGCGCCGGCCCGCTGCAGGGTCGACAGGCGGTTGCACGCCTGTTCGAACGAGACGCCGAACCGCGAGGCCAGGGCCTCCACGTCGTGTCGCAGCGATCGCGCGGAAGCCAGGAAGGCATCGTACGGCATCAGCAGCGCACCGGCCGTGTAGTTGAGCAGGCCGATGCGGATAAGCGTCGCCGCTTCGGACGTGGTCGGGTTGATTTCCCGCAGCAACGCTTCGATCGCATCGCCGGCCTCGAGCAGTGCCAGCTGGAAGGCCATGTGGAACCCGCGGCTTTCCCTCGGCAGGTTCTCCGACAGGGCGAGCCCCCGCGTCGCCGGATCGTAGCGGCGTAGCGCGCCATCCAGCGTCGTCACCGTCACTGTCAGGCCGTGCACGCGGCGCAACCGTTCCGCGATGGCGTGGTTCATCTCCGCCGGGGCGACCCGGCCCAGGGCGAGGGAGATCGCGTCGGCCGCCTCTTCCAACGCGGGGAAGTGGTTCGCATGGTCGTCGAAGAAATCGCGGGCCTCCTCATTCGGCAGCAGCACCCGTCGACCCGACGGCAAGGCCATTCCGCTCGCGTCCTCGCGCGCCACGCGCCAGGCCCGGTAGAGCGCGAGTGCTGCACGGGCGGCGTGGGGGCTGTTGCCGGCCATCGCCGCGATCTCGGCTTCCGGCACCGCGTCGGCTCCCAGAAGCGGATCCGAAAAGGCCTCGCGCAACCTCAGTTCCAGTTTCCGTTCCTGGGCGCCCGACAAGTCGCCGATGTCGACCCGAAGCGTTTCGGCCAGCTTGATCAGCAGCGACGCAGTAACGGCCCGCTGATCGTGCTCGATCAGGTTCAGGTAGCTCGGGGAAATACCGAGCCGCGTCGACAGCGCCTGCTGCGAGAGCGCCCTCTCGGTGCGCAGGCGGCGCACGATCGGGCCGATCAGGGTGCGAGCCAAATTTACATCCTTTACAAAAACTGGGTGGTAGTCGGTGAAGACAAACACCTGATTGCATGGCTCTTTGCCAGATAACCCTACGCTTTCGCGGATGCAATGTGAAAGATTGACGGATCGCAATCGATCACAGGAGGCAACAATGAAACACCCCACTTACTCGCCCGAGGGGCTGTCCGGCGGCGAAATGCCCAAGCGGTTCGCCGGCATCCGCCGCGACTACAGCCGGGAGGATGTCGAGCGACTGGCCGGCTCCTTCCGCATCCGTCACACGCTGGCCGAGAGGGGCGCCGACCGCCTCTGGCATCTGTTGAACACCGAGCCCTTCGTCCCGACCCTGGGCGCGCTCACCGGCAACCAGGCCGTTCAGCAGGTCAAGGCCGGCCTCAAGGCCATCTACCTGTCGGGCTGGCAGGTCGCGGGCGACGCCAACTCAGGCGGCGAGATGTATCCGGACCAGTCGCTCTATCCCGTCGATTCGGTGCCCAAGGTCGTGCGCAGCATCAACAACGCGCTGCGCCGGTGCGATCAGATCGCGACGTCCGAGGGCGGCAAGGACGGCACCTACTGGATGGCGCCGATCATCGCCGACGCCGAGGCAGGCTTCGGCGGTCCGCTGAACGCCTACGAGCTGATGAAGAACATGATCGCCGCCGGCGCCGCGGGCGTGCACTTCGAGGATCAACTGGCCTCGGAGAAGAAATGCGGCCACCTGGGCGGCAAGGTGCTGGTGCCGATCTCGCAGCACATCCGGACGCTGAATGCGGCGCGCCTGGCGGCGGACGTCGAAGGGGTCAATACGGTGCTGCTGTGCCGCACCGACGCGCAGTCGGCGCAGCTGCTGACCAGCGACGTGGACGAGCGCGACCGTCCGTTCATCAGCGGCGATCGCACCCCCGAAGGCTTCTTCCGCATCAAGCCCGGCGTCGGCAACGACTACGCGATCGCCCGCGGCCTCGCCTATGCGCCCTACGCCGATCTGCTCTGGTGGGAAACGTCGGAGCCGGACCTGCACGAGGCCGAGCGCTTCGCCAACGAGATCCACAAGCAGTTCCCGGGCAAGATGCTAGCCTACAACTGCTCGCCCAGCTTCAACTGGAAGAAGAAGCTGGCGCCGGAGAAGATCGCCGCGTTCCAGCGCGAGATCGGACGGATGGGATATCGCTTCCAGTTCGTGACGCTGGCCGGCTTCCACAGCCTGAACCTGTCGATGTTCAACCTGGCGCGCGGCTATCGCGAACGCGGCATGGCGGCCTATTCGGAGCTGCAGCAGGCCGAGTTCGCGGCGGAGGCCGAGGGCTACACCGCGACGCGTCACCAGCGCGAGGTCGGTGTCGGCTACTTCGACGCGGTGGCGATGGCCATCTCGGGGGGCAAGTCGTCGACCACGGCACTATCCGGCTCGACCGAGGCTGCACAGTTCCACGACGAGGCAGGACACGTCCGTCACGCCGACGGCTACGACGAGGGGCTGGTGCACAACCACAACTGGGCGACCACCGCGTCTTCGTAACCGCCTACCGGAGAGTCCTTTCGATGGCGGGAGGGCGCTCCCTTCAACTCAGTCAGACAGGAGCTTCAAATGCCCTTCGATTTCCAGCAAGGCATCACCATCACGGGTGCGATCGAGACCGGCTTCGAGAAGGTGCTGACGAGTGAGGCCGTTGCCTTCCTCGCCCGTCTGCAGCGCAAATTCAGTGGGCGCCACGAAAGTGTGCTGGCGGCACGGATCGATCGGCAGAAGAGGCTCGATGCCGGCGAGAAGCCGGATTTCCTGGCCGGGACCGCAAGGATCCGCGAGAGCGACTGGACGGTGGCGCCGCTGCCCCAGGACATCCTCGACCGCAGGGTCGAGATCACCGGCCCGGTCGATCGCAAGATGATCATCAACGCGCTGAACTGCGGCGCCAACGTCTTCATGGCCGACTTCGAGGATGCCTCAACGCCGACCTGGGCCAACGTGGTCGAGGGCCAGTTCAACCTGATGGACGCGGTGCGCCGCCAGATCGACTACACAGATCCGCAGTCGGGCAAGGCCTATAGGCTGAACGACAAGACCGCCGTGCTGTTCGTGCGGCCGCGCGGCTGGCACCTGCCGGAGAAGCACGTGCTGATCGACGGCAGGCCGATGTCGGGCTCACTGTTCGATTTCGGCCTTTACTTCTTTCACAATGCAAAGGTGCTGCTCGCGCGCGGCTCAGGCCCTTACTTCTATCTGCCGAAGATCGAGAGCCGTCATGAAGCGCGCCTGTGGAACGACGTCTTCGTGGAGGCGCAGGATGCGCTCGGCGTGCCGCAAAAATCGATCAAGGCTACGGTACTGATCGAGACCATCCTTGCCGCCTTCGAGATGGACGAGATCCTGTGGGAGCTGAAGGATCACTCGGCCGGCCTCAACTGCGGCCGCTGGGACTACATCTTCTCCTTCATCAAGAAGTTCGCCGAGCAGAAGTGGGCAGTGCTGCCGGACCGCGGCACAGTCGGCATGACCTCGCACTTCCTGCGCTGCTACAGCCAGCTGCTGATCAAGACCTGCCATCGTCGCGAGGTCCACGCGATGGGCGGCATGGCGGCGCAAATCCCGATCAAGAACGATCCCAAAGCCAACGACGAGGCGATGGCCCGCGTGCGCGCCGACAAGAAGCGCGAGGCGGGCGACGGCCACGACGGCACCTGGGTCGCACATCCGGGCCTCGTGCCGATCGCCAAGGCCGAGTTCGATGCGGTGATGCCGGGCTCCAACCAGATCGCGCGCAAGCGGCAAGACGTACATGTGACCGCGGCCGACTTGATCCTGGTTCCCACCGGTCCCAAGACCGAAACCGGCCTCCGCCAGAACGTCGCCATCGGCATCGGCTATGTCGAAGCGTGGCTACGTGGCATCGGCTGCGTGCCTTTGTTCAACCTGATGGAAGATGCCGCCACCGCCGAGATCAGCCGCGCGCAGGTCTGGCAGTGGGTGCGCCACAACCAGAAGCTCGACGACGGTCGAGCGATCACCAAGGAGCTGGTGTGCCAGATCGTGCGCGAGGAGACCGACAAGCTGAAGACCCAGATGGGCCCCGCGGCCTACGCCAGAAGCCGCTACGAAGACGCCGCCCAGCTCATGATCGACCTGGTCGAGCAGCGGCGGTTCGCCGAGTTCCTGACGCTGCCGGCCTACGAGTGCATCCTGGCCGACGAGAGGGCGGTGGACGAGGGCCTCATGCACAACCGCAACTGGGCGGCGACGGCGAAATAGCTCGACGTCATCCGGCCGTGCGCGACGGCGCGGCCGGATGATTCACCCAGCTTTGCGCGCTGCCGCGGCAGCCTGCACGAGTTCGGCGCACTTCTCGCCGATCATGATGGTGGGGGCGTTGGTGTTCCCGCTGGTCAGCGTCGGCATGATGGAGGCGTCGGCGACGCGCAGGCCCTGCATGCCGTGAACGCGCAATTCGGAGTCGACCACCGCCATCGGGTCCGCGCCCATCTTGCAGGTGCCGGTCGGATGGTAGGTCGTCTCGGCGTTCTTCCTCACCCAATCGAGCAGCTCATCGTCCTTCTGGAGATGGGCGCCCGGCGCGATCTCCTCGCCCGTGACCTCTTTCAGCGGCGGCGTGGCCATCAGTTCGCGCCCCTTGCGGATGCAGGCCAGCACGCCGGTGCGATCGTGCTCGGTCGACAGGAAATTGAACCGGATGGCGGGCGGCTCGGCGGGATCCGCGGACTTGATGTGGATCGAGCCGGTGCTTTCGGAGCGCAGCACGTTGACGTTCATCGTGATGCCCGCCTTCTTCGCGACGCGCCTCTCGCGCCCGACCATTTCGTACAGGAAGGGCGCGATCGAGATCGTCGCATCAGGCGTCTCGAGCCCCACTCGGGTACGGAAATAGAGGCGGATCGGCACCGACGTCGAGGCCAGGAACCCTTCGCGGAACAGCGCGTACTTGATCGCCTCGCGCGCCAGCCGCCAGCCGCGCGCGTTGTCGTTGAAGGTGAGGTTCTTCCCCTTGATCGCGAATTTCACCCTGGGCGAATAGTGGTCGTGCAGGTTCTCTCCGACACCGCGCAGCTCGTGCACCGGGGTGATGCCGAGCGAACGCAACAGGTCCGGCTGGCCGATGCCGGAAAGCTCGAGGAGTTTCGGCGAGTTGATCGAGCCGCCCGAGACGATGACCTCGCGGCGGGCGCGCGCCTCGTGCCGGACGCCGTTGACGGAATAGCGGACGCCGACGCAGCGCTTGCCTTCCAGGATCAGGCTTTCGGCCATCGCGCCCTGGTCGATCGTGAGGTTGGGCCGCGAGCGCGCCGGGTCGAGGTAGCAATAGGCCGTGCTCTGCCGGCGACCCTTGGCGATGGTCACCTGCGACATGCCGATGCCTTCCTGCGTCGCGCCGTTCTGGTCGGGATTGAAGGGCAGGCCCATGCGTTCGGCGGCCGCGATCATCTTCTCCAGCAGCGGCACCTTGTGGCGCGGCGTGTGGGTGACGCGGAGCACGCCGTCGCGGCCGCGGAATTCGTCCGAGCCGCCGTCGAAACGTTCCATCCGCTTGAAGATCGGCAGCACGTCCTGGTAGCTCCAGCCCCGGTTGCCGAGCTGCGCCCAGTGATCATAGTCCTGCGCCTGCCCGCGGATATAGACCATGCCGTTGATCGAGCTCGAGCCGCCCAGCATCTTGCCGCGCGGAACCTCGATGCGCCGTCCGCCCGATCCCTCATCCGGCTCCGACGAGTAGCACCAGTTGACGGCCGGATTGTCGATCATCTTGGCGACGCCGACGGGCACGCGCGACCAGAAGAAGTTCGAGTCTTCGGTGCCCGCCTCCAGGAGCAGCACCCGATGCGCGCCGCTCTCCGTCAGCCGGCTTGCGACCACCGCGCCCGCCGATCCCGCGCCGACGACGATGTAGTCATAAGCGGAGTCTCTAACCGTCATGGATGCAGCCTTTTCCTGGAGATTCATTCACCGTCCATGTCACCATGCTGATGAGGCTGGCATGTCCGGTCGATGTCAATAATTGCTGCTCGTCAGTCGGAATGCTTTACCGGGACCGCTGGCGACTTCCTTGATCCAGAGCGCCAATCCATCGATCAGCTCGTTGTGAGCCTCCATATCGGTTCGGCCTGAGCGCGCCGGAACGTGGAACGAATGGTCCGCGCCTTGAATAGATTTCAGGACGGCGCGCGGGCCGAGGCGCCGGACGATGGGAAGCAGGAGCCGCCGCTCCGCCAGCGCGTCGCGGTCGCCCTGGACAAAGAGCATCGGTATTTCGACTTTCGACAGATGCAAGGCGCGATCGTTGGCCGGCTTGTTCGTCGGATGAAGGGGGAAACCGACAAAGGCGAGACCGCGGACTTTCGGAAGAGGAGAGATGGCCTGGGCTTGCGAGGTCATGCGGCCGCCGAACGACTTGCCGCCGGCAATCAACGCTTTTCGGGGCGCAAGCTTTGAAGCCGCGCGCACCGCGGCCAGCACCGTCGCGTGAGCCAGAGCAGGCCCATCGGGGCGCTTCGAGCCGGCCTCCATATAGGGGAATTGGTAGCGCAGGCTTGCGACTTTCCGTGCGGCTAGTCCGTTGGCAACGTCGGCCATGAAGGGATGGTTCATTCCGGCCCCGGCGCCGTGGGCGAAAACATAGCAGGCGATCGCGGCGCGCGGCGCCAGGTACAGCGCGGAGACCTTATGGTCGGTATCGACAGTTATCTTTAATGATCGTCTGATCGTCGAGGACATCTGCAAGGCCCCATGAAGTGTGCGAGAAGCCGAAGGTTGTTGACGCGGCGGCTCCCGAAGTAAAACGTATAAGTTGTAAAGGCTGGGGGGAGACCATGCGTAGAAGAATCATCGCGAGCCTGATGCTGGCCGCGGGCCTGGCCGCCGGTAGCGCCGGCGCCGAGACCTTTCCGTCCAAGCAGATCACGTTGGTGGTGCCGTTTACCGCCGGCGGTCCAACCGACACGCTGGCGCGCATCCTGGCCGAGCGGATGGGCCGAACCCTCGGCCAGACGGTGATCGTCGACAATACGACAGGGGCGGCCGGCACACTCGGCGTTGCCCGTGTCGTGCGCGCGGCTCCCGACGGCTACACCATCGGCATCGGTCACTGGAGCACGCACGTCGTCAATCCGGCGATCTATCCGTTGACGTTCGACACTCTCAACGATCTCGAGCCGTTGGCCGACATCGCCACCAATCCGCAGTTGCTGGTGACCCGCAAGGAGCTGCCGGTCAACGACCTGAAGGGGCTGATCGCGTACACGCAGGCCAATTCGGACAAGGTCACCGCCGGTACGGCGGGTGTCGGCGCGGCGTCCCATATCGGCGGTCTCTACTTCGAGCAGAAGACCGGCACCAAACTGCGCTTCATTCCCTATCGGGGAGGCGGCCCGGCGCTGCAGGATGTCGTAGCCGGCCAGATCGACATCATGTTCGACCAGGCCGCCAACTCGATTCCCCAGATCCAGGCCGGCAAGATCAAGGTCTTCGCGGTGACCGCCAAGCAGCGCCTGAAGGCGATGCCGGACATCCCGACCGTCGACGAGGCCGGTCTGCCGGGCCTCTATATTGCGGTTTGGCACGGGCTGTGGGCGCCGAAGGGTACGCCGAAGGACGTGACGGCCAAACTCTCCGCCGCGATATTGGAAGCGTTGGCCGATCCCCAGGTCCGCGACAGGTTCGCCGCGCTCGGCCAGGACATTCCCGAGCCCGCGCAACAGACGGCAGAGGCGTTGCGCGCCCATCACGAGGCGGAAATCAAGCTATGGTGGCCGCTGATCAAGGCGGCCGGCATCAAGATCGAATAGCCTACCGTGCCGACGACGCGCTAGTGTGGCGAGGGGAGGTCGTTCCATCGGCGTATGACGTACAGTTTCCAGTTCCGGGACGTCTTCGCCGCGTGGGAGTTTCTGCTCGACGGGCTCGTTCTCACCCTCGAATTGTCCGTCATCACAATGGTGAGCGGCCTGATCGTCGGCATGGCCGGCTCGGCGGCTCGCGTCTATGGCCCGTCCTGGCTGAAGGGCATCGTCGCGGTCTATGTCGAAACCATTCGCAACACACCGCTGATCGTCCAACTCTTCCTGATCTTCTTCGGCCTTCCCAGCGCCGGCGTGAAATTCGACGCAAATACCGCCGCGATGATTGCTCTATCGATCAATCTTGGCGCCTATTCCATCGAGATCATCCGCGCCGGCCTCGAAGCCATCCCGCGCTCGCAGATCGAAGCCGGCCAGTCGCTCGGCCTCTCCGGCCTGCAAGTCTTCCGCTACGTCATCATCTTTCCTGCTCTGCGCCTAATGTTCCCCGCCCTTGCCAGCCAGTTCGTGTTGCTGATGCTTGCGACCAGCGTGGTGTCACAGATCTCGGCGCAGGACCTTTTCCACATGGCCTCGATCATCCAGTCGCGCACCTTCCGCGACTTCGAGGTCTACATATTGGTCGCCGGCGCCTATCTTGTGCTGGCGCTGCTCTTCCGGTTGGTCTTTGCCGGGATCTATCATTTCGTGTTCGCGCGCCGATGATCCGCGAATTCTCCTTCAACGATCTGCTCTACCTTGTCGCTGCGATGCGCTGGACGCTGGCACTGACCGGTATCGCCTTCCTGGGCGGCAGCCTGGTCGGGCTCAGCGTGGCGCTGCTCCGGGTGGCGCCATTCGCCCCCGCGCGATGGCTGGGCACGTTCTATGTCCATACCGTGCAGGGCATCCCTCTGCTTGCCTGGTTGTTCGTGTTCTTCTTCGGTCTGTCGATCGTCGGCGTCACGGTCTCGCCGTGGATCGCCGCGGCCGCCGCCTATTCAATTTACGCTGGCGCCTTCCTGGGCGAGATCTGGCGCGGCTGCCTCCAGGCGATCCCCCGGACGCAATGGGAGGCCGGAGCCTCGCTCGGCCTCAGCTTCATGGAGCAATTGCGCTACATCATCGCGCCACAGGGGGTCCGGCTCGCCATTCCGCCAACGGTGGGATTCCTGGTGCAGCTCATCAAAAACACCTCGCTCGCTGCCGTGATCGGCTTCATCGAATTGACCCGCGAGGGCCAACTCACCACGGCCACCACGTTCCGTCCCTTCACCGTCTACCTGACCGTAGCGGCACTCTACTTTGCGCTCTGCTTTCCGCTGACGCAGTTGAGTAGCCGTCTCGAGCGGAGGCTGCATGTCGCTCGTTGAACTCAAGGACGTCGTCAAACGCTATGGCCAGAACACCGTGCTGAACGGCGTGTCGCTGGCGGTCGAGAAAGGCGAGATCATCGCCATCATCGGCCGCTCCGGCTCGGGGAAGAGCACGATGCTGCGCTGCGTTAACGGCCTGGAGCCGATCCAAGGCGGCACGGTAGCGTTCGACGGCACGGTCGTGAACGACCCCAAGACCGACTTGCGCGCGCTGCGCCAGCATGTCGGCATTGTGTTTCAGAGCTTCAATCTTTTCCCTCATCTGTCGGTCGAGAAGAACATCACGCTGGCACCCAAGGTCGTGAAGGGCGTTCCCCAAGGCCAAGCGCGCAAACTCGCCGAGGCCGTATTGCGGAAGGTTGGTCTGGGTGAGAAGATCGACGCCTATCCGGACCAGCTCTCCGGCGGCCAGCAACAACGTGTGGCCATTGCGCGGTCGCTGGCCATGTCGCCGCAGCTCATGCTGTTCGACGAGATCACCTCCGCACTCGATCCCGAACTGGTGGGCGACGTGCTGAAGGTGCTGGAGGAGGTGGCTCGCGAGGGCATGACGATGATGCTGGTGACGCACGAAATCGGCTTCGCCCGGAAGGTCGCCCACCGCGTCGTCTTCATGCACGAGGGGAAAATCTGGGAACAGGGACCGGCTGCTGCGACACTGGGCCGTCCCGCCACACCGGAACTGGAAACGTTCTTGAGCGCAGTGCTTCACTAACTGGGGGAGAGACAGATGAACATCAAACGCACGATCGTTGGCCTTTTGGCTGTCGCGCTCACCGCCCTGGTCGCCACGGGCGCGAAGGCCGATCGTTTCGAGGACATCCTCAAGAAGGGCGTGGTGCGAATCGCCGTGCCGCTCGACGTTCCGCCGATGGGATCGCAGAATGCCCAGCGCGAGCCCGAGGGCTTCGACGTGGAGCTGGCCGGCATGGTCGCCAAGGCGCTGGGCGTGAAGCTCGAGCTGCAGCAGGTCACCGGCGCCAACCGCATTCCCTTCCTGCTGACCGACAAGGTCGACATCGTGATCTCGGTCATGGGGCTGACGCCCGAGCGCGCCAAGCAGATCATGTTCACCGCGCCCTATGCCGACACCAACCTCGCGGTGTTCGGACCCAAGAGCGCCAAGGTGACCTCGGCCGCCGAGATCGGCAGCCTCAAGGTCGCCGCCGCCAAGGGCACGACCCAGGAGCTGGCGCTCACGGCCATGAACCCCAAGGCCACCATCATGCGCACCGAGGACGACGCCACGGCCGCCGCCGCCTATCTCTCGGGCCAGGCCGAGCTCTTCGCCACGAACAGCCTGCTCATTCCCGACATGCAGAAGGCCAATCCGACCAAGGAGTTCGAGCTGAAATTCGCGATCCGCCGCAGCCCCGCCCATATGGGCGTGCGCATGGGCGAGCACAATCTGGTGCGCTGGCTCGACAGCTTCATCTTCTTCAACATGATGAATGGTGAGATCGACCGACTTCACCAGAAATGGCTGGGCGTGAAGCTACAGCCGCTGCCGTCGTTGTAGCGCCATGAGCGAGATCGAATGGTCGAGGCTGAAGGCCTCGCAAATCAAGGCACTGGCGGCGCGCAACGCCATCGTCATCGTGCCGATCGGCGCCACCGAGCAGCACGGCCCGCATCTGCCCAGCATGGTCGACTGGCGCTGCGTGCACGAGGTGTCGCATCGCGCCGCCCGCATCATGGAGAAGACGACGCCGACCATCGTGGCGCCGACCATTCCCTACGGCATGTCCGAGCACCACATGTCGCTCTCGGGCACCATTACCCTCGACTATGCCACCATGTATGCGGTGATCCGCTGCGTGGTGACATCGGCGGTGCGGCACGGCTTCAAGCGCATCTTCGTGCTGAATGGCCATGGGGGTAACACCACGGCGCTGCAGAACATGATCGGCGAGCTGACGGTCGAGTACAAGCTGCCGTTCGCCACCGGCACCTACTGGGACATCGCGGCCAAATCCATCGCCAAACTTCTGGAGAAGCAGAAGGCGCTGCTACACGCTTGCGAGGCCGAAACCTCCATGATCATGGCGATGGCGCCAGAACTGGTGGACCCCGAGGAACTGTCGCAGATGCATGGGCCGTACATTCCGGGCCTGTCCGCAATTCCGACGGTGAACGAAGGCGTCTATCGCTGGCGCCAACTTTCGAGTCGCTCGCCGATCGGCGTCATCGGCGACGCCGGCACGGCCAGCGCGGAAAAGGGTGAGAAGCTGATCTCGGCCATCTCGGCCGACGTGGCCGAGGCCCTGATCAACGAACGCCTGTGGAGTGAACCGATTTGAGCGTGTGCGCTCGGGGCAGGGCTCGGCTCCCCGGAGACGCCATCCGGCGACCAAGTCGGTCGTTATGAACCAGAGTAGCTCTTAGCACCCAGCGCTGCTCGCACGCTTTTTGCGCTCTCTCAGGCCGGGGCCGCGCATATAGTGCAGCTCGGGCCGGTACGGGTCGAACAGATAGATCCTCAGCCATCGCCATCGCCGAGCGATCGCCTTGCGGCCGCGCCCCGACCGAGGCATCGCAACCAACGCTCTCGAGATATTGTCTGCAAAGGCGCTCATTTCGAACCACCCTTCGGCGCGCAGTTTAGCCACCCATCACAGGTGCCTGCCCAAGAAGCAGAGGAGCGGCCCGTTCGTCGACCTTCCCTGGCCTCGATGCGAGTTACCTGCGGCTTCCGATCAAAAAGCGGGAACAAGGACGGCATTGGCCTTTTCCGCCGTGGCGCCTTCCTGGCGGCTCGTTCGCCGCGTTTTGATCGGATGTGTGGGTGGTACTTCAATGAAGGCCGACAGCTCCATTCTACGGAGGTCGATCCGCATAAGGTGTTGGCATAAGCCAGTCATACTTTGGATTGCCGCCCGTGACTTCCGAGAGCCGGCACGACACCGACTCTGGTGACACCAACGATTTATGATCTTTTCGTGATCTTCTCGCATTCCAGGCAATCGGTGCGATTTCGCCACTATCTCCGGGCGGCAAAGATTGAGGTGTCACTCTTAGGTCAAGCCGGCGACAAGTTGCTGAGATGGTTTGCGCGTCGAGCGGCATCAGCGCGGTCGACAAGGGAGGAAGCGTCGCTTGTGCTGCGCACATCGGGTTGCCCTGTCCGCCCTCTCGGCAACCTGCAGATGATTGACGCGAGATTTAGGTTCATTGCATCGTTCTAGGCGATCTCGTGCCTGGACTGCCGCCGGCGCTGACCGGATCGAGGTCCAACAGGTCACGATCAACCTGATGGTGAACGGCATGCAGGCTACAAAGGCCATGCCCGACCGACCTCGGCCTCTCCTCATTCGGTCGAGTCTCGATCAGGTACTGGTCGCCGTGCAGGATTCAGCTCCCTGGACTTCGAAGAAAGATGGAACGGACGTCGCTGTCCGGTTGGCGCCGCTCGTGCCGGAGACCGCC
>FTCZ01007599.1_pt1 | contig 32739 bp, 37 predicted proteins | sample 1658871 | NCBI WGS metagenome assembly FTCZ01 (sample SAMEA3914864, study PRJEB12502) | metagenome | biome: forest; material: soil | place: USA | collected 2012-03-12 | depth 0.3 m | reverse complement strand
GTCAACACCATGATCCTGTCGCTGCTCTACCGGCTGTCGCCGGACAAGTGCCGCTTCATCATGATCGATCCCAAGATGCTGGAGCTCAGCGTCTACCAGGATATCCCGCATCTGCTCACGCCCGTCGTCACCGAGCCGCGCAAGGCGATCGTGGCGCTGAAGTGGGTGGTTCGCGAGATGGAGGACCGCTATCGCGCGATGAGCGCCCAGGGCGTGCGCAACATCGCGGGCTACAACGAGAAGCTGCTCGAGGCCGCGCGCAAGGGCACCTCGCTCACCCGCAAGGTGCAGACCGGCATCGATCCCGAGACGCGCCGGCCGACCTTCGAGGACGAGGAGATCGACCTCAACCCGCTGCCTTTCATCGTGGTCATCATCGACGAGATGGCCGACCTGATGCTGGTCGCGGGCAAGGAGATCGAGGCCGCCGTCCAGCGCCTCGCGCAGATGGCGCGCGCCGCCGGTATCCATGTCGTGATGGCCACGCAGCGCCCCTCGGTCGACGTGATCACCGGCACCATCAAGGCCAACTTCCCGACGCGCATCTCGTTCCAGGTGACGTCCAAGATCGACAGTCGCACCATCCTGGGCGAGCAGGGCGGCGAGCAGCTGCTGGGTCAGGGCGACATGCTCTACATGGCCGGCGGCGGCAAGATCGCGCGCGTGCACGGCCCCTTCGTCAGCGACACCGAGGTCGAGGACGTGGTGCGCTATCTCCGCGCCCAGGGCGTGCCGTCCTATATCGAATCCGTCACCGACGATCCCGAAGGCGACGAGGGCGGGCTTGGCCTGCCGGGCGAGGGCGGCGAGGAGAGCGAGAGCGACCAGCTCTACGACCAGGCGATCGCCCTCGTGGCGCGCGAGCGCAAGTGCAGCGTGAGCTTCATCCAGCGCTACCTGCAGATCGGCTACAATCGCGCCGCCCGCATCGTCGAGCGCATGGAGAAGGAAGGCGTCGTGAGCGGCGCCAACCATGTCGGCAAGCGCGAGGTGCTGGCGCGCGACATCGACAACCGCGAGCGCTGAGCGCGGGCGGGCTCGGGCCGTCCATTTTCCCATTAAATAAATGGACGGAAAATGGATTGCCGTTCCTAAGTCGTTGATTCGCCGACAAACTCGAACGGCGGCAGCAAAATAAATGGAAATCATTGGAATTCGCGACGTCATCGCGCGATTCTAAGCGCTGTCGCGCCAATCCCCAATTACGGTCGTTACTGACGCTAAAAGCTTAATTCTTCTCGGTTTATCGGGACTCAAAGCGCTTCGAATACCGTTTCGAATCGATCGGGAAGTCGCGTGTCGGCAAAGTCGCGGCTATGATTCATTTCCACTATTGGATGCAGACCAAATGAAGCTGTTTCTCGCTGTTCTCCTGCTGATGATCGGCTTGCAGGGGACCGCCAATGCCGCCGACGAGCTTGCGACGGCGACGCTCTCCTCCGGCGAAAAATTGAACTACGTGCTGACCACGAAAGGCCCGGCGGCGATCAAGTACGGCGTCATCCTGATGCCGGGCGGCAATGGCCGTATGGGGCCGCACATGGAAGGCGCCAGGATCGCGTTCACCGGCGGCGGCAATTTCCTGATCCGCTCGCGCGGGCTGTTCGCCGACCCGCAGTTCGTGGCGGCCTCGACCGATGCCACGACGACGCCCGAGCGCATCCTGGCGATCGTGCGCGACCTCGAAGGCCGCTACGGCAAGATCACGATCTATGTGATCGGCACGTCGCGCAGCACCGAGGCCACGATGGCGCTCTCCAGGCCGCTCGATGGCCAGGTCGCAGGCTTCATCCATTCCTCGTCGATGAGCGGCATCGCGGGCTTCGATACGCGCGGTTTCAAGAGCCGGCACCTGATCGCCCTGCACAAGATGGACGCCTGCCGCGTGACCAGCCCGTCGGCCGGTGTTTCGGCCCACAACAAGTACGGCACCGAGCTGATCGAAATGGAGGGCGGCAAGTCGACCGGGGACGATTGCGAGGCCTTCGCCCATCACGGCTACAACGACATCGAGCGTGAAACCGTCGACAAAATGAAGGCGTGGATGACGGCCGGCAAATAGCAGGCTTACTGGCGCGGCAGCAGGATCGCGGGCGACGCCTCGCGGCAGGCGCGCTCGCACTCCCGGCATGTCTCGGCGCAGACCTTGCAATGCTCGTGACGGTCGCCGTGCTTGGCACATTCGTCGGCTGAGATTCGGCAGGCCTCGGCGCACACGTCCACCAGGTGCTTCAGCACTTCGTCGTTGCTGCCGGTCCGGCGCGTCATGATGGAGGCGACGGCACCGCACAGGTCGGCGCAGTCGAGGTCGAGCCGGATGCACTGGCGCATCATCGCCAAGTTTTCTTCGGACAGGCAGGCATCGGCACACGCCCGACAGACCTGCTCACAGTCCATGCAGGCCTCGATGCAGCGGGTCAGGACGGGATCGACTTCGCCGTGCACCTTGGGGTGCGTCGACATCATGGCTTCGGTGTGCATGGGCATCTCCGTGCGGTGAAGGGATCTGGTCTTGTCGGACTAGGGCGCGAGCTCTTCTATCCGCACCTTCGCCAGGGTGGCGAAGGAGCCGTCGGGATATTTCTCGAGATAGGCCGAGTACATCGCCGGATTGTCGCTGTCCTTGACCGAGTCCCAGAAGGTGAGCTCGGTCGTGTCGGCTTCGGGGTTCTCCGGCACGGGCGCCGCTTGTGCCTCCGTGAGCGCTTGGCGGCGGGTTTCGGCGAGGGCGGCGAACGATCCTTCGGGATATTGCTCGAGATAGGCCGTGAATTCGGCGGGGTCGGTGCTCTCCTTGATCGACTCCCAGAAGGCGAGCTCCAGCGCCACCAGGTCCGGTTCCGCAACCGGTGCCGCGACAGGGACCGCTTCCGCCTGTTCGGCCAGCAGCGCCTCGCGACGGGCTTCGGCCAGCGAGGCGAAAACGCCGTTGGGATACTGCTCGAGATACGCGGTGTACTCGGCGGGGTCCTTGCTCTCCTTGATCGTCTCCCAGAACGGCAGTTCGAACGGCGCCGGCATGCTGATGGCCGGCGCGGGCGCCGGAGGCACGGACAGGCCGGCGGGCGTCTCGGCGACGTGAGGCTCGACTGCGCCTTCCTCGAGGCCATGCAGGCGGAAGGCGCGGATCGGCTGGGCGATGTTCTTCACGCTCTGCTCGCCCAGATCCTCGAAGGCGTAGCGGCCCATCTTGCGCACGTGATCGCGCACGCCGCGCGACACGCAGATGCCGCCGCCCAACGCGAGCGTCTCGAGGCGGGCGGCGATGTTGACGCCGTCGCCGAAGATGTCGCCGTCCTTCACCATGACGTCGCCGACATTGACGCCGATGCGGAACTGCATGCGCTGCTCCGGCGCCTGCTCTTCGCCGGCGGCGGCCACGCCGGCCTGGATCTTGACCGCACAGTCGAGCGCGTCGACCACGCTGGAGAATTCCGCGAGGATGCTATCGCCGGCGGTACCGGTGATGCGGCCCTTGTGGCCGGCGATCAGCTCGTCGGCGATGACGCGCAGGCGCGACAGCGTCGCGAGCGCCGCCGTCTCGTCGCGCTCCATGTGGCGGCTGTAGCCCACAATGTCGGCGGCGAGGATGGCGACGAGCCGGCGTTCGAGACGGGGGGCTTCCAGGGCATGCTCCATTGCTCGGCCATGAGGCGGCGGCGGGTGGACCTTCGCCCACTCCGCCTTCACGCCTGCCAACGCTCAGAAGGGATGCTTCGTTCCGGTCCGGCGAGACTTCAGGGCTTCCAGCGCAGGAAATTGCCGATCAACTGCAGGCCCGTGGCCTGGCTTTTCTCGGGATGGAACTGCGTGCCGGCGAGATTGTCGCGGCCGACGACGGCGGTAATCGTTCCGCCATATTCCGTGACGGCGAGCAGGGTTTCGGGCCGGGCAGCCTTGAGATGAAAGGAATGCACGAAATAGGCGTGGTCGTGCGCCTGGATGCCCTCGAGCAGGGGATGCGGCCTGAGCTCCAGAAGCTCGTTCCAGCCCATGTGCGGGATCTTGAGTTTTTTGTCCTTGGGCTCGATGCGCACCACGTCGCCCGCAATCCAGTCGAGCCCGGCGTGGATGCCGTACTCGACGCCGCGCGTGGCCATCAGCTGCATGCCGACGCAGATGCCGAGGAACGGCTTGCCGCGCTCGATCACTTCGCGTTGGAGCGCGTCGACCATGCCGGGAACGCCATAGAGGCCGGCACGGCAATCGGCGAAGGCGCCGACGCCCGGCAGCACGATGCGGTCGGCAGTCGCCACCTCGGCGGGGCTCGCCGTCACGATCACGCGTTCTTTCGTGCCGCTCTCGCGGGCGGCGCGCTCGAAGGCTTTCGCGGCGGAGCGCAGATTGCCGGAGCCGTAGTCGACGATGGCTACAGTCATGGGGCGACGGTCATTGCAGGCTAGAGCACGCCTTTCGTGCTCGGGACCGCCGTCGCCTGGCGCGGATCGACTTCGCAGGCCACGCGCAGCGCGCGTGCGATGCCCTTGAAGCAGCTCTCGACGATATGATGGTTGTTGTCGCCGTAGTGGTTCCACACGTGCAGGGTCAAGCCACCCAGCTGCGCGAAGGCCTGGAACCATTCCTTGAACAGCTCGGTGTCCATCGTGCCGAGCTTGGGCTTGGAGAAGTTCACCTTCCAGATCAGGTACGGCCGGTTCGAGGCATCGAGCGCCACCTCGGTCAGCGTCTCGTCCATCGGGATGACGGCGCCGCCGTAACGCCGGATGCCGGCGCGGTCGCCCAGCGCCTTCTGCAGGCACTCGCCCAGCACGATGCCGCTGTCTTCCGTCGTGTGGTGATAGTCGATGTGCAGGTCGCCCTCGGCGCGGAGCGTGATGTCGATCAAGCTGTGGCGCGAGAGCTGCTCGAGCATATGGTCGAGGAAGCCGATGCCGGTCTTGATATCGTACTTGCCGGTGCCGTCGAGGTTGATGGCAGCGGCGATGCGGGTTTCCTTGGTCTGGCGCGAGACGAACGCCCGCCGCCCGCCCGTGCCCGGCGTGGTGAGCGCCGGTGCAGGAATCGCGGATTTGGCCTTGGGAGAGGCCTTTTTGACTGCTTTTTTCACGGCCCCCTTCTACAGAAGCCGGGCCCGACGGTCGAGCGCGACGCGCGTCAGGATGACGCCCAGCAGCACGATAACGCCGCCCAGGACGCGGGCCGGCGTCAGCGGATCGCCGAAAAACACCGCCGACAGGCCCACCCCCGCGATCGGGATCAGATACATGTAGACCATGACCCGGCTCACTCCGAGCCGGTCGAAGCCCACGGTCAGGCCTAGGAACGCCACGCCGACCGGAAAGATGGCCGTATAGAGCCAGTAGCTCCATTGGGCGCCGCTGAGGCGGCCAAACTCGTGCAGCGAATCGAAAATCAGCGACAATGCCGTGAGGACCAGCGAGCCGATCAGGGTCGTCCAGGCCATGACCCGGAGCGTGCCCAGCCGCGCATTGTAGGGCGCGCAGCGATCGACGTAGAGCGCCCAGGCGAAGGCCGCGGCCAGCCAGAACAACGCGCCGTCGATGTTGGCGAGGTCCAGGGTGAAGCGCGCCAGACTGTTGTTCACCACCAGCACGACGCCCGCGAAGGCGATGACGATGCCGAGCCAGCCGAGCGCCGGCAGGCGGCGTCCGCCGATCCAGGCGAGGATTGCGGAGAAGGCGGTGGTCGTCGTCATCACGATCGAGCCGATGCTGGGCGAGGTGCGCGACATGCCCAGCCCCCAGCAGGCCTGGAAGAAGCCGACCCCCACCACCGACAGCAGGATCATCGGCAGCCAGTCGCGCTGCGGGAGCGCGATCGGCTTGCGCATCAACGCCAATACCGAAAGCAGGAAGAGGCCTGCGATCACATAGCGCGAGCCGCTGTAGAGCAGCGGACTCATGGTCGCGAGCACTTCCTTGGCGAACGGATAGCTCGAGCCCATCAGCAGGATGGTCACCGACATCACCGCTTCGCCCGTCCAGCGGCGACGGGCCTCGGGAGTCATGGTTTGGGAGCCGTCGATGCCTTCTGCGCGCCCCAGAATCCGAACAGCGCACCGGCGACGCGGCGGATCTGGATCTCCTCCGAGCCTTCGGTGATGCGGTAACGGCGGTGGTGCCGGTAGATGTGCTCGAACGGCGTGTGGCGCGAATAGCCGATGCCGCCATGCACCTGGATGGCTCGATCGGCGGCGTCGCACACCAGCCGGTTGGCGCGGTAGTTCGACATCGCCACCCATTCGCTCACGTTCATGTGGTGCTCGCGGTCGAGATGCCAAGCGGTCTTGCGCACCAGCCCGCGCGTCATCTCGGCCTCGGTGTGCAGCTCGGCGAGCGGAAACTGGATCGCCTGGTTCGTCGCCAGCGCCTTGCCGAACACCATGCGGTTCTTGGCGTAGGCCACCGACATGTCGATGCAGTATTGCGCCGCGCCGAGACTCGAGGCGGCCTGGCGGATGCGGTTCTCGTGCACGAAGGTCTGCGCCACGTCGAGGCCGCGGCCTTCCTCGCCCAGCATGGTGGAGCCGGGCACCGTTACGCCAGTCAGCGAGACTTCGGCGTGGTCGGACGGCATGTTGAAGGTCCACCACATATGCTCGATCTTGAAGCCCGGCGTCTTGACCGGCACCAGGAAGGCGGAGATGCCGCGCGCATCGCCCGGCTTGCCCGACGTGCGGGCGAAGACCAGATCGACGGTGGCGGTGTGCATGCCGGTGTTGAACCGCTTCATGCCGTTGATCGTCCAGTCGGAGCCCTGCTTGACCGCCGTCGTCTCCATGAAGGTGGCGTCCGAGCCGTGCAGCGGCTCGGTGAGGCCAAAGCCGATGCGCTCGGTGCCCTTGAACATGCCCTCGATGTAGCGGTCCTTCTGCTCGGGCGTGCCGAAGCGGTGCAGCAGCAGCGCCACCGGGAAGTTGCCGACGATCGAGCTCTCGTTCTGCAGGTCGTTGTGCAGGCCCAGCCCCTTGTGCGCGAGATGCTCGCGGATGATCGCCATGGCGAGGTTGGAGCCTTCCTTGCCGCCGAGTTCCTTGGGCAGCCCGAAGCGCAGGTGTCCCGCCTTGTCGGCGCGGCGCTTCATCTCGGCCAATAGCTCTTCCCACTCATGGCGCGGCTGGCCGTCGTTGTCCCAGTCGGTGCGCGCATGCTCACGGCGATGGTCGAAGAAGCGGATGTTGTCGCCTTCGCGTTCGAGCGGCCTGATCTCGCGCTCGATGAAAGCGTCGAGTTCGCGCAGGTAGGCCGCGATGTCAGCGGGAATATCGAAGTCCATGGGCCGCTCTCCTTCTGTCATCCTGAGCGAAGCGAAGGATCTAGCGGATCGATCGAAGATCCTGTCGAAGCCCTAGGTCCTTCGCTTCGCTCAGGACGACAAGTTACGCCGCGGGCAGGTCGATCCGGAAGCGGCTGCCGCGGCCGTCTGCCGCCAAGCAAACAGCCTCGCCGCCATGGCGCCGCGCGATCTCGCGTACCAGCGCGAGGCCCAGGCCCGAGCCGCGGCCGCTCTCGTGCGTCGCGGGCAGGCGATAGAACGGCTCGAAGATGCGCTCGCGCTCGTCGGGCGGCACGCCCTGGCCGTGGTCGCGCACCTCGAGGAGGGCGCGGCCGGCGTCGCGGCGAACCGTGAGCGCGACCTCGCCGTCGCCGGCGTAGCGCTGGGCGTTGTCGAGCAGGTTGCGCACCACGCGGCGCAGCAGCAGGCGGTCGCCTACGACCGTGGCCGGGTCGCCCGAGACCTCGATGCCGTAGCGCGCGGCTTCCTCGGCGGCGATCGCCAGCAGGTCGACCGGCTCGTGCCGTTCCAGTCCAGGCACGGCTTCCAGCCGGCTCGACAGCAGTATTTCATCGATCAGCAGGTCCAATTCGGCGATGTCCTGCTTCAGCGATTCGCGCGTCTTGGGATCGGCCTGCTCGCCCAGCAGCGACACCGCCATACCGATGCGTGCGAGCGGTGTACGCAGCTCGTGGCTGCAGTTGGCGAGCAACAGACGGTGCGCGGCGACCAGCTCCTCGATGCGTCGTGCCGAGCGGTTGAAGCTCTCGGCAAGGGCTGCCACCTCGTCGCGGCCTTCGACTTTCACGCGCGCGCCGAGATTGCCGCCGCCCAGCTGGTCGACGCCCGCCTTCAGACGTTCGATGCGGCTGCCGAGCCGGCGCACCACGGGATAGGCACCGACGGCAATGGCCGCCGCGAGCAGCGCGAGAAAGCCCGCGATCCACAGCGTCGGGCTTGGCCGTTCACGCACCTGGCGCGCCACCAGCCAGCGTCCGTCCGGCAGCTGCAGAGTGAAGGTCGAGCCGTCGCGGCCGCGCCGCCAGCCCACCCGCGCACGGTAGGGATCGAAGCGCGGCGGCGGACGGCCCGCCATGGCGATCACGCTGCCATCGCGGCGATACAGAGCGAGATCGAACTTGAGCTTGCGGTGCAACACGTCGACGGCCTTCTGGTCGTCGGTTTCGGGTGCGTCGGCGTCCGGCAGCAGCGCACCGGTGAGCTCGGCCGCGACGTCGAGATACTGCGGCGTCTGATCCTCGGCGAACTGCCATGCGAGCGCCGCGGCGCCCACGAACACCGCGAGCACCAGGAGGATCGTGACGTAGAACTGGAGATACAGGCGGTTCATGGACTCTCCTCATGTTCCTCTCCCCCGATAGGGGGAGAGGCTAGGTGAGGGGGCGAGAGCGCCTGCTCGATCTCCGCCCAGACGGACTCATGGTCGGCCACCACATGGTTTGCCCAGAACCGAACGACGCGCCAACCATCGCGTTCCATCATTTTCGTCCGCTGCGTGTCCGCGTCGACCTGGAAGGCGTGATGTTCGCCGTCTATCTCAATAACGAGCTTCCGCGATATGCAGGCGAAATCGGCGAAGAAGGGTTCGATCGGATGCTGGCGCCGGAACTTGACGCCTGCGATACGGCGATTGCGTAAGAGCTCCCAGCAGATCTTCTCGGCTCGGCTGCCGTCACGGCGAAGTTCCCGAGCCCGGGTGGTTGGGTCGGAGGTCACGTCTTTCCCCTCACCTAGCCTCTCCCCCTAGCGGGAGAGAGGAACATGACGAAGTCTTCTTGAGGAAGGCGCGCGCCAAGGACGCTCTCATCGGTCCTGGTCCTTGGCGAAGACGTAGCCCGTGCCGCGTACCGTCAGGATGCGCCGGGGCTTCTTCGGGTCGTCCTCGATGGCGGCACGAATGCGCGAAACATGGACGTCGACCGAGCGGTCGAAGGCCTCGAGCTTCTCGCCCTTCAGCACATCCATCAGCGCGTCGCGCGAGAGCACGCGACCGGCGCGCTCGGCGAGCGCCAGCAGCAAGGCGAACTGGTAGGAGGTGAGGGCGCGTTCCTCGCCGTCGAGCCGCACGGCGCGGGCGCCCTTGTCGATCTCGAGGCGGCCGAAGGTCATGGTCTCGGCCTTCGTGGGGGAGCCCTTGCGGCGCAGGATGGCGCGCAGGCGGGCCTGCAGCTCGCGCGGCTCGAAGGGCTTGGCGAGATAGTCGTCGGCGCCGATCTCGAGTCCGACCACGCGATCCATCGGCTCGCCGCGCGCCGTCAGCATCAGGATCGGCACGTCGGACGTGGCGCGCAGTCGGCGGCAGACGTCGAGACCGTCTGAATCGGGCAGCATCAGGTCGAGGATCACCGCGTCGAAGGTCTCGCGCTTCAGCAGGGCCTCGCCCTCGCGGGCGGTGCCGGCGAGGGTCAAACGAAAGCCCGCCCCGCCAAGATAGTCTGAGACCATCCCGGCGAGGCGGTTGTCGTCGTCGATCATCAGGATGCGCTCGGCCATGGATGCCCAGTATCAGGCCGGCGCGGCCCCGATGTCACGTTAGCCGCGGCGCTTGCCGTGGCGCTCGTGGCGCTCCGTCCAGCTCTTGAAGAAAGCCTGGCGCTGCTGGGCGCTCAGCACGTCGCCGGCATCCGTCAGCGCCTGGGTGAAGCGCTTGGAGCTCGCGTCCGAGACCTTCAGCTGCTCCTGGCGCAGCGCCTCGATCTTGGCCTTGTCGATCGTGGGGGCCTGCATGGCCTCCGCCATCGCCTTGCGATTCTCGATCCTCTTGTCGTGCAGCGGCTTCATGTCGCCGTAAGCCTTCTCGAGGATGCCCGAGACCTTCTTCTTCTGGTCGGCGGTCGCATCGGTACCGGTCAGGGCCTTGTCCACGCGCTTCTCGATATGCTCGTTGAACTTGGCCGGGTCGAAGGTCTTGCCGCCGGTGTTGGCGTAAGCCACGCCACCGGCCGTGAGCGCGAGGCTGCCCGCAAGGAGGGCCGCCATGATCGTCTTCATTCCAAGGTTCGCCATGTCCGTCTCCGTCTGTTCGGGTGATTTCCCGTGTTGGTGATATGGAGCCAACCGGTTTCGCCTCCATCTCGGTCGTGTAAAGTTGTGTAAAGATGACCGTGCTCCAGACCGAACGACTGACCTTGCGGCCGCTGGTGGATGCCGATGCGGAGCTTTATGCCGGTATGCGCTACCACCCCGAGGTGGCCAAGTGGCTGTCTGTCAGCGATGCCGATCCGATCGATGCCGCGCGCGCCGCGATAGGGCGTTTCGAGCTGTCATGGCAGGAACGGCGCTACGCTCCCTGGGGCCTGTTCCGCGACGGCCACCTGATCGGCCATGGCGGGCTGAACTTCGTGCCGGAATTCGAGGCGACCGAAGTGCTGTGGGCGCTCCATCCCGAGACCTGGGGCAAGGGCTACGCCACGGAGATGGCGCGCGCCGCCTTGCGCTATGGCTTCGAGGATCTGGGGCTGGAGCTGATCTTCGCCGTCACCCGGCCCGACAATTCAGCTTCGCAGTCGGTGATGAAGCGGCTCGGCCTCTCCTATCGCAGGAACGTCGTCTACAGGGAGACCGACGCAGTCTGGTTCGATATCAACCGCGAGGCTTTCGAGAAAAGAAAGTCCACGGATCGCGCATGAAGGCCTCGCGCGCGGCGGCTTGAGTCGCGGGATCCATCAGCGGGGTGGCGGCACGGCGCTGGAAGATCATGTCGCGCCGCACGTCGGTGGTATTGGACGACGTGCCGTGCGCCAGGAAACTGTGCGCGACCAGGATGTCGCCGGCGCTGAGCCGCGGCACCATCATTTCGGTCTTCGCCAGCAGTTGCTTCTGGCCTGCGACCTTGACCTCGCCCCAGTGAACCGGAGCGTCTGTGGGCTGCTCTCTGAAAACCGACGCGAACTTCTCGTGGCTGGCCGGCAGGACGTGAAATCCGCCCGCCGTGTCCGACGCGACATTCGTCAGCGCCACGCCGAACAGCACGTTGAACGCCGCCAGCGACGGCCCCAGCCCACCGTCGATATGGAAATGCCGGCCGACGATCCGCCCGGTCGTGAAGCCCGGCATCGTCACGGCGAACTGGATGCGGTCGGGCGTGTGCACGGTCTCGAGGATTTCGCGCGCCAGCGGATCGAGCACGTTGGTCGCGATCGCGAGGAACGCGGGATGGATGCTGTTCTTGATCTCGCGCCAGCCCTCGTTCTTCGAGCGCTCCCAACCGTCGGGAAAGGCCGCGACGAGTTCGTGCGCGGCGTCCTGGGCCGCACGCAGGCTTGTGCCGTCGATCGCGCCTGACACGACGGTATAGCCCTGGCGGACAAGCTCGCCCCAATGGACGTCCTGGAACACCATCCAGGGAGTCTCCTCGTGCTCTGCGACGATGTCCACGGCCCCTTTTGTCGTGCTAGGCTGCCGGAAAGCCTATCGAGGAGAGAGACGCATGACCGACTCCATGACCTTGACCCCGTCCGTGGCCGCCCGCGCCGATGCGCTGGAAGAAAAGATGGCGCGCGATCTCGATTACATCGTGGTCAAGTCGCGGTTGCAGCTCTTTGCCGAGGGCGACATCGGTCCGCTGCCCAATACCGGCGCGCTGATGAAGGCCAATCCTCATGCCCATCTGCTGATGGGCGACGATCCCCGACTGCCGGCGATGCCCGAGAAGCCGACGCTCGTGGATTTCTTCCGCCTGCGCTTCGGGCCCTCGATGCATCTGCTGCAGAGCGCCCATCACGCCAAGAAGAACGGCCTGCCCGAGAAGATGGTGCTGGCCTGCCTGCTGCACGACATCGCGGTGGTCGGCTTCATCCGCGGAGACCACGGCTACTGGGGCGCGCAGTTGGTCGAGCCCTATGTCGACGAGGAAACCACCTGGGCGATCCGCGCCCACCAGGTGCTGCGCTTCTATCCCGACGAGCAGGTCGGCTACGAGTATCCCGAGAACTACACGGCCTGGTTCGGCAAGGACTACCGGCCCGATCCCTACATCGACGAAGACTACAAGCGCATGCGGAACCACAAGTGGTACATGTCGGGCCGGCTGATCACGATGAACGACATCTATTCGTTCGATCCCAACCTGCATGTCGAGCTCGACGAGTTCACCGACATCATCGGCCGCCACTTCCGCCAGCCAAGCCAGGGGCTGGGCTACGACAACAGCCCGTCCTCGCACATGTGGCGGGCGATCATCCGGCCCGCGAAGTTCCTCTGAAGCCTTCAGTCGCCTGAGTTGGGTTCCGGCGCCATCGCGCCGGCACCCGTCCAGACCGCGCGCTGGCGGTCGGACGCGTCGACACGCGCGTCGTCGTCGGCCGAGGCCTGTTCGATCAGCGCCAAGCTGCCCGACAGATCGACCTTGAGGGCGACCTGCGCGGTATCGGCGGACAGCACCTTGACCTTGAACTTGCCGGGATCGGGCACCCAGGCCGCCTGACCCTCGGCCACCTGCCAGGTATCGGGATCGAGGTAATAGGCGAGCGCGTGCGGTTCGTCCGATCGATCGATGACGCGCAGCACCGGCAAGTCGCGATGGTCGCCCGGCGCCAGATCGAACGGACCGCTCACCACCTGGATGTGCGTGGCGTTGCCGAAGAACAGCTGGCAGCGATGCAGCGGCCTGTCGCCCCGGTTGCTGATCCGCGCCATGTAGGCGCGCGCCGCCGGCAGGACCTCTCCCGCCGCATCGACGGCGCCCACTTCCTGCACCTGATCCTGGAGGCGAACGTCGAGAACGGGCGTGCGGCGACGTGGCCGCGTCGGCGGGCTGATTTTGGGCGGGTCGACGTGCTGCTGGCTGACCTGCGGCTGATCGATCCTCGGCGGGGCGATCCGCGCTTGCAGCGCTGCGGCCAACCTCGGCGGCGCCGCGACCAACTGGACCAGGAACACCGCCATCCAGGCGGCGATGACGAAAGCCATGGCGCCGGCAAGACTGCTGCCCGGACCGTCGCCGGGAAGGGAGATCGTGTATCCCGCCAGTCTCGCGCATCCATAGAGGGCCAGCAGGACGATGGCAGGCCAGGCGTTGGTCGCGTCCCAGGAGCGACGCCAGGCATCGCGCGCGCACTGCGCATAGAATTCCAATCCTGCCCGCACGTCGTCTCTCCCGTCGATTTGAGAGGAAGTATAGCGATCCGGATTCGCGATGTGCATTTGGCGCCGGTCTTATACACAAGAAGGTATTCTGTCCGGCGATTGCTCGTCAGGCACTCGAATCACCGGACGGTGCGAAGCATCCGTTCCAGCCCCGTCAACGATATGTCGGATATAACGACCGTAATTGGGGCTTTTGCCCAACGCGCTTATGATCGCGTCGTGTTCAGGCTCATGCGGACCGCGAGCGCTCGCTCGCTCGGATTCATGAGCGAGCGAGACGCTCGCGGTCCGGAAGATTGAGTGACGGTTTCTCGGACGGTTTTTCGACGGTTTTTAAACTGCGGAAACCGTCGAGGCAGTCCTCGCGAGGAATCGGCTTTTATTTCAACAGGCGCGGCGTTTCAGGCGAATCCTCGCGAGCCTGCTGTTTTTTTGACGAGCCCGGAAGTGGGATCAGGCCAGCAAGTCTCGCGCCGCCCGATGGATCGCCGGATCTCCCGCGGCGATCACCGCGCCGTCGGAATGCATGTCCAGTTCCTGGCCCTGCCAGTTGGTGATCACGCCGCCTGCATTCTTGATCACGGGTACGAGGGCTGCGAAGTCGTAGAGCTTCAGGCCGTTCTCGACCACGAGGTCGACATGACCGGAGGCCAGCAGGCCGTAGGCATAGCAGTCGCCGCCCCAGCGGAAGAGCTTCACCTTCTTCGCCAGCGTCTCATGGCGCCGCGTAATGTCCGTGTTCTGGAACATCTCCGGCGCGGTCGAATACATGTAGGCGTTGGCGAGGCCGCTGCAGGCGCGTGTGGCGATCGGCTGGCCGTTGAAGGTCGAGCGCTCGCCGTCAGTGCCGAACCAGCGCTCCTTCTGGATCGGCTGGTCGATGATGCCCATCACCGGGCGACCCTTGTGGAGCAGCGCGATCAGGGTGCCGAAGACCGGCAGTCCGGTGATGAAGGCCTTGGTGCCGTCGATCGGATCGAGCACCCAGACATAGTCGGCGTCGGTGCGGACCGCGCCGTGCTCCTCGCCGAACACGCCGTGCTGCGGGACGTGCTTGGTCAGCAGTTCGCGCATGGCGGTCTCGGCTTCGCGATCGGCGATGGTGACCGGGCTCGCGTCGCTCTTGTCGTGGATCTTGATCTGGGTGCGGAAGTAGCGCTGCGCGATCGGGCGCGCGGCATCGGCGAGGGAGTGCGCCAGAGCGACCAGTTCGGCGGGAACCGATCCGGTCACGCGTCCTCCGCCCGTTTACTTCTTCTCGGGAGCAGCGGCGGGCTTCGCATCGGGGGCGGCACCGGCGGCCGGCAGCGGCGGCGGATTGTCGTTCATCGTCCGCAGGTAGGCGATGAGGTCCGCGCGATCCTGTTCCTTCGGCACGCCGACGAAGGCCATCTTGGTACCCTTCACGAAGCTCGTCGGCTTGAAGATCATGTGGTTGATGTCTTCGTAGGTCCACTCGCCGCCCATCGCCTTCATGCCGGACGAATAGCTGAAGCCCTCTTCGGTGGCCTTCTTGCGGCCGACCAGGTTCCACTGGTTCGGACCGACCTTGTTGGCGCCGCCCTTGTCGACGGTGTGGCAGGTGAAGCAGAGCTTCTGGAAGAGCGCCTTGCCGTTGTCGACGCTGGCGCCGGCGAGCTTCGGCCCGATCGGAGCCAACTCAACTGCGGCGGGCGCGCCGCTGGCTTCCGGGGCAGCGTCGGTCACGGCGAGCGCGGGCTTGTCGAGATGATGGGGATCGACCACGGCGTTCGAGACTTTGCCGACGACCAGGGCGAAGAGCGCCGAGGCGAGGAAACAACCGGCAACCGTGTTGAAATTGGCCATAGAAAGAGATCCCGAACAGCGAATTTGCGGACGTTGCTGTAGCACGCCCGGAGCATCGCCAGTAGTATTTGATCGCTGCCTCGGGCTCGCGCGGCGGAACGTCGCAAGTCACGGATTTTGCGGGGTTTTTCGCCCCGGGTCGGGCGGTTGACGGCGGCCGACCGGCGGGCGAAACAACCCGCCCACAAGACCAAGACAGTGTCAGCGCGGGGGAGTTCTACAAAATGGCGAAAGCCAAAGAGACGGGCAAGCCAGCCAAGGCAAAGGCCTCCAATACGATCGCCTTCCAGGGCGAGGCCGGCGCCAACTCCGACATGGCCTGCCGGGCGGCCTTTCCCTACATGACGACCCTGCCGTGCCCAACCTTCGAGACGGCCATGGCGGCCGTTCAGGCGGGCAAGGCGGAGCTGGCCATGATCCCGGTCGAGAATTCGATCGCGGGCCGCGTGGCCGACCTGCACAGCCTGCTGCCGCATACGAAGCTCAAGATCGCGGCCGAGCACTTCCAGCGGGTCGAGCACTGCCTGGTGGCCCTGCCGGGCGCCTCGTTGAAGACGATCAGGCCGGTGAAGAGCCATGTGCAGGCACTGGCGCAGTGCCGGAACTTCCTGAAGAAGCATCACTTCGAGCCGGTGGTCCATGCGGACACGGCGGGCGCCGCCCGCGAGATCGCCGAATTGGGCGATCCTCATGTGGGTGCGATCGCCTCGTCGCTTGCCGCGCGGATCTACGGGCTGAAGGTGCTGGCCAGGAACATCGAGGACGCCGACCACAACACCACGCGCATGCTGGTGTTCAGCCGCGAGGATGCCAAGACCGATTGGCGCACCGTGCAGTGCATGACGGCTTTCCTGTTTCGCGTGAAGAGCGTGCCCGCCGCGCTCTACAAGGCGCTGGGCGGCTTCGCCACCAACGGCGTCAATATCGTGAAGCTGGAAAGCTACCTCTCGGGCGCGCATTTCGAGCAGGCCCAATTCTACGCCGAAGTCGAGGGCCATCCCGAGCAGCGCAACGTGCAACTGGCGCTCGAGGAGCTGCATTTCTTCTCGAAAGAGTTCAAGCCGCTCGGCACCTTCCCGACCAACCCGTTCCGCCGCAAGGGCTGGGACGCGCCGACACGTCCCGGTACCTGAGAGAGTCATCCATGACGCAGCAGCCCGTCCGAATCTCCCCCTCCATCCTGTCGGCCGACTTCGCGGCGCTGGGCGCGGAGGTCGAGGCGGTGGATGCGGCCGGCGCCGACTGGATCCATGTCGATGTGATGGACAATCACTTCGTGCCCAACCTCACGATCGGCCCGATGGTGGTGAAGGCGATCCGCAAGCACAGCAAGAAGCGGTTCGACGTCCATCTGATGGTGACGCCGGTCGACCCGCTGGTGACGGCGTTCGCCGAAGCGGGCGCCGACGGGCTGTCGTTCCATCCCGAGGCGGGCCCGCACGTCCATCGCTCGATCCAGCACATCAAGAGCCTCGGCAAGCGCGCGGGCCTCGTGCTCAATCCCGCGACGCCGATCTCCTGCCTCGACAATGTGCTCGATCTTCTCGACCTGGTGCTGGTGATGAGCGTCAACCCGGGCTTCGGCGGCCAGGCCTTCATCGAGAGCCAGCTGGCCAAGATCGCCGCCATCCGCAAGCTGATCGATGCGACCGGCCGCCCGATCGATCTCGAGGTCGATGGCGGCGTCAATCCGCAGACGGCGCGCCAATGCATCGAGGCCGGCGCCGATGCGCTGGTCGCCGGCACCGCCGTGTTCTCGGGCGGCCCGGCCAAGTACGCGGCCAACATAAAGGCGCTTCGTTCATGACCGACCTGATCCTGCATCACTATGCGAACTCGCCCTTCTCCGAGAAAGTGCGCGCGGCCTTTGGCCTCAAGCAGCTCGAGTGGAAGTCGGTCGAGATCCCGAACATCATGCCGAAGCCCGACCTGATGCCGTTGACCGGCGGCTATCGCAAGACTCCGGTCCTGCAGATCGGCGCCGACATCTATTGCGACACGCAAATCATGATGCTCGAGATCGAGAAGCGCTTTCCCGAGAAGCCGCTGCTGCCGGTCGGCCAGGAAGGCGAGGCGCGCGCGATCGCCATGTGGGTCGACCGCAACATCTTCTGGGCTGCCGTCGGCGTCGTGATGGGCGCGATCGGCGACAAGCTGCCCGAGGCCTTCCAGAAGGACCGCAGCGAGTTCTCCGGCCGCTCGTTCGATCCGGTCCGGCTCAAGGCGGCCGCGCCCATGGCACGCGAGCAGACCTATGCGCACCTGATCTTCGCCGAGGAGATGCTGCGTGACGGCCGGCCGTTCCTGCTGGGCGCGGCGGCGAGCCTCGCCGATTGCGCGCTCTACAATCCGGTTTGGTTCCTGCAGGTCCGCATGGGCCTGGGCGAAGCGCCGTCGCCGCTCGATCGTCTGCCGAAGATCGTCGAGTGGTCCAGGCGCATGAAGGCGCTGGGCAGCGGCAAGCCCGCGCCCATGACGGGCACCGAGGCGCTTGATGTCGCCAAGGCAGCGACCCCCGGCGCCACCAAGATCGACGACAAGGATCCGAGCGGGCTGAAGGCCGGCCAGAAGATCAGCGTGACGCCCGACGACACGGGCAAGGTGCCTGTCACAGGCGAGCTGGTCGGGCTCAATTCGGACCGCGTGTCGATCAAGCGCAGCGACGAGCGGGTGGGCGACGTGGTCGTCCACTTCCCGCGCGCGGGCTTCCTGCTCGCGGCGCTATAGCGAGACTTCGCCCTTCAGCACCGGCACGCAGCTGCCGCCCACGGTGGCGCGGATGCCGTCGGCGGCACGATGCGCGGTGCAGAGCAACAGGCTCGGCCGGGCCATCTCGACGCCCTGCACGACGGTGATCTTGTGCTCGGCGTCTTTCTTGAGCGAGAGCAGAAGGGCTGCGAGCGGTGTGGCGGCGCTGCCGGTGGCGGGATCTTCCACGGTGCCGGACATCGGCGAGAACATGCGGGTGCGCACGCGCGCGCCGTCGTGGGCATAGAGATAGAGCGGCAGGCGGCCCGGACCGGCTGCGTCGTAGGTGTTGTGCGCCTCGCGGATACGGCCGAGGTCGGGTATTGCGCGCGTCAGCGCCTCGCCTGTCACTTCGGCGATGACGAAGGAGTTGCCGACCGTGGCCAGTACCGGCTTGTGGTTCTTGACCACGACGTCGCCAGCCGCGATGCCGACGCAGCCGGCCAGCAGGTCCGCCGGCATCTCGGCGCCGAGCTGCAGCGGCTGCGGAGCGGCGATGGTGGGCTTGCCGTCGGCGATCTCGACCTCGACCAGACCCGCGATCTCCTCGAAGCGTAGCTTGGCTCCACGATCGCGCAACACCCAGGCTGTCCCGACATTGGGATGGCCGGCAAAGGGCATCTCGCTCTTGCGGTTGAAGATGCGCACGCGGGCGGTGTTGGCGGGGTCGGCCGGCGGTAGCACGAAGGTCGTTTCGCTGAGGTTGAATTCCGCGGCCAACGCCTGCATCTCGGCGTCGGTCATGCCGCGGGCGTCGGGGAAAACGGCCAGGGGATTGCCGCCGAAACGGCGATCGGTGAAGACGTCGACGGTGATGAAGGAGAAGGTGCGCATGCGCGCCTTCTAGACGATTTCGATGCCGATCTCGCCCGCAATTCTTCTCAGGGCCGCCACTGATCGAGCTGCGGCATTGCGGGCGTCGTCGAAGCAATGGATCTCGAGGCTGGCCGTCACCTCGGGCACCGTGACGCCGCGCATCAGGCGCTTGAGCTCGTCGGCCCACGGCACCGCGCCGTCGCCAAGTGGAACCGCGCGCCGGGCGGCGAAGTCCTTGTCCTTGAGATGAATGAGATCGACCTGCGGGGCGAGCAGCGCGATGTCTGCGTCGCTGGGCGGCGCATCCATGAACCAGCTGTTGCCGATGTCGACCAGCGGGCGCAGGAGCGGCGACGGCTCGGGCAGGGCCGCGAAGAAGCGCGCGAGCTCGGCGACCGAACCGATGTTGCAGACCGGCTCGTTCTCCAACTCGAGAGTGATGTCGGTTCGCATGGCGTGGTTCGCCAGCTGGTCAAGCGACTCCACGAGCCCGTCCGGTTGGAAGTCCGGATGGCGCAAGAAACTGAAAACTCTGATCCGTGTCGCACCCAGCACCGATGCAACGTCAAACGCATGGGTCAACGGATCCCTGGCCGGACAGGTCTTCGGATCGAAGGCAAAGTCGACCTTGCCGCCGACGGGTGTCTTGCCCGGGGCGGCCCATTTCAGGACGGGCGAGACGAAGCACGGCACCTCGATGCCGGCGTTCCGCAAGGCATTGCCGACGGCATTGACCTCTTCGAGCGTCATGCCGAGCAGGTTGCGGCCGTCGACGGTGCGCATGTCGAGGCGGCGCACGTCGTTTTCGGCACAGAACGACAGCATTTCGGGCAGGGACGGGCCGATCTCGTCGCCGATTACGGCCAGGGCAAGGCGGGGAGCAGTCATGTCGAAACCCTACTACGCGGGGGCCTCTTTGGCTAAGCTCGCGGCATGAGCGAAGACCCAGCAATCTTTGTCGGCGCAAGCGACACCGACCAGTATCTTCTCCTGAAGTACGGCAACCGCCATGGCCTGATCGCGGGCGCGACGGGTACCGGCAAGACGGTGAGCCTGCAGACCATCGCCGAGGGCTTCTCCGCCTATGGCGTGCCGGTCTTCATGGCCGACGTGAAGGGCGACCTGTCGGGCATCGGCCAGGCGGGCGGCGACAATCCCAAGGCGCTCGACCGCGCCAAGCAGCTCAAGCTCGAGGGCTACAAGGGCCGCGCCTTCCCGGCGATCTACTGGGACCTGTTCGGCGAGAAGGGCCACCCGGTGCGCGCCACCGTGACCGAGATCGGCCCCGTACTGATGGCGCGCCTGCTGCAGCTCAACGACACGCAGGAAGGCGTGCTCAATATCGTCTTCAAGGTGGCCGACGAGCAGGGCCTGCTGCTGATCGACTTCAAGGACCTGCAGGCCGTGTTGCAATGGACGGCGGAGAACGCCGGCACCCTCACCACCAAGTACGGCAACGTCGGCAAGCAGACCGTCGGCACCATCCAGCGCGCGCTGCTCACGCTCCAGCAACAGGGCGGCGAGCGCTTCTTCGGCGAGCCGGCGCTCGACCTCAAGGACATGATCGGTTGCGACGCCTCGGGCGCGGGCTTCGTCAACGTGCTGGCCGCCGATAAGCTCATGCAGAGCCCGCGCCTCTACGGCACGTTCCTGCTGTGGCTGCTATCGGAACTCTACCAGGTGATGCCGGAGGTGGGCGACGTCGACAAACCGAAGTTCGTCTTCTTCTTCGACGAGGCGCATCTGCTGTTCGACGACGCGCCCAAGGCGCTGCTCGACAAGATCGAGCAGGTCGTGCGCCTGATCCGCTCCAAGGGCGTCGGCGTCTATTTCATCACGCAGAGTCCTCTCGATGTCCCTGAGTCCGTACTGGGTCAGCTCAGCAACCGCGTGCAGCACGCGCTGCGCGCCTTCACGCCCAAGGACCAGAAGGCCGTGAAGACCGCGGCCGACACGTTCCGCCCGAACAAGAAGTTCAGCGCCGCCGAGGCCATCGTCGAGCTGGGCGTGGGCGAGGCTCTGGTCTCGTTTCTCGATACCAAGGGCGTGCCCGAACCGGTCGAGCGTTGCTTCGTCGCCCCGCCGCGCGGCCGCATCGGTCCCGCGACGGATGCCGAGCGCGCCGCCGCGATCAAGGCGAGTCCGCTGGCCGGCAAGTACGAGCAGACCGTCGATCGCGAATCGGCCTACGAGGTGCTGATGGGTCGCGCCACCGGCGGCCAGGTGCGCGACGACGGCGGGGCGTCGGTCCCGACCACGGGCCGGCGCCGCCGTGGCCAGTACGAAGACATGCCGCCGCCGATTGCCAGTGCGCCGCCGCCTTCATCTTCATCAACCGATGCGGCACCGCCCGCCGGCAATACACCCCGGCCGCAGCCGCGCCTGCGCGAGGCTCAGCCGCCCGCACCTCCACCCCCGCCGAAAGCGCCGGCGCGCCGTAGCGACACGATGGGCGAGGCGATTGCCAAGTCGGCGGCGCGCACGGTCACCAACATCGCTGTGCGCGAGGCCTCGAAGGCGATCTTCGGCAGCGGCCGCAACAGCGGCATCCTGGGTGGGCTGGTGCGCGGCGTGCTGGGCGGGCTGGTCAAATAGCGATCGGAAGCCCGATCAGAAACCCTGGGCGGCGCGGACCGCTTCGATCGCTTTCTGCGCGGGTTCCGAACCGGCGTATTTGCGCTGCAGCGACGCCACCTCATCCGGAAGCGAGCTGCATTTCAGGGTGGTGAGTTCTTTTTCGACAAGGGTGTCGTCGGACTGGTCCGTGATCTCGGTGTTGGACCAGCGTCGGCAGGCCGCGGCGCGGTCGGCCAGCGCCGCGACCTCGGCCGGGACCTCCTGCGCTGCCGGCTGAGACATCGCCACGTCCTTTCCCGATGCCTGCGCAGACACGGTGAGCAAGGCGCAGAAACCCACAAGAAGAACAGGGTGACGAAGTACTTTCATGATCTTATCCGTTCGACAACGCGGGGCCGGTGTTTGGGCGCGTCATAAGGCGAGATTATGGTTGCTGCCCGGATAAAGGATCGACGTCAGCCTTCTACAATAAGCGTGCCGCTCATTTCTTCGTGACCGTCGCCGCAGAAAATGTCGCAGAAGAAGACGAACGTCCCGGCCTTCTCCGGCGTGATCGTGACCCGCGTCTCCTGGCCCGGCACGATGTCGGTGCGGACGCCGAAGTCGGGCATCTTGAAGCCGTGGATGCGGTCGATCGAGGTCAGCACGAGCGTCACCGGTTCGCCGCGTTTCACTTTCACTGTCTCCGGCGTGAAGTCGAACTTCATGGCCTGGATCTCGACTTCGTTCGCGCCGGCCGCCACGGCAAGGCGCACGGCTCCGGCCGCCGCGCTGCTGGCGATCAGCAGCGCGACCAAGGTTCTACGTTTCATGGAACTAGGCCTTGGTGACCGGGATCTCGGTGAGCGTCACCGTCGAGCCCATCGCGATGTCGCGCGTGCCGAGCGGCGCCAGAGTGGCATCGAACGGCGGCGGCGGCGGGCGCTTCGGCGCCGCGCCGGGCGCCGCCTGCGGGAAGATCAGCGACTTGGCTGCATGATGGGGAATGTGGCCCGTCATGTGGTGATGCTCCTGGTGGATGTGGCCGTAGAACACCACGACGTTCTTGTAGGGCATCAGCAGATCGATCGCCTTGGCACCGTCGGCGGTCGTCCAGTCCCAGTTCGGCACGAGGTCGAACAGCGGGCGATGGGTCAGCACGACGATGCGGTCGTCGGTCTTGCGCTGCTTGAGGTCGGCGGCCAGCCACGCGAGCTGCTCGTCGCCCAGCTTGGCGCCCGGATCGGAGACGTTGTCGAGGGCGATGAAGTGCACGCCCTTGTGGTCGAAGGTGTAGTGCGTGGCGCCGAAGAACTCCTTGTAGGCCTCGCCCTTGTCGAGCGAGGCGTCGTGCTCGCCGGCCAGGAAGCGCACGTCCTTGACGTTGAGCGCCGCCACGATCTCCTTGAAGCGCTTCATGCGCGCGCGGCGCTCCTTGCCGTCCTCGGTCGTGTGGGTGAGGTCGCCGGTGAAGACGATGAAGTCGGGCTTTTGCGCCAGGCCGTTCACCGTGACGATCGCCTTCTCGAGCGTGTGCTCGGCGTCCGGGTTGGGCGGGCCCTTGAAACCCCAGTGCGTGTCCGAGATCTGCACGAAGTGGAACTCGCCCGCGGCCTGGCTCGACCCCTGGGCCGAGGCTCGCCGGCCGGGGAACAGCCCCGCGGTGAAGGTGACGCCGGCGATGCCGGCCAGCTTGAGGAAGTCGCGACGATCGGTGTTTTGCATGAGGCCCTCCAGTGAAACTGAAGGGCATACCGGGGGCCGCGAGTTGAAATTCCCGGGGGAATAAAATCGACCGGCCGCCGGTATTGATGGCCTAATGAACGGTATGTCCGAAGGGCCGAAACCCGATGCCGCCGCGGCCGCGCGCTTTCGCGCGGTAATGCTGCCGCATCTCCACGCGGCCTACGGATTTGCCCGCTGGCTGACCCGCGATCCGGTGCAGGCCCAGGACGTGGCGCAGGAAGCGATGCTGCGCGCCCTGCGTTACTTCCACGCCTTCCGCGGTGAGGAGGCCCGGCCCTGGCTGTTGCGCATCGTGCGCAACACCTGGACCGACCTCCGGACGCGCAAGGGCGCCAACGACCAGCCGCTCGACGTCGTCGAGGACAGGCCGGCCGAGGGGCCCGATCCGGAGCAGAGCGCTCTCGCGGGCGACCGGCGGCGGCATGTGGCGGCGGCGCTGGCGGCGCTGCCGGCGGAGGCGCGCGAGATCCTCGTCCTGCGCGAGATCGAGGATCTTTCCTACAAGCATATCGCGTCGGTGCTCGACCTGCCGGTCGGCACCGTGATGTCGCGCCTGGCGCGCGCGAGAGAGAAACTGGCGGTCGAACTTCGCGGCCGCCTCGGAAGGAGAGACCATGGACTGCCCGACGTGTGAGGCGATGGTCGACGCCTATGTCGACGGCGAACTGTCGGCGACCGAGAGCTCGGCATTCGAGTTGGCGCTCGAGAGCTGCCCGAACTGCCGCCGCCGCCTCGAGGAGGCGCGCGCGCTGAGCACCCTCCTGCGCGAATTGCCGCCGGAGTCCGCGCCCGATCTCCTGCGCGCCAGGGTCGAGCGCGAGCTGCGCGCCATCGCGCGGCGGCCCGCCGAACGCCTGCGCTGGATGGCGATGGCGGCGAGCCTGATCGCCGCCGTCAGCATCGGCTGGATCGGCGGCACCTTTACTGGACGCCCCATTGCGGGTGCTGGGGCCGGCGATGGCGAGCTCGTCGCCACCTACATGCGCGTGGCCAGCAGCGATCATCCCGTCGACGTCGCCTCGACCGATCGCCATACGGTGAAGCCGTGGTTCGCCGGCCGCATCGACTATTCGCCGCCGGTGCACGACCTCACCAGCGACGGCTTTCCGCTGGAGGGCGGCCGGCTCGATGTCGTGGCCGGCCGCAAGGTCTCGGTGCTGGTCTATCGTCACAACCAGCATCGCGTGGCGCTGTCGCTGTGGCCCGCGACGGCGTCGGGCAACACCGCGCCGAAAGTGGTCGAGCGCGACGGCTTCGCCCTGGCGGAGTGGCGGCACGACGGCTTCGAGATGCATGCCGTGTCGGACATCGCGCCGAACGAGATGGCAGCCTTCGCGGCGGCGCTCGACAGAGCCACCGGGGCGGATCGCTGAGCGGCGGTTACCGGCAGGTAACGCTTTTAAATACGGAGGAAAAAGCGTTACCAAAAGTGACCGTTAAACTGACGGAGTCCCTCCGCTGCCAGCCTTGATCCAGCCCGCCGTCTGGCGTCTCCCCTGGCCCCCGCGCTTCGGCGTTTGGCCGCGCGCGACCAAACGCGCCGGCTCCTCGTCCAGGGTCCGGGTCCCCTTTCGCTTGATCAGAATAGCATATTATGCAATGAATCGCAATCAAAATATTGCGTAAAAAGCAACATCCAATTCCAAGACGAGACACCGTTCAACGAGGCAAACATCTTGGCCGACCTGCCGCCGCCCGTGCTGGAAGTTTTCTATTCGCCGACCTGCGCACCCTGTCGGCTCGAGCTTCCTGTTGTTGCCCAGTTGGTGAACCAGGGTGGCGTGCGAGTTCACGTCGTCATCCTGGACCAGGAGGAGCGCGCGCGGGAGGAGCTGCGGGAAGTTTCGGTCGATCTGGAGGCGAGTGCCGAGGGCAGATACGACAAAGTTCCGAATGCCGTTCTCCGCGCCGCGGGGAATTCGAACGGCATCCTGCCCTATGCGCGGACTTTGGCCGCTAACGGTGCGGTCTGCGCGAAATGGGCGGGCGGACTGACCTTGACCAGAATTCGCGACATGCTGGACGCGTGCGCACGTCTTATTTCGCCTGGCTAGCCTCGATCTTGAAGAACAACGCCTGCTCGTCGTTTTTTATCAGATTCAATTTGCCGGTGACTGTCACGATGCCCTTCGTCCATTCGATTCCGTGGGACGACGTTACCTCGACGACTTCGTTGGGCTCTCCTGGCGGGCAGTACAGGCAAACGGGCGTGTTGCGCGTGAGCAGGAAATGGCTCGTGCGGTCCGACGCATCCAGAGGAAGCATGAAGCCACGCAAGGTCACGGTCTTGCCATCGAGCGCCTTGACCTCCGGCGTGATCTTGATGCTGTACGCACCGTTCTTGTTGTCATAGCTGACATCGCACTTCACGAGCTGTGTCCAAAGGGGGTCATGAATTTTTGGCAGCAGTTTCTGGGCTGCGACCTCATCGGCGAACCGGCCGCTTGCTGTGAGCGCCTGCGCCAGCGCCGGCGGCACAGGCAAAGTGAATGCCAGCGCCAGAATCGATGCGGATAGGATTCCAGAGATCTCTCGTCTCATAATTGGAGAAGCTCCTCTATCTGGGTGTGCATGGCTCGCAGAGCTGGAAAAGAAGCTGCCGCAACGGCAACCAGTATTGTCCCGCCCAGTATCGCCGCAATACGGTCGATCCCGAGATGGGGCTCCAGGAGCAATCCTGTCGTCTCCGCCAAAAGGTCCTGGCTCAGTGCTGAAAGGCCGGCTGTCAGGACGCCTCCCAGTATCAGCGCAGCCATCGCAACGATACCCGCTTCGGCGAAAGCCACGATGGCGATCTTGCTCCGGCTCGCGCCAAGCGCCCGCAGCAAGGCAAGATCGCGGGTGCGTGCATTCATTGTCGCCATCAGCCCCAGGGCGGCGGCAAGGGCGGCAATGACCACAAGAAGCAGACCCAGGGCAGTCACGGCCACCGTGAGGGGGCGAGCGTAACTCATAAGTCGCGCAATCTCGAATGTGGGACTTCCGGCGGAGAGATTCTCCGTTGCATCGATCTGGCGCGGCATGAAAGCCGCCGCGGTTGGAACGCGATAGGATGCGACGATGGCGGTTGCCGCATTGGGAAGGTTGGCCACGTTCTCTTCGTCGGTCGAGCCGTGTTCGGCGATTTCAGCCTTGGCTTGCTCGATATGGACGTAACGCACGGTTTCGATGTCGGTGAGCACGAGACGATCGAGCGCCGAGCCCGTGGGCTGCAGGATGCCGACCACTTTGTAAGGAAATTTGTCGTGCAGATCGCCGCCGGCGGCCAGACCGTGCGCGCCGACGAAGCTGTCACCGATCTTGAAGTTCAGCGCGCGTGCCGTACTGGCGCCGAGAACGGCCTGCAGCTTGTCGCTCCACATTTGTCCCGTCGCGATCTTCGCGCGATAGACGCCCATAATGGCGGGCGTCGTGCCCATGATTCGCCAGCCCTCCACATTGTCGCCAAGCGCAATCGGGGCTGCAGCGCGGATCATCGGGTTGCTTACCGCCTGCATCGCGTCCTTCATCGAGATCAATCCGCGCGGGTCCGATACGTGAAGGGCGCAGCAGAGAACGAGGTCGAGCGCGGAACCCTTGGGCCCGACGACGAGATCGACGCCGCCCCAGGCGCGCTGCGCAGCCTTGGGGAGGGCATCGAAGCCGACGAGCGCGATCGTCACCGCGGCGATTCCGAGCGCTCCGACAACAACGGAGAACAGAGCCTGACCCCAGCGTCGGCGCAGATAGGCCAAGGCCAGGACGGCAAAACTCATGTCGGCGGCCTCAGTTCGACGGTTTCATCGACGGCGTCGATGATTCTTCGGTCATGCGTGGCGATGATGAGGCTTGCTCCTTCGCTCGCGGCCGTTTCTTTCAGCAGTGTCAGCAATTGGCGTGCGGAGGCATCGTCGAGCGCCGACGTCGGCTCGTCGGCGAGAACCACCGCCGGCCGGTTGACCAGTGCCCGGGCAACGGCGACGCGCTGCGCCTGGCCGTGGCTGATACGGTCGGCGGGTTTGCCGTGAAGCTCGCCGATTCCGAGACTGTCCAGGAGTTGGCGCACGCGTGCGGCGTCGGGGCGAAGACCGGCGCAGGATGCGGCGAAGCGAAGGTTCGCCGCGACGCTGACGGCGTCGATCAGATGGAACGACTGGAAGACGAGGCCGATGCGCTGGCCGCGAAACCGGTCGCGCTCTACTGAAGACAGTTTCCAGAGAGCCGTGTCCTCGATCACGACTTCGCCGCTGTCGGGCGCACGAATTCCGGCCAGGGCCATCAGGGCCGTCGTCTTGCCCGAGCCCGATGGTCCCAGGACGGCGAGCGAGCGACCGCGCCGCACTTCGAGGTCCGGCAATGCGGTGAAGGTCCGACCGCCGCGCGTCAATGCGAGAGCACGCGTGGTCAGCGCGGTGGAGGTCGCACGGTGGTCGCTCAAAGAACCTCCACGCCGGGCTTTTCCAAACGAGATATGATATATTATAACATTGTGGTGGAATGGCAATGCGACAAGACCGCTGCACATAGGCCGGACTGGTGAGCCTTGGCCGCAGAAGGCTGCTCGCTATGGTCTGCCTGCCGGCAATCCCCGGCGGCTCGCGCGCCTCGCTCGCCCACGGCCCGCTTGAAGTCGTCGTGACGTTTTCCATCTTGCGCGACCTCACGGCGACGATTGCGGCCGGCGTTGCCGAGGTGACTTCGTTGGTCGGCGACGACGGCGACACGCACAGCTACCAGAGCAAGCCGGCGGACGTGCAATGTGTCTCCCGAGCAAAGCTGCTGATATCGAACGGCATGGGATTCGAGCGCTGGCTGCCGCGCCTGCTCGGCGCGGCCCAATTCTCGGGCCGGCATGTGTCGGCGAGCGAGGGCATTGCTCCGCACATCTTCGCCACCGGATTGGGGGCCGCCGGCCAAATCCCCGATCCGCATTGTTGGCACGATGTCGCCAACGCGCGCCGGTATGTCGCCAACATCGCTTTGGGCCTCGAGGCGGTCGATGCGGCGAACGCCTCGGGTCACCGCGAACGCGCGCAGCTCTTCGATCGCCGACTGGCAGCGCTCGATGTCTGGGTGCGCCAGCAGATCGGACAGGTGCCGCGGAACAAGCGGCGTGTCATCACCAACCATGATGCGTTTGGCTACTTCGGCCGGGCCTATGACGTCGAGTTCCTGGCCGTGCGCGGCATGAATCCCGAACACGAACCCTCGGCACGCGAGATCGCGGCTTTGATTACGCTCGTGCGTAAGCAAAAAATAAAAGCCCTATTCTTCGAGAACCTCGGAAGCCCCGCCCTTGTCGAGCAGATCGCTCGCGACTCGGGCGGCATGGTCGGGCAGGAACTCTATCCCGACGCCCTGTCCTCTCCCGCCGGGCCGGCGGCGTCCTACGAGGCGCTGATGCGGCACAACGTATCGGCGCTTGTGGCAGGCATGCGGGAAAACTGACTCCAAGCATGGACGCTGCGTGCTTCGGGCAAGGTCGACTTGCTTGTAATGTTATACTATAACATATAAGAACGAGCGCGAGCATGCAATAGCGAGGAGCACGGCAAGAAGTACGCCGTAATCGTCAACGAATTCGGAGAACTCGGCATCGACAACGAACTGGTGGTCGACGCCGAGGAAGAAGTGTTCGAAATGAACAACGGCTGCATCTGCTGCACCGTGCGCGGCGACCTGATCCGCATCATCGAAGGCCTGATGAAGCGCAAGGGCCGCTTCGACGCCATCCTGATCGAGACCACTGGGCTCGCCGATCCGGCGCCGGTTGCGCAGACCTTCTTCGTCGACGACGATGTGCGTGCGCGCACCAGACTGGATTCGATCATCACCGTGGTCGACGCCAAGAATTTCCTGCAACGGCTGGAGGACAGCCATGAGGCCGCCGAGCAGGTGGCCTTTGCCGACATCGTGCTCCTGAACAAGATTGACCTCGTGTCTGCCGAGGAGGCGGCGCTGGTCGAGACCCGCGTCCGCGGAATCAATCCCATGGCGTGTCTCTACCGGACCGATCACTGTCTGTTGCCGGTGAACGAGCTGCTCGATCGCGGTGCCTTCGACCTCAACCGCATCCTCGAGATCGAACCGGACTTCCTGGGAGAAGACACCCACGAGCACGACGACGCCATCACAAGCGTCTCGCTGCGCTCCGAACGCCCGGTCGAACCGGCCCGCTTCCACATCTGGGTATCGACGCTGTTGCGGGAAAGGGGCGTCGACATTCTGCGCTCCAAGGGCATTCTCCATTTCAAGGACGATCCCCACCGCTTCGTCTTTCAGGGCGTGCACATGCTCATGGAAGGTCGCCCGGGAAAGCCCTGGCAGACCGGGGAGACGCGCGAATCGAAGTTCGTCCTCATCGGCCGCGATCTTGACCGCGCGGGACTTGAGGCGGGCTTCGAAGAATGCCTGACGCGCTGATCGCGGACGCCACCCAGACTCCGTTGCCGGTCGTCGAAGGTCGCACCTCGGGAATTCTCGGCCGCATCGCGGAGAAGGGCGTCGCGCTCGCAATCTGGAACCGGCCAGGGCCGAAAGGGCTCGCCGATTGGCTCGACACGCTACCGGCGGAGAGCCTGCCGAAAGGCCGTTTCATTGCGCGCCCGCGCGACGTGCCGGCCGACCTGGTCGCCCTGTGCGAGCGCGCCGGCTTGGACGACAGCCCGCCGCGGGCCACCCTCATAGCCGACGTTGCCCGGTTGGCCGAACGCTTCGCCCGACTCGCTGGTACGTGTTGTGTTGATCTGCGTCTCGAGGCGATCGACCATGACTCCTGCTGGCGCTTTCACCGCGACCATGTCGGGTTGCGATTGAACGTGACCTATCGTGGTCCCGGAACGCAATGGCCGCCGCTCGATCAGGAGATGCGGGCACGGCGCGCCCAGCGACGCTACCGGGGGCCTTTGAACGAGCTGCCACGCTTCGCTGCCGCCCTTTTCAAGGGCGTCCCTCGGGCCGGCGTTGGGTCGGTCCTGCATCGCTCGCCGCCAGTCGCAGCCCGTGGGCTGACACGGCTTTTTCTCTGCCTCAATGAAGAGCCAAACGAGGACTGAAGGGCATGCCGCGCCTGAGCAGAAAGGACATCGAACTCGTCATCGAGCTCTTGCGGCGCCGGTCGCCCCGAAATCCCGAAGCGCAATCGGACGAAAACCGCTTGCTGCGTCGCCTGGAATCGAGGGTCGACGAGAGGCCCGACGCCCTGCGCAACTGGAAGAGACGTGGTCACACCGAGATGGTCCAAAAGGCAAAGAGCCCGAAGGCCCGGTGGTCGAAATCCGTTGGGCGAGGCCCTATCATGAACCCATGACTCAATCACGCCGCCGCCGCGCCATCCTGATCGTCTGCGATGGGCTGGGTGCGGGCTGGATAAGTGCGGCGCACACGCCGACGCTGGCCGGTCTTCTCGGCAATCATCGCCGTGCCGCCGATCATCGCGCGGTCTTCCCGTCGGTGACCCGCGTGTCCGCCGCCTCGATTGCCACCGGCTGCTTTCCCGGCCGGCACGGGCTCGAAGGCAACCAGATGGCGTTGGTGCAGGATGGGCGCATCGTCGTGCACAACGTGGGCGCGCCGTCCTTCCGGCAGACGATGAAGAGCGTTACGGGGCAGACCTTGCGCGTGCCCACCCTGGCCGAACGGCTGGCGCCGTCGCGCGGGCAGATCGCCTATTCCAACGTCTCGCCGGGCGCTGCCTATTTCCTCGACCCGGACCATTTCGGGACCGTGTTGCACCGCGCTGGTTCCTTCGGCCCGGGCGGTACGGCTCTCACCGGCGAGGCCCACCTCGCCATCACGCACGATCTCGCGGGCGACAGGGAGATGACAAAGCGCTTCTGCGCAGAGGTCGTGCCGTCGGACTCCTTCGATCTCGCCATTCTCTGGCTCGCCAATCCGGACCTGACCTTGCATCACCATCCGCTGGGATCGCCGGAGCATATAGAAGCGCTCGAGGTGACGGATACCCTGGTCGCCCAGGTCACGGCGGCGATCCGTGAACACGAGGATCCCTTCGACACCTTGCTGCTTGTCGGATCCGATCACGGTCACGAGACGATCAGCCGCTCGGTCCATGTCGGCAATTGGCTGGCGGCCAACGGGCTGGCGGCGGAGATCGCAAGCAAACAGGTCGGCGTCGCGTCGCAGGGCACCTCCGCGCTGATCTATGCAGTGGACGAGGCGAGGGCTGCCGTGGAGAAGCTCCTGCCAAAGATGCGGCAGGAACCCTGGAGCGGGGAGATCCTGCAAGGCGAGGCGCTGGCGGCCACCGGCCTTGGCGGCAAGACCCTATTCGCGGCCGTCGATACGGCGCGAAGCGACGAGAGCAATGGGTTCGGCGTCGCGGGTGCCCGCTGGATGGTCGAGGATGGTGAAGGCACGCCCGACGTCGGATGCGGCCATCACGGCGGCCTCGGACCCGACGAGACCCGGCCCTTCCTGGTGCTCGTCCATCCCAGCTTCGGCGCGGGGACGATCGAGCGGACGACCAGCCTGGTGGATATCGGGCCCACGATCCTGGCCTTCCTGGGCCGGCCTGAAGACCGCATGGACGGGACTTCGATCGTCGTCTGACGAAAGCTCGAGGGCGCCTTGCCACGAGGACCAGTCTCGCACACAGTCCTCGCACACAATCTGCATTCATTATCTGCCCAGCGTAGTCCTGCAAACGGAGGAGGCGCGTAGTTCATTCAACGCCGCACCTGTTGTGTGCGGCGACGACAGGGAGGATGTACGTGAAGATCCGAAAAGGATGTCTCGTCCTGTGCGCCGCCGTGGCGGCGCTCGGCCTGGCGATAGGCGACGCCCACGCCCAGAAATACGGCGGCGTCCTCAAGATCCAGCACATGGACAGCCCGCCCAGCGCCTCCATCCACGAAGAAGCCACCGTGTCGGTGGCCGTGCCGTTCATGGCGCTGTTCAACAATCTCGTGATGTTCGACCAGCATGTCGCGACCAACAGCCTCGCGTCGGTCGTTCCCGACCTGGCCGAGAACTGGGCGTGGCGCGACGACGGACGCACGCTCGTCTTCAAGCTGCGGCCGGGCGTTCGCTGGCACGACGGCAAGCCCTTCACGGCCAAGGACGTGCAATGCACCTTCGACCTGCTGCTGAGCGGCGAGTCCAAGCTGCGCCGCAATCCGCGGTCCTCCTGGTACACCAATGTCGAGACGGTGACGTCGGATGGCGATTTTGACGTGGCCCTCCATCTCAAGGCGCCGCAGCCCTCGCTGCTGGCGATCCTCGCCTCGGGCTATTCGCCGATCTATCCCTGCCACATTCCCGTGGCCGACATGCGCCGCAAGCCGGTCGGAACCGGGCCGTTCAAGTTCGCCGAGTTCAAGATGAACGAGAGCATCAAGCTCGTGAAGAACACCGACTACTGGAAAAAGGGCCTGCCTTATCTCGACGGCATCGAATACACGATCATGCCCGACCGCTCGACCCGCATGCTCTCGTTCGTCAGCGGCCGCGTCGACATGACGTTCCCGACCGACGTCTCGGTGCCGCTGCTCAAGAACATCCGCCGCGACGCACCGCGCGCCCAGTGCACGATGCGCGCCACCGGCGTCAGCACCAATCTCATCGTCAATCGCGAGATGCCGCCGTTCGACGATGCGCGGATCCGGCGGGCGCTGGCGCTCACGCTCGACCGCAAGGCCTTCACCGACATCCTGAACGAGGGCGAGGGCAGCATGAGCGGCG